>OKVF01001378.1_pt1 | contig 18836 bp, 19 predicted proteins | sample 1604831 | NCBI WGS metagenome assembly OKVF01 (sample SAMN01760980, study PRJEB22395) | human gut metagenome
GGATGAAAAACACCGGCACTTTCTGGACATACAATATGAGGGCGTAATTCATCGGATCCCGTTTGAAGCACTTCTGCCGGACAAGATCTGTGCGACACTGTTCCGCATCGGCGTTGCGGTGGATCGTACTTTCGGAGCTTATGAAGCGATGAGCATGTACCTGCAGGCTGCTGTGGCAGCGTTACCGGTAGAGGATGCCAGACAGGTCCTGGGATGGAAGGACAGCAATACCCTGCACTGGTGCGGTGCAGCTCACAGCCCGCCTGTGCTGCGGGCACATCTGGAAATGTCACCGGAGGATTACCTTGCAGAACTGAACCGTCTGATACTCCCTATGCCGTCACTGCAGTTTGTACTTTGTGCAGCAGCGGCATCCACACTGCTTGCCTATCTGAGGATCACAGAAAAGCTGCCTGCGGATTGTTTTGGCGTGTCACTGGTGGGAACTTCCTCTACCGGAAAAACGACCGCTTTAAAGCTTGCAGCATCTCTGTACAGCTCACCGGACGACGAAAACGTCTTTACCGCATTCTATGGAACGGCAAACGCTTTACACAGCATGCTGGGAAAACATCACGGTGTGCCGATCGCCTATGACGAAAGCACGATTCACAATGCGATCAGTATCTCTAATTTCATTTATGCTTTTACACAAGGGCAGGAAAAGCTTCGTCTGGACAGCAATGCCCAGTTAAAATGCCGGAACAACTGGGCGTGTACTGCGTTGTTCAGCTCGGAGACTTACCTTGTGAATGCCGAACGAGACAACCTGGGAATCGTTGCTCGAGTGATCACACTGGATGGACTGACCTACACAGTAGATGGGGTACATTCGGAACAGATCAAGGCATTTACAGGCAAAAACTACGGATATATAGGTTCTCTGCTGGCAGAGCATCTTCTTGCATCAGACAGTGCGGAGATCTTACAGCAGTTTCAAGATGTGCGTGAAGAACTGCTGGAACTGTTTCCGGAAACATGCAGCCTTTCGGAACGGCTCGCTATGAACTACGCCATGATCATAACAACATCTGTGATGTTGAGTACACTGGGCATTCAGACCAATACGGAGATCCTAAAGCAGATGTGCGTGCTTCTGCATGGTGAGATCACTGAAGAGGCACATCCGGGCAAAAACCTGGTATGCCGTATCTTCAATTATATCTCCTGCAGCTACAAAATGCTGGAGGGTATCAAATGGACACTGGATCGGAAAAAGAAACCGATAAAGGTGGAGATCTTGGAGTCCACCTTTGAACAGATTCTGGAACAGATCGGAGCCACCGATAAAAAAACCGCAGTTCGTGTTCTTCTGGATGAAGGATACTTGGTCACACCGGAGAAAAACCGCATTAAGGCAAAGATCAGCATCGACGGCGTTGTCAGCTACGGCTACCGGTTTTGCTATCCGAAGATCGATGAAGCCTTTGGTCCGGTGAATGATGCCGTTTACACCTACAAAAGGCAGAGCCTGGGACCGATGCAGATAATGGAGGAAAGAGAAGCTGCCTATGGAAGAGATTACCAGATTACAGATCAGCCGAAACCGATTGAGGGAAAGCTTTTTTTACTATGACGGCTGTGATACAGAAAAACAAAAAGCTTCTGATGAAGAAGCTGCCGACGATCGCATGATCGATCTGGCGGCTGATGTTCTCGTTGCGATTCTGATGGAGGAGCGTGCATCATGAGATACTGGGTCGTACGACCGCCGCCGGAGTGCGGTTGGAGCGGCAAGAAAAAACAGAAGGGAAAGGGATTTTGCAATGAATACATCAAAAAAGACGCAGCTTGCACTCGTCTATATTCGCTATAGTTCACATGCCCAGGACAACGGCAATAGTCCGGCGGCACAGATGACGTGTGCGGAGAATTACACAGAAGCACATCAGCTGACCATTGAACAGATCTATCACGATTACGCCAAGACTGGCAGAAACACCAATCGGGAAGGCTACCAGCAAATGAAGAATGATATCCTGTCCGGAAAAGTACAGGCAAAGATCGTTGTGGTAAGAGCACTGGACCGGCTCCACAGAAACACCGGGAATCAGATCGAAGACCTGAAATGGATGGAATCACATGGGATCCGGCTGATCGCTGTGAATGACAGCATTGATACAGCATCTGAGGACTACAGCAAGTTTGCCACGATCGTAAAGGCGGCAGCGGCAGAGGAAACATCAGACAACATTTCTAAAAATACCAGAGCGGCACTGCTGGAAAGTGCCAGACAGTGCCGTCATCTGGGCGGCGTTCCACCTATCGGCTATACAGTCAATGAGGCTGGACTCTATGAGATCGATCCTCTGACAGCACCGATCGTTCGTGACATCTATATCCTTTACAGCAGCGGCATGGGCTACAGCTACATCAAAAAACATCTGAAAGAAAAGGGATACAAGACCACCGGCGGCAACGACTTTTCAGACACCGCCATCCACACCATCCTGACGAACCAGAAGTACAAGGGTACTTACACCTACGACCGCACAGCTGCCAAGGACAGCGAAGGACACCGAAACTCCCACAAGATCAAGCCGGATCCCATAGAGATCCCGGACGGGATGCCGGCGATCATCGAGCCGGCACTCTTCGACAAAGTCCAGGAGAAGCTGGCACAGAACCGCCGGCGGACAGCCAGCCGAACCGGCAAGAACTACTACGCCCTCAACGGCTTCACACGCTGTCCGAAGTGCGGCAAGCCGTTCTCCGGCAACGTCAACCACAGCAACGGGCACAAGTACCTGCAGTACCGAAGAAGCTGTGACTGCGGCATCCCCAGCGTGCGGGCAGACCAGCTGGCACCGTTTGTGTTTCACGCAGTGAAGAACTGCATCTTTCAGCCAGCCAACCAGCCAAAGATCATCGAGGCAGTCAACCAGAAGCTTTCTCTCCGAAAACTGATGCAGAGCGGAGAGACCAACACCATACAAAATCGGATCAACGGACTGGAAAAGGCAAACGCCAATCTGATGGCATACCTGGAACAGGGACGTGCTACCGAAACCATCCTGCGTTCCGTTGAGAAAAACGAACAGGAACTCCAGCAGCTGAAACAGCAGCTGGATGCTTTGGACAATCCGATCTCTGCGGTGGATGACGCAGCATACCGAGAGATCGTTCAAAAGTTTACAAACTACATGTGTACTGAAAAATCGCCGGAGGCAGCCGCACTGAAAGAGGCTGTGCTCCGGGACATTCAGATCGGCAAAGAAACCATCACTGTGAACTTTCAGCACGGTGTTTCCATAGATGAAGAAACAAAAGCATACCTCAATGATAACAGAAAGGAACGGGTATCATGACATATCAATTTGAAGCTCCCATTGCGTGTACCGAAGCACTGGTGACCGCAGTAGAGGAACGAAACGACTTTGGACAATACACGCTGACGATTCTGGGAATTGACCAGAATGGCTGTTACACCAACAAGGGAACCGTGACGATCAACGAAGAAGAGCTGCAGCCACTTCTGCAGGAGAAAGAACTTTCCTTTCCGAAAGGCATCATCGGGCAGAGAGTCAAGGTCATCTCTCATGAGAAGCTGCGGCAGGAACAGGCGAAAGCAGCACTTTTCCAGCAGATCGCAGAAGACGGTGAAGAAATTAACGTGGAATTTTGAAAGGGGCTATTTTTATGAAGCAGATTTTTGTACTTACTTATAACTATACCAACAAGAAGTTAGCACAGATGGCAATCGCTTGTGTCATCCGATGCAGAAGCACCCACGGAAAGCAGCTGCGTGTCCGGGACATCATTGAAATGAACCGTCCCGGATTATATCAGCAGCTATCTCGTGGAGATAAGTGGAGCCGTCAGCAAGCTGTACAATCAGGGAATGCTGCCGCATCTGACCAGAGGGAAGAAGAAAGGTTCAACCAATACGTACTTCTGCTAAGTAACGGAAAGAACAGGTCACAATGAGAAAGCTCCGGATCGTCTGATTAGTCAATATATCGTAAAAAATCTCAGCACAATTAAGTACTGAGATTTTTTTATTGTATTAGTTTTTACTGACGGTTGGTTCTATTTAATATGTTCAATCCATTTCTGTTGTGCATTCCTGCTTGTTTTTGAATGAGTCTTTATCACACTTATCATGCTTTTCTCTAGCTTCCCCACAAAGATACTTCTCTACAATAAACTTAGGTCTGCGTTTTGTCTCCAGATAAACCTTGCCGATATATTCACCGATAATGCCAATAGCCAGAAGTTGAAGTCCGCCGATAGCCCATATTGATACTACCGTAGAAGTCCACCCCACAGTTGTTGCACCAGTTGCATATCTGACAACAGAATATATAAGCATGATTATGCTGACAAGAAAAATCAGACTTCCGATCGTCATAATCATACGGATCGGTTTTACGGACAGAGATGTCAACCCTTCCCATGCAAATGCAAGCATCTTCTTCAGTGGATACTTTGACTCGCCTGCAAAACGTTCCTTTCGGGCATAATATACCTTGTCGCTCTTATAGCCGATCATAGGCACAATTCCTCGCAGGAACAGATTGACTTCCTCAAAACTTTCCAGTCCATCAAGTGCACGTCTGCTCATAAGGCGGTAATCTGCATGATTGTACACAATATCAGCGCCCAAGAATCGCATTACCTTGTAGTACCCTTCAGCAGTTTTTCTCTTAAAGGCAGTGTCCGTATCTCTTGTACTTCTCACACCATAGACAATATCACACCCCTCATAATACTTCTCGATCATTTCATCTATTGCATTGATGTCGTCTTGTAAATCTGCATCCAGTGATATGGTCATATCGCAATATTTCTTGACAGTCATAAGCCCTGCAAGAAGGGCATTCTGATGACCTTTGTTGCGGGACAGCTTCACACCCTGAAAGATGGGATCTTCTTTATGAAGTGCTTCAATCAGTTCCCATGTCTTGTCCTTAGATCCGTCATTTACAAATACAATGCGGCTGTCTGCGCTGATTTTCCTCTTTTCCATAAGGAACAGCATCTTTGCTTTGAGCTGTCTCGAAGTTTCAGGCAGAACCTCTTCTTCGTTATAGCATGGAATAATCAGATATAATGTATCCATAATGACACCTCAATTCCAGAATCCTATGATATCCTGCATGGCTCTGCAGATCGTAGGATAATCATTTTCGGGAAATGCAAATGGAATGATCTGAACGACATTTATCACCAATGAAGCTATTACAGATACCCCCACAAATCCTCTCAACATATTCTTTTTCGTTTCGTTTTTACTCTCTCTGTAAAGCCAGAAAAGCACAAGAAGTGCACCGATAACGATCTCCCATGAGAAGTCAGCTGTGTATCTGACGGCATAACCGCTTTCCCATACAGAGCAGATAATAATCAGTGGCATGATGACACAGGGAAGACCTATCATAGATGCATAGCGCAGTCTTGCTCGGTTATCCGGCAGACGGCGGAGTGCATGTCCGCTTAAAAGATAGCCGAATACCGGCAGTGCAAGGAATAGTATACCAGAGGTGTTACCGGCATCTGCAAAGTAATATCCATTTGCATTAAAGCGTCCGAATGGCGTACTGATGTATGGGTATGCTGTAGAAAAGCCTGGAACTGCAAAAATAAAATTGTACACGACAATGAGCATGAATATGAAGTGGAATTGAGAATGTACAAAATCATTGATGGTGAGGGAATACTGAATGCCGAAATCAAAAGGCGAGCCGAAACGAATATCGTTATACCACATCTGAAATACGCCCAGAATACTGATAGGAATTACAGCTGAAAGAATGTATGCAATTCTTCCCTTTATGCTGTCTGACGACTTTTTCACAGACATTGCAAGGAACACCGCTGCACATATTGCATATACAGCGAGAGTTGGTCTTGACAGAACTGCGAGGCCCAAAAGAAATGAGCTTAGAGCAGTGCGCCAAAGAGAAATTTTTCCATTTGAAAGAATATTTGCGGTAATGAGAAAATACGCCCCTGCTGTCAGATACATAAACCCTGAGGAAACTGCGATCTCATAGAAGATTGCCCGTCCTACACTATACCAGATTCCGCATGCGGACAGCAATACCATAAAGCCGCCTATAATACAGCCGCAGGGCACACATTTTAACCAGCGTTTGGCTATCGCAATATACGTCAGCCCAAAGAATACAAGTCCTATGCAGGAGAATATCCATACAGCCATATCGCTTGCAAAATAGTTTCCTGTAAGCTTATGATATGGCAGAAAAAATGTTAGCACCGGAGCCACACCGTAATAAGAATAATATTTCCCATTATAATACACATGATCCCATGCACAGCTTACCCCCTGGACGTTTCTTGCGCTCCAATCGTAAGGGTTTTCCATTGCCATAAGCTCAGGTGTCGGTTCTATCATTAGGTTAACCTGACCGTTTTCAAAAGCGTCAACGATTTCCTGCGTGATCTGATCGCCTGCTTTCCGGTTCCAGCGAGACGCAAAACCCTCATCAGGAAGTTTTATCATAATGACAGAGGTTGCAAGAATAACAGCTGTAATGGTAAGTCCGAGAATGCTTCCTGTTGTAAATTTACCAGTCTGGTGAAAAGGCTTTCTGAGGAAACCGGATACGGCTATACCATAGCACAATGGAATAATCAATGTAAGAAATCCGAATCGCACTACTGATATATCAAAGGGAATCGGCGTATTCAGATGAATCGCCTTGATAACGGCAGTATCTCCATCGTTAAAGCAGGACAACTTAAACCTAAGTCTTGAAACCTCGCCAGAAAGGCGAACCGGCATATACTCAGAACTTTCAGAGCCCTTTACAATAACATTAGAAGCAGTGTCATTTCTCAATTCTTCGTTATGAGTCACATCAGATATATCAAGAAAAAGATTGACACGTTTTGTGTTTTCGCCGAAATCCACATCTGCCACAACACTTCCCACAGTCATATGAATATCCTTGAAGTCAAGGTATACTTGTTCCGGCCCGGAAATCGTGACAGACTTATTTTCACTGTCTATTGTAAAATTGCCGTTTGAAACCTCAGAATCCGCCGGAAATATTATCTTCTGACTGTAATCACCGAAAAGCATGCTATAGGATGGCAATTGGAACAAGGTGAGTTCCAGTATTGTGGCAGCAACAACTGTTTTGCAAAAGAAGCGTAAAGTGCGGCTGTCATGTTTTCTGATGATCAAAAGTGCTGTCGTTATCATAAGTGCAGCCGCTCCCAAAAGCGTAAAACTGCCGTCTGGCACGCCAAGAGATAATGCGCCTGAAATATCCAAAATTCCTAGAATCAGCAGTATCAAAGTAACAAGAAGCTGGATGATCTTCAGTCTTTTTAAGATATTCTGTGATACTCGTTTCTTCATAAAAATCCCTTTCCTTCTTTTAGATGTATAAATTAAGGGCACATAGATTGATATGCGCCCTTTGAAATTATAAAAAACCTATAAGTTTTATAGATGTTGTTTAATAGACAGATATCTGAAAATCAGCTTACCTTTTCAAGAAACCAACTGTCACCAATTGTAGATATTACAGCAGATGAATTTGAAAAAGTCAGATTTCTGGTTTGTGATAGCATTGGAATGATTCTTACAGAGCCATCGACTTGTGGAATGAATTTCCATGTTTGCGCTGTTTTATAGGATGTACGGGAATGTAGTCCAACAGTATTGTTCTGAATATCATAATTATTAGCTACATCCCAGTAAAATGATGTTCCAACAGGTGATATGAAGTAATAATTATTATCATATGCAGTAATAGACCATATTGTTTCAGTCGATCCTAAAGCAAGCGAATTGCCTGAATAGCCAATATATTTATTGTTAGCGTTTTTAATTTTATATTGACCGTCAAAAATCATTTTGCCACCATCAACCTTTTCAATAATCCAATTCTGAGTAGAATTGTTAGTCAATGTAGTCAGATTAAAATTATTATTAGAATAAGTTAGACCTCGTGTTGTACTAACCAATGGAACTATGCTATAAAAGCCGTTATCATTTAATCTAAACTGCCATGTCTGCGCAGTAGGATAGCCAGTCCAATTATTCAGACTAATTGGAACGCCATCATAATCGTAATTATTAGCAACATCAAGATTCAAAGACGAATTACTTGATGGGTTAATTTTGTAAAATCCATTGTCGTAATAGGAAATATTCCACTTTTGCTGATCTGATGCTGCAAAATCAGACACACCTAATTTTGTTCCGTTTAATGTTAAATATTTATTAGCTGATACATTTTTGATATAGTACTGTCCATCGTCATTATTCACCTTTTGTAAATGCCAGTTGCTATAATTATCAGTAGTAGAAAAACCTAATGAACCGTTATACAACCTCATGAAATAAGACGCATAACCCACTTTAGTGCAATACATTTTATATGTACCATCATTGTTTCTTGTAAATGAGAATGTTTGTGCGTCTTCATAGCCTGTAACTCTACTTAACCCAAGACATTTATCTGTTACATATCTGTTTGATATATCGAAATACTTTGAGGTATCAGAACGTGAACCAACATAAATATTTTCCCCAAGAATATTGTATTTAAGTATCCATTGGAATGAATTGTTGTTTGTAAGAGATTCCGTACTTGAAATAACCCCATTATCGTTATATAGATATTTTCCACTTGTATCCTCTTGAAGTGTATATGTACCTATATGTATTTTTCTTGGGGTTATTTTCCAAAAATCAGGATACATGCCTACATATCTATTAGCATTTTTGTCCTTCACTTCAGCACAGAGAACGGCTCTGTAGAAGTTAGTCAAATTAGGTTCAATCCCGCTAGTTGTATATGTTTTCCATGTATAGTCAGTAGACGAACCATTGCTTTGTATCATAGTGCCACTATCATCACTTGTATAACCAATCATTTCAGTAGTACCACAATTGTAATAGTTAAAATCGTTATTAAGACTACATTCAGCGGTTTTATCACTATCAAGATAACCATGCGTATAAGGATATTCGATACCCCATTCTCTATACGATTCCAGAGTATGTAGCCATTCGTGAATTGCGACATTTGTTGTCACTAAATAAGGATAAGAAGCGTTATAAGACTGGCTAATCATTGAATTATCCTCATCTACTAATGAAATATATGCATATCCATAGTTTGTTTGATAATTGAACGCTCTATGTGTTGCCACTCCACGTATCATTCCATCATCTTCAGGAATACCACATGTTACAAGAACCGTGTCATAATATCCAGCAGGTGCAAGTGTATCAAGATAAGTCTGAATGTCATTATATGCAATATAATCATTCGTTACAGAGATTGTGTCAGTAATATATTTCTTTTCTGTTATGATATTAACATTGTTCTTAGCAAATGATTCAACAGAAAGCTCATAGTTGATTACAGCTTTATCGAATACAATATCTTTTGTTGAGTTATCTGCAATTGCATAAGTTTTTCCATCCTTAATCACGTTGCTACACTGAACAAACAATACCTTGTAATCACCAGGGATATTAGAGTTAGCGTAATCTTGGCTATTATATTGATTTATTGCAGATGCTTTGCATTCTGAAATAGATGTTGCTTCTTCTTGGACGCCTGTTACATCAAAATTCATTGTTTCGGCACTTACGTTATTTGGGATTACAAAAGCAGAGGCCATACATGAAATGGATAATGTCAAACTTAATATACGTTTAAATTTTTTTATACTCATAGCATATTCCTTTCTTTACTACTTGTTATTATGCTTGTAGTTTACAAGTAATATAAGACAAATTTTTTTCTAGCATCTCTGTTTAAAAAAATAAGAAAAACAAATTACTACTATACAGTTATTAAAATGAAAATGATTTTTTTGTTTCTTTAGTTCATTAGGCTCTTTCGGCTGATGTAGACCTGCCCATGAAACAGAACCTGCTGCTTTTATTGCCGCAATTCTACCCATAGCAGCCACTATGTTCAGCATAGTTTTACGAATGTTCTTTTTCATCGCAAACATCTCCTTCCTTTAGTTTTGATATTACAATCAGCAGTGTTATATTCAATAGTGTAAGGGAAATAAGAAGTGAAGCTTTTATCATGGAAAAGTACAAAATAAAGCTAAGTAAGTTAAAAAAGACGAATGAAAATAGAGAAACTTTACGATTTTGTTTTATCTGTTTTTGGCCTAAAGACTTATTGGGATTTTCCACTGGAGCATAGCGCAATACAACAAAGAGTGAAAATAATACAATTATCAAAAGTAATATCATGTTGTATTTACCAACTTTGCACAACAATTTAGTTGTTCCAAGTGTGGTAAAAGTTATGATAGCAAATAGTGTATTACATTTCAAATATGTATTCGCATGATAGCCTCCAGTAAGTTGTCTCAAAAATACAAATATGATATAATATGCTATAGACAGCAATGACATATTCAGAATTATGCCTATAATCAGCGTTATTATGAATCCCAATATTGTAGAAATAATCATCTCAAATCCATACTGATATATTTCTAAATCATGTCTATCAACAATATTGTTTTTATATAAAAAGAGCGATATGTTACTTGCAAGAATTGTGATAATTTCCATCACCCTCCTTCCAGATAATCATATCGCACTTATGTATAATAATCAATACATAATCCCCCAACGTACAGTTTTCCTGCCGTTGGGGGATTGATTTTGCTTTATTTTATTTTCAACATTACGTTAACGACAAAATTGTTCTGCTCTTCATATACATCCATCATCCCATCATAACTGTCTGCAATATCTTTTACCGATCTAAGCCCCCAGCCATGATTGATCTTGTCCCTTTTTCTTGTTTTCAGACCATGATCGCTCGCCAGGACAGATTCCGGTATCGTATTCTTTATGAGTATCTGATAATATCCCATAAATTTTGACATTGTCAGATCGATAGATGCAGCTTCTTCAGCACGTTGACAAGCTTCTATCGCATTGTCCAGTAAATTTGAAAGCAGAATACTCAGATCATATTCCATGTGTTCGGGAATATCAGAATCGATTTGACAAACTGTGTTTATGCCGGAAGCCTGCGCAGTGCTGAGTTTATCATTGATAACTGCATTGAGCACAGAGCTTGAACTGTTCACATAGACTCGAATTGCTTTGTTGCTTTTGCTGATGGCAGTATCTGCATAAGAAATTGCATTATCATATTCTTTTTGTTCGATCAGATTGCGTATGCAGGAGATCTCATGTTTATAATCGTGATGCATAATGGATATTTTGTTGTACTGCTCGTTTAGCTGCTGCATTTGCTTTTTCTGCTGTTGAAGCTGGAACTGCAAGAGCTTTTTTTCTGTTTTGCTTGCACTTGCTATGTTCAGCTTTCGCATAAATACAAACACAATGATATCCAACGTAGAAAGCAGTATGGTTGCAATGATATAAATATAATCAGTATTAGTGCCGCCAGTTGTAATCATATACAAGGAGAAACCAAGCAGCAATGTAATAAAGAAAGCGGAAAGAATGATGATCCATTCATTTGTACTGAAATGGTATTTTTCTTTTCTGCGCAGCCACAATATGAGTTGCGTCACAAGAAAATACATCAGTTTTGAAATAAAGATGCAGATCATTCTTTCCACGCTGTGTTGTGATACGATCTGCTCAGTCGATACGCCTGACAATGCACTCATAAGTGCTATAACCGGAAGATTTATGCAATAGAGAAGTGCATAATTTACGATAGATATCATCAGTTTTTCCATGATGCTGCCTTGCAGAAAAATAACTGCAAATATAAATTCTGACAATACACAAGTCAATATAAAAAAGACTTCATTGGCTGCGCCAAAAGAACCGATCACGTCAGTGATGAACAATGGTGCGAATAAAATGATGCTCTTGAGATACTTCCAATCATCCGATTTCAATTTAAAGTACAAAAGGAACAGCCTTGTCGCTATCAGGCACTCCGTTATAATTGCAACATATTCCACTATCGTCCAGATCATTTCCATACTCCTTTTCTCAAGAAAAACTGATATTGTTCCTTAATACCAGATGACTTTCTGCGGCTCATAGGGATCTCACTCTGATCTATCAATCTAACACTTTCTTCTTGTATAGAATAGATATAACGATAATTTACAAGATAGCTTTTGTGTATCCGAATAAAGCCTTTTTCCCACAATTCTTTTTCCAATCGATCTAAGGAATAGCTGCGATTGTGCAAACGTGTAGACTCTTTCTGACCATTGACATGAAAAAAGACATTATGCCTGAGTGAATAGAAAAATTGTATTCTTCTAAGCTTTTCTATAGAACGGGATCCATCTTCCAAGAGAAGCGTAATGCTGTTCTCATCTTCTTTCATCAACTGGCAGAAAGCTTCTACAGCCTCACGGGTCTGTAGAAGCAAGTGATCCTTTTGCAGGAATCGGAATGGTCTGTAATGTATTGATTGAAATACCAGATGGCTATGGCTTGAAACAAAAATGATAGAAGCTTCTGATTGGATTTCTCCAAGATATATAGCAATATCAAACCCTGTTATTTCCGGCATATCAATGTCAAGAAAAATCAGATCAAAGCTTAAATTACTTGTAATCTCCTTGAATTTTATGGCACTCGTATAATAATGGATTTCATATTTTACATCATTTTCAATGAAAAAGTTCTCTACTATTTTTCTGTATGACGAGGTAAAACCTGCATCATCATCTACAATCGCAATTTGAATCATACTACATCACCTCGCTCACCAATCATAACACATATCTGTGAATAAATCAAGGCAATGTATCAACCGCAATCTAAAAACCACTCTGTGCCTTCTCGTTGAACTATACACGGCAAAATACAAATATTTCCACTGTGCAGAAAAATTAGAAATTTGGTATAATATTGCGTCTGGTGGAGGCAAGGAGAATTGAACTCCTTTCTTTCTGACCGTAACTAAGTTAAACCCCTTAGTATCGTAACCCAGTTAAATCGATTCAGTGAAAAGAACGAAAAAACTACGCAATTTTGGACTTTTCCCATTTTGAAAGGTTGCAAATAAGTGATTTTACCACTGTAAGCATCGCCTCCACCAGATGCAATATTATGCGAACTTTTTGATTTTTCTCTGCGCGGTGGAAGCAGAGTGAAATGTTCGCATGTTGTTTTGTGTGGTCCACCATACTTGCACCTCTATTTTGATACAATTTAGAGGTGCTTTTTTATGCCCAAAAGCCAGCGAAACAGCGTGGATTTCAAAAAGTAATCGTTCTTTGGAACGTGTTCAAAAGCAAAAAAGCCGGCTCAGATTTCCCTCTGAATCGGTTTTCTGTTTGCGTAAACGTTTTTTTGTGGGCAAAAATGCACCCAAAATTTTTTGAAATGCACCCGTTTTCAAGACAAAGAGAAACCGGCGTACCTGCGATGATATTCGCAAGATACGCCGGTTTGTTTTAACCTTGGATTTCTGTTCCGTCTAAGAATTGAAAAATCATTTTCCCATCATGGAACACCGTCACTTTTTCTATCGTTGCTCGCCATAGCTCCTCATCAAAGCTGTCCAGCACTTGCGGAACAGCAGAGATGGTTTCCAGGAAGTGATGTAATGAAATTGTCAATAACACTTGACACATTAACCGCAAGGATTTTGAAGTTAAGCAGCGATAGTCAAAGCGGAATATGAAGTGCCTGAAACATGCGGATTCTTCCGTAATTTGCGTTTTCTTCGTCCGCAGCATGGATCTTCAGCATTGCATCTGCCAGCGGCTGATACTTCCATGGCTTCTTTTTGCGTTTCAGATAATCATAGAAAGCCTGTCTGCTGACCTCCAGAGCTTTGCAGTAAAAGCGGATTTTTCCGGCGTTTTTGCCGTCATCGGTTCGGCATGCAATATATTTCAATCGCTGCTCTTTCCGGACTTCCGATGGCATGCAGCGAAAAAAGCTGCTGCATCCTCCAGAAATTCATTCATTTCACTCAGACGACGATTTTCTTTTTCCAACGCCTTGATTCGCTTTTTCAGCTGCTGATTCTCTTTGGCAATGTTCAATGCTTCTTCCGGGCTGCGTTCGCCGCATCTGATGTCCAGCTCGGCTGTTTTTACTTTTTGTATCCAGCCATACAGCGTGTTGACAGGGATTTGCAGCTCCTCTGCTGCTGCTTTTGCTGATCCAAGGTTTTTGGCTAACTTGACCGCCTGCACTTTGTATTCCTCATCGTATCCTCCGTTTTTCCTTTTTTCTATTTTATTCCCTTGTGGCTTGTGTGTCAAGTTTTATTATACAGGATCAAATTTCAATTTTACATTTCAATCAGGCGTCACGGTTTCCATTGAAAAGTGAACCACTTCAAAAATCCTCCTTTGCAAAATATAAAAGTAGGGGAGGATTTTTAGATTTTATAAGGGCATTGTTGTCTTGATTTCTCCTTAAATTTGTGGTATACTAAGAAAAAACGGAGGTGCTGCATCATGGGAATCTATCTGAACCCGGGAAATGATTTGTTTTACTCTACAGTTACTTATTCTGAAATTTATGTGGATAAGACCATGTTGATTTCTTTCACCAATAAATGTTTGTTTGGAGAAAACAAGGAGATCTGCGTCAGCCGTCCCAGAAGATTCGGGAAGTCGATGGCAGAGAATATGCTGACGGCTTATTACAGCAAGGGCTGCGATTCGAGAGAATTATTTTCCAAGTTTCAGATCGCACAGACACCGGATTTTGAAAAGCACTTGAACCGGTATAATGTGATTCACATCGATATGCAGAAATTCCTTGGCAGAACCAAAAATGTCCATGAAATGCTGGACTTCTTGCAGAAACGTGTGCTAAAAGAGATGAAACAAACATTCTCCGGGATAGAGCCGGAAGAAACCAGTTTGATTACTGCGTTAGAAGATCTGTACGGTCAATGCGAAGAAAAGTTTATCTTTATCATTGATGAGTGGGATTCTATTTTCCGGGTACATCGGGACAATGCAGCGGCTCAAAAGGAATATCTGGATTTTCTGCGGGATCTTCTGAAAGGACAGCCCTATGTGGCACTTGCCTATATGACTGGGATTCTTCCAATCAAGAAATACGGTCAACATTCCGCATTGAATATGTTCAAGGAATACGCTATGACCAATCAAAAGCGATTGGCAGAGTTTACTGGCTTTACGGAAGAAGAAGTTCGGCAGCTTTGTGAACGTTATCATATGTCTTTTGAACAAACGAAACAATGGTATGATGGATATAACATCAACGGCATTTCGATTTATAACCCAAAGTCTGTGGCAGAGGCAATGAATGAACGTATTTTCGACAGCTACTGGACACAGACTGAAACCTATGAGGCTTTGAAAATGTATATCGTCCGCAATGAGAACGGCTTGCGAGATAAAATCATTCGGATGATTGCCGGAGAACATATTTCCATCAATACGAAAACATTTCAGAACGATATGTGTACTTTTGAAACTGCAGACGATATTCTGACTTTGCTGGTACATCTGGGCTATCTGACTTACGACTTCGATACAAAAACCGCCTGGATCCCCAACAAAGAAGTGCGGCAGGAATTTCTCAATTCCATCCAGGGGCAGGAGTTTCAGACGGTCAACAATGCCATTCATCGTTCCGACAAGCTGCTGCAATTGACACTGTCACAGAATGCGGAAAAGGTGGCGGAAATGCTTCAGAAAGTTCACTGTGACAACTGTTCTGTGATTCAGTATAACGATGAAAATTCGCTGGCTTGTGTGCTGAGTCTGGCATACTATTCTGCACAAGACAGCTATGTGGTTTATCGGGAATTGCAGGGCGGAGAGGGCTTTGCGGATCTGGTATTTATACCGAGAACCGGTAACCATAACCCGGCAATGATCGTAGAACTGAAATGGAATCAAACCACTGGTATTGCACTGGAACAAATCAAAGACCGGAATTATATTCGCTGTTTGAAGGATTATCATGGAAAAGTGCTGTTTGTTGGCGTGAACTATGATAAGAAGAGTAAAAAACACACTTGTCAGTTTGAGATAGTAAAGGTTTGAGAAGAATGCAAATGGCACATTAAAAGCTAGGTTTTCTTATATGGAAATATATCTACTGCAAAATGTGTGTCAGTGGATTAGATGCAAGCATTTGGGGATGATTTTTGGAAAACGAAAAAAATTGACAACCAATCCGGCAACTCAACAATTTTAAGGGCTCGTGAACAGCGGAATAGATATTAAGATTAGAGGACCGTCTATGTTTAATTCAGGATTAGAAATAGGGCAAATTATAAAAAATGAAGATATTGTTAGAATATTTAAATGCGGGAACATGGGAGGTATGCGCCGTTCAAGAACAACGAATACACTTGTTATCGTATCAGATTATACAAAAGGTCTTTATCACGATAAGTGGATCGGTGGGATTTTACATTATACAGGCATGGGCAAATCAGGTGATCAGGATATTCATTGGGCGCAGAATGCCACATTGGCTGAATCTGATTATAATGGAGTGGATGTCCATCTGTTTGAGGTCATTGATATATCTACTGCGGAAGAATAGAACTCGTGAGCAAGCCATACACAGATGTGCAGCCCGGTGAAGATGGTAATGATCGAAAAGTATGGATGTTCCCAATAAGGCCTGTATCAGATAATGATGTAAAGAAACCACAAATGTTTGTGTTTAAGGATATGGATGACTACAAAAATCGTGGCAAGAATGTTGATGCTGAGTATACAAAAATGATGGTTGCTGCCAAGAAAAAAGGAACAAAGAAGCCTGCACTTGTTATACCGATTGTTCCGAAACTAGAACCCAAATCGCAGATAGAAATACCAGCCGATATCGTCGGAAGGCAGGTGAAACATAAAGCATTTGGCCTCGGAAAGATTACGGCAATTGAAGGTATTTCGATAGCTGTTCAGTTTGATAAGGTTGGATTAAAGAAGATGGAATATGAATTCTGTATGGAAAAGAAGTTGCTGAAGTTCATATAAGAAAAATATGAAGGTAATTAGATCTAATAGATGATTTTTTGGGTTCTGGTATGCGTTTGTTTTTACAAATTACTCGGAACTGGAGGCGGCGATGTAGATGGTGTTTATGAGTATGCCATCGCTCCACAACTTCACGAGTTTACAGCATCTGTTTTCGAGGATATTTGTCGAGAGCATGTTCGTGAAATGCAAAAAGCCAATGCTCTAGCCAGTGCTCTGCCATTTCGATACTCTCAAATGGGGCGTTGGTGGAGAAAAACGACAGTCAAATGAAAAGATGATAAAAGAGAAGTACAGGAAACAGAAATTGATATTCTTGCTGTTTCCAAGCACGCAACGCTTTTATTGAAGGTATAGATGAGGTTGATGTATCGTTAGATTTTTGTGATGCTAAAAAGCATGCGGAATTTAGAGGGCAACCAAAAGCATATGGATGGGCAATCGATACATTAGCTCTGTGTGAAAAATATAAGAAGCCTACAACAATCGTTTTTCTTGGAAGTGAGAAAAATGTTTCTCGTGAGAATATTGATGGACTCTTTAGTATTGCCAAGGAATACGGTGCCATACTTCGTATGAACATGTATAGGCCGACAGAAGGGGTAAATGATCTTTCAAAACAGTTTATTATCTCGTACGAGACATTTGTTGATGCGTTAAATTATATTGCTAAGCAACATCACATTATTTCAATGAATGATGCACTATTTTCTTCCTTCTTAACGAATGAAACTATTGCTGATCCATCAGGAGATCGTAGTATTAGAATACTTGCAGATGGAAGCATTACTCCTAGCACATATCTCATTGATAAGAATTATATTGTAGCAAATATCACAGAGCCTAATGTTCTTGATAAAATTGAAAAGAGTAACATGTTGACAAATTTGATTGTAAAAACCATACCGAGTGAATGTAAGGGATGTGCTTACGAAAATTCATGTGCTGGTGGAGTTTATGATAGAAGATACTTATGGTATGGAACACTAGAAAAAAAAGATCCATATTGTCCTGGAGTATTTCATGCGAGAAATAATCAGCCAATAGAAATAACAGCTTCAGATTTTGTATCTGTTCATGATGGATATTTGCCAACCATTTTCTTTAGACCGAAGGGGGATTAATATGAATAAGTATGATAATGAATTTTGGGAAATGATGGATAAACTGTTTGAAAAATATGATATCGAAATAGATAGACCGAAAGGAAGCGCACATCCAAAATATTCAGATTATATTTATCCATTGGATTATGGTTTCTTAAAAGGAACAGTCTCTTCCGATGGTGCAGGAATTGATGTATGGGTTGGAAGTAGCAATGTGAAACGCGCTAATGCCATAATTAGTTCTGTTGATTTTATTAAAGGTGATTCTGAAATCAAAATTTTATATGCATGTACAAGTGATGAAATCGAATTAATTTATAATGATCATAACAGAAGCGACGGAATGAAAGGTATTATGACAGTGCGATAGAAATGCAAGAAGGTGTTAACTGATGATATCATACTCTGCTTAGTTTCCGATAAATGAACGATTAGATTGGAATCAGGGAAGTATGCGAAGTTTGAAAAATAATCTTCACCTCCAGGTGCTCTCCATTGCGGAATCTTGAAAGACGATAATGTACAATTGTTATTTTTACAGGCAAAATAGCCTGAATGCGATGAATTTTCGTGTCCAACTTTTTGTCCGCAGACTCGTTCTTTCCTTCAAATAGGCGCAGTTATCTTATATTAGTCGTAACTAAAATTATTGACAAAAATATATTGACATTGTAGAAAATATATGTTATATTTATAATATAAATATCATTTTTGCGTGACTGTAATAATGATTTCTGTATTATCGAATTTTGCGCACATAATCACACAATAAAGTATAAGAACCTGTCTTCACAAGCGTATACACGTGTCTTTTCGGCAAATTTTGTTGCA
>OKVF01001384.1_pt1 | contig 18783 bp, 15 predicted proteins | sample 1604831 | NCBI WGS metagenome assembly OKVF01 (sample SAMN01760980, study PRJEB22395) | human gut metagenome
AAGGCAGAGCCAGCGCTTTCCAAGGCTTTTTTGAAAATTGCAAAGCTTTTTGAAAGCGAATGCCGGCACGAAAGGAATATTATGAGCAAGAAGAAACCAACCGTATTAATGATTCTTGACGGCTATGGCCTGAATGACAAAGTAGAAGGCAATGCTGTAAAGCAGGCAAAGACACCTGTTATGGATGATCTGATGGCAAACTGCCCATTCGTAGAGGGACAGGCAAGCGGAATGGCAGTAGGTCTTCCAGAAGGCCAGATGGGTAACTCCGAGGTAGGTCATTTAAATATGGGTGCAGGCCGCATCGTATATCAGGAGCTGACCCGCATCACAAAGTCCATTCAGGACGGCGATTTCTTTGAAAACGAGGCATTCCTCGCAGCGGCAAAGAACTGCAAGGAGAATGGTTCCGCACTTCATCTGATGGGTCTTGTATCAGATGGTGGTGTTCACAGCCACATCAACCACATCTATGGTCTGCTTGAGTTTGCAAAGCGTCAGGGCTTAGACAAGGTATTTATTCACTGCTTCTTAGACGGCCGTGACACACCGCCGGCATCAGGCAAGGAATATGTAACTGCACTTATGGACAAGTGCGAAGAGCTTGGCGTAGGTCAGGTAGCATCCGTTATGGGTCGTTATTACGCAATGGATAGAGATAACCGTTGGGATCGTGTCGAGAAGGCTTACCGTGCACTTCGTTTCGGCGAGGGCAAGCAGGCAAAGTGCGGCGCATGCGCAATTCAGGCATCCTACGATGAGGGTGTTACAGATGAGTTTGTTGTACCGACAGTAGTAGCAAAGGATGGCGAGGCAGTAGGCAAGATTCAGGATAAGGATTCCGTAATCTTCTTCAACTTCCGTCCAGACCGTGCAAGAGAGATGACACACGTATTCTGCGACAACGAGTTTACTGGATTTAATCGTGGAGACGCAAGACCAGACGTAACCTACGTTTGCTTCACCGATTACGATACAACAATCCCGAACAAGCTTGTAGCATTCAATAAGGAAGAAATTACCCATACCTTCGGTGAGTTTTTAGCAGAGAATGGCTTAAAGCAGGCAAGAATCGCAGAGACCGAGAAGTATGCACACGTTACCTTCTTCTTCAATGGCGGTGTAGAGCAGCCAAACGAGGGCGAGGATCGTATCCTTGTAAAGTCCCCGAAGGTTGCAACATACGATTTACAGCCAGAGATGAGCGCATATCAGGTATGCGATAAGCTTGTAGAGGCAATCAAGTCAGAGAAATATGACGTGATCATCATCAACTTCGCAAACCCGGATATGGTAGGTCATACTGGTGTACAGGCTGCAGCAATCAAGGCAGTAGAGACAGTAGACGAGTGCGTAGGAAAGGCAGTAGCAGCAATCAAGGAAGTAAACGGACAGCTCTTCATCTGTGCAGACCACGGAAACGCAGAGCAGTTAATCGACTATGAGACAGGCGAGCCATTCACCGCTCATACAACAAACCCAGTACCGTTCATCCTTGTAAATGCAGATCCAGAGTACACCTTACGCGAAGGCGGCTGCTTAGCAGATATCGCACCGACACTGATCGAGCTGATGGGAATGGAACAGCCAAAAGAAATGACAGGAAAGAGCTTGTTAATCAAGAAGTAATTTGTAATACAAAAAAGACCTCCCTCGGGAGGTCTTTTTTTAACATACACGAAGCAATTACGCCTTCTTCTTGAACAATGTCTGGCAGCCTTCTTTTGCAAGAACGAGTGACAGAAGAACAAGTAAGCTTCCGATTATTGCACGGATCCAGCTCCACATATCGACTGCGTTTGTGACGTTTGCGTAGATGGTCTGAAGAAGTGAGATTACTGTTACGATAAGCATAAATGCCATTGGGATGATGAGCATCTTATTGTTTTTGCCGACTTGACCAAGCCATGCAGCTACAGCTAAAAGACCAAGTGCAGCAAGCAGCTGGTTTGATGCACCAAACAATGCCCAGATCTTTGCATAACCTGTCATACCAAGTGCAATGCCAAGAACTACTGTAATAATTGTAGCAAAATATGGATCTGTTAAAACTCTCTTAATGCCTGTAGCATCCTTGTATGTCTCACCAGGTGCTAACCAGAACTCCTGGAACATATATCTAGCAAGACGAGTTGCAGTATCAAGTGAAGTCAGACAGAATGCAGAAACAGCAAGGATTAACAGTGAGTAGATAACACTCTCTGCACCAGCTAAAAATGGAATCTTTGCGCACATACGTGAGATACCAGTAGCAAATACAGCGGTAGGAGTTACGATTCCGCCTGGAACATACTCACTCCAGATATAGCCAACAGCACATACAGAGATGATTGCAAGTACACACTCAATTAACATGCCGCCGTATGCAATCGGAAGAGCATCCTTTTCCTTATCAAGCTGCTTAGAAGTAGTACCAGAAGCAACTAATGAATGGAAACCAGAGATTGCACCACATGCAATAGTAACAAACAATGCCGGGAACATAGTTCCAAGAGAAACACCAGAACCAACAGTACCCTTATCAACGAAGCTGGTAAAAGCCGGAATATCAATAGTCGGATGAGCACCGAAGATTCCAATAACAGCGACGATCATCATGCCATACAGTAAGAAAGAGCTTAAATAATCTCTTGGCTGAAGTAAAATCCATACAGGTGTAACAGATGCGATAGCAATATAGATACCAACAATGATCATCCATGTATCACCGCTTAAATAAAGCGGATGCCAGTTAAGACCAATTGCCATACATGCAATGATAACAGCAACACCTATTACAGTAGCGATTGCGATATGTACATTTTTTCTGTAAACAAAGAAACCAAAAGCAATGGCAACTACGATAAACAGAATAGAAATCATAGCGGTAGAAGCATTTGCGGAGCTGGCTGCAACATCAACTGCACCATCAGCGGTGTATGTAGCTTTAAAAGTATTTGCAACGATAGAAGCAAATGCAGCTACAACAAGAATCAATGTCAGGTAAGCAAATGTTAAGAAAAGTCTCTTTGCACGCTTGCCAATAGAAGTTTCGATGATCTCACCGATTGACTGACCCTTATTTCTTAAGGATGCAAATAATGCACCAAAGTCATGAGTAGCACCGAAGAAGATACCACCGATCAAAACCCACAGCATAACAGGAATCCAGCCAAAAACAGCGGCCTGAATAGGTCCGTTTATAGGTCCTGCACCAGCGATAGATGAAAAGTGATGTCCCATAAGGACAGGAGCCTTAGCCGGAACATAATCCTGACCATCCTCCATTGTGTGAGCAGGAGTCTCTTCCTTATTCTCACCAAGTCCCCACTGCTTTGCCAGCCATCCGCCATAGAAGATGTAACCAGCAACTAAAATGGCAACGCCTACTACGAGAAGTACAACTGCGTTCATTTGTGTTTCCTCCTTTTTTTCGTGACAGAGAGGAGGGTCTGCTTTAGCGGTCGTCCCGCCCAGTTTGTGTAAATCCTTTTCGAAGTACAGTCATATGCTGCGATACGGTAATCCATCCAACCATAAAGCGACATGCGATAGTCTCTGTGACAGCGTGTCTTTTTAATAAGCTTAGGCACTTCAGGGGCTATAGACTCTGCCAGAAAAACGACAGACACATAGGTGTACATGTGGTCCTTTTTCGGTTCCACACGTGACAAGCCTTCCTCAAGCAGTGCATCGTTGTAAGTGCGAAAAGTCTCCTCATCCAAATGGCCAGTTCGTATAAAGAAGACATATTCGTGAGCTTCAGCGGCCCACAGCTGAGCTTTTTTGACCAAGACATATTTTTCAGAAAAAGAATGAAAAGCAGCCTCAGCCGCAACTGAAAGATCCTTGTAAGAGGTATCACGGATGATGTCAAAGTAGTCGCTGTAAGATAACAGCAGCCTCTCAAAAAATTCGTCTGAAGTCAATTCCATAATAACCTCCCAGCCTCTGTCAATGATAAATGTGATAAAGAAATTTTTATCCTGCTAAGCGTATCACAAAAAAAATCAAACGACAAGGTACGAATTTAATCTAAACTTAACATATTTTATCCTTTTTTTATAAATAGCATAATTAAAATCATAATTTGTTGATTAAAAAAAGTAAGTATGGTATCCTTCTTCATGGAAAAAAAGATATCCGGGGGAAAGAAAGTGATAAAATGGCTGAAAAAACATCTTGCCTTTGACAAAAACAAAGACGCAGACATACAACTAAAAGAGAGCACGCGTGCTCTTAAAAATCCAGGCTGTGGCTGGTATCATATTTACACCTTTGATCTCTCAAAAGAAAACTTTCTTTACATAGATTGTGAGGAAGAAGAACTTGTTCTTCTTCTCATTGATATTCATGCGTTTCGTGGCTGTGAGCAAATTCCAAAAGAAGCACTTGAATATTTTTCTAGTATCCTCACCTTCTTTGAGCAGCATGACAAAGGAATAATCCTTCGCATCGTCTACGATACAAACGGACGAGGAATGGAAAATGAGCCATCATCAATCAAAATCGTCAAAAGTCACATGAAGCAGTTAGGAAGCATCATATGTGAGCACATGAGCAAAAAGGAGAGTCTGCCTGGAAAGATTCTAGTTCATCAGGGACTTTTTGTCGGCAGCTGGGGCGAGATGCATGGCTCCAAATTTCTAAGTGAAGCACGAATGAAAGAACTATCTGATACATTTTTAGAGGCCACTAAAGGCAGTTGCCCTATCGCAGTCAGAAAGCCGGTACAATTAAGGCAGCTTAGCTGTAAAAAGACAGCATCTAGCTCTTTACAAAACGCATCTAATACAAACTTCGCACTCTTTAATGACGCAATATTTGGCTCAGAGACAGATCTAGGCACATACGGCACAATACGCAAAAGTGCATTGTCTGAAAACAGCGAAAGAGAAAAGACACCTTGGGCACGTGAAGACGAGCTTTCATGGCAGCAAAGCTTTATGCAGCAAAGCTTTTGTGGAGGAGAGGTGCTTGGCGGGATGAACAATGTATCAGAAAGCCCAGGCAATACAGATTACCCACAAAGGACACTTGACTGGAATCAGGTAGTGGCAGACCTTGCAAAGATGCATGTCAGCTACCTAAACAGTATCTACAGTAAAGAAGTACTAGATGACTGGAAGGCACAGCGTATTATGTGGAATGGCAAAGAGATAAGTGAATATGACTATATTGGACGTCATATGGGATACCGATTTACTGTCACACAGGTTAAGATATCATGTGTCAGTCCGGAAAAGAAAAAGCAGACACAAGATACACAAAACCAGATCTCTGAAAACGTCATTACATTCACAATTAAAAATACCGGCTTTGCCAATCTGTGCGAAGAGGCAGTCTGCAGACTGATCCTTACAGAAAACAACGAAAACATCAAAGCCTTTGAAATCAAAAGCGATCCGCGCACATGGAACAGCGGCACAGATACTGTTATAGAATGCCCCATTTTGCAAGAAATATGGACGCAGCAATCACAGCAAACAAAGATATTTCTTCAGCTCATACGAAAAAGAGACGGCCGCATAATCGAATGGGCGAACGAAGAATATGACTGTCAATTTGGTGTTTTATTACTATCTGTTGATTAGTTTTGAAATTTGTATTGACAAGAAGACAAAAAAGAGCTATGCTTACAGCCGTATTGCGGTTACAGGCCGATAAACGAATGATGGTAGTCTGTAACCGTAATTTAAAACCAATTTGTTCACGAAAATAGAAAGGGCAAATAATATGAACAAACAGGAATGCGATATTTTAGAGGCGCTTCACGCAGAGCCATATATCAATCAGCGTGTATTATCGGATCTAAGTGGTCATTCGCTTGGAATTGTAAACCGTTCACTGCGTCAGCTGCTAAAGGAAGGATATATTGACGATAATATTCGATTGACAAAGAAGGCTGAGAATGAATTTGCAGATAAGGCACCAAAGCAGGCTATTATTCTTGCGGCAGGCTTTGGTATGCGTATGGTGCCGATTAATCTTGAATCATCGAAGGCTTTTTTACAGGTAAATGGCGAGTATCTGATTGAGCGTTTGATTCGCCAGATGCACGAGGTAGGAATAAAAAAAATCTACGTCGTTGTCGGTTTTATGAAGGAGCAGTTTGAATATTTGATTGACGAATTTGGAGTAGAGCTTGTAATCAATACAGAGTATGCTGGAAAAAATAACCTGCATTCTATGAAATTGGTATCAGACCATCTCGCGAATGCGTATGTTGTTCCATGTGATATCTGGTGTGACAAGAACCCATTTCGCACAGCTGAGCTGTATTCCTGGTATATGGTCAGTGATCTGGTAGATGAGCAGAGTGATGTTCGTGTCAATCGAAAGATGGAGCTTGTGCGCACATCGCAGACGGCAGGAAATGCTATGATTGGCATTGCCTATCTGACGGCAGAAGATGCAGCGCTTGTGACAGAACGGATTGTACAGCTAGTCGAAAAAGCGGCATATGATGATTCCTTCTGGGAAGAGGCTCTTTACAAGAAAGATCGTATGATTGTGGCGGCGCGTGTTGTCCATGCATGCGATGTTGTTGAGATAAACACCTACGAGCAGCTGCGAGACTTAGATAGCGATTCTGAACAGTTAAAATCAGATGCCATTGCAGTTATTGCAGAGCAACTTCAGGTTAATCCAAAAGAAATTGTTGAAATATCAGTATTGAAAAAAGGTATGACAAACCGCTCCTTTTTGTTTTCCTGTAAGGGTAAAAAATACATCATGCGTATTCCGGGAGAAGGCACCTCACAGTTGATTAGCCGCAAGGAAGAAGCCGATGTGTATCGTGCAATTTCTGGAAAAGGCATTTGTGATGATCCAGTTTACATTAATCCAGCAAACGGCTACAAGATTACCGCATTTTTAGAGGGAGTTCGTCCATGTGATCCATTAAACGTAAGTGATCTGAAAAAATGCATGAAGCTGTTAAAAAAATTTCATCAGATGGAACTTACAGTTGATCATGAGTTTGACATTTTTAAGCAAATCGAATTTTATGAGAGCTTGTGGGAGGGCGCACCGTCAATCTATCGTGATTATCAGAAGACGAAAGAAAATGTCCTGTCACTTAAACCCTACATTGAGGCACATGCAGGAAAGAAGGTGTTGACCCATATAGATGCCGTTCCGGATAACTTTTTATTCTGTGCAGGAGAAGATGGTGAACAGCTTCAGCTGACAGACTGGGAGTATGCTGGCATGCAGGATCCACATGTGGACATCGCGATGTTTTGCATCTATTCGCTGTACAATAAGCGCCAGATCGACCGTCTGATTTCCATTTACTTTGAGGGGGATTGTCCGAATGAGACGCGTGTAAAGATATATTGTTACATTGCCGCGTGCGGTCTTCTTTGGAGCAATTGGTGTGAGTACAAGCGAAGTCTTGGCGTGGAGTTTGGTGAGTACAGCCTACGTCAGTATCGTTTTGCAAAAGAATATTATCGTATTGCATCTGAAGAGATTATAAATATCCAGTAATGAAATGAAAAAGAGGGAGATACTATGCATAAAGTAAAAAGAGCCATCATCATGGCAGCAGGAATTGGAAAACGTATGCAGCCAGTCAGTTTACATACGCCAAAGCCACTAATCAAAGTAAATGGAGTGCGAATGATCGATACAGTAATTTCGGGACTTCATCAAAATGGAATCACTGAAATCTATATTGTAGTCGGCTATTTAAAGGAGGCATTTGCAGAGCTGCCAAAGCAGTATCCAGGAGTTGTATTGATCGAAAACATGCTATATGAAACCTGCAATAATATTTCTTCCCTGTATGCAGCAAGAGAGCATCTTGAGGACGTAATTATCCTTGATGGTGATCAAATCATTTACAATCCGACGATTTTAACGCCAGAGTTTGAACGGTCTGGTTACAACTGCGTCTGGTGTGAGGGAAAGACTGACGAGTGGCTTCTTACCGTGGAAAATGGTGTTGTTACACACTGTGGCAGAAATGGTGGAGAACATGGTTGGCAGCTGTTTAGCATTTCACGTTGGAATAAAGAAGACGGTGCTAAATTAAAACGTCATCTTGAGATTGAGTTTGAAGAAAAGAAGAATCGTCAGATCTACTGGGATGATGTTGCAATGTTTTGCTACCCGGATGAGTACAAACTTGGAATTCATCCGATGGAGTATCGAGATATCATTGAGATCGACAACTTAAGTGAACTTGTTGCGCTCGATCCGTCCTACAGGAATTATTTGGAAAACCAGTAAAAAGAGAGGGGAATATTATTATGAAAAATGAAAAAAAGAAAATTGATTGGCTTATCACACTACTTCCACTCATTATTGTAGTTGTATTGTGCATCGTGTTTTTTGTGGCGCCGTCACAGTCTAACGAAGTATTAAGTAAAATCCGTTTTTTCTTTGGTGACACCATGGGAACCTATTACCTGATTATCGGACTTGGCATCTTTTTGCTTTCCATCTATATTGCTTGTTCCAAATATGGTACGATTGTTCTTGGTGAGAAGGACGAAAAGCCAAAATACTCCTTCTTTGCCTGGGGATCAATGATGTTTACCTGCGGTCTTGCAGCTGATATTTTGTTTTACTCTTTTTCTGAGTGGTTTATGTATGCGACCGATCCTCATATCGCAGAAATGGGAAGCATTCAGGACTGGGCAAGTGTTTACCCAATTTTCCATTGGAGCCTGATTCCGTGGGGATTTTATCTGGTGCTGGCAGCAGCGTTTGGTTTTATGCTGCATGTGCGCAAAAGAGACCGTCAGAAATATTCCGAGGCATGTCGCCCGATTCTTGGAAAGCATACTGATGGTATTGCTGGACGAATCATCGATTTGCTCGCTGTGTTTGCGCTTCTTGCTGGAACTGCTACTACATTCAGTGTGGCTACCCCGCTTATGGCAAAAATCATTAACACTTTGTTTGGTGTGCAGCTAAATGAGACTGCTGTTACAATTGTGATTATTGTAATCACTTGTGTTATTTATACATATTCACTTCTTCATGGCTTTAAGGGAATTAGTGTGTTGGCAAATGCCTGTATTTATCTGTTCTTTGGCTTATTGATTTATGTCCTCTTATTTGGTGGTGAGACAAAATACATAATTGAAACTGGATTTTCTGCAATTGGAAGAATGGTTCAGAACTTCTTCACACTTGCCACTGCAACTGACCCACAACGTACTACTTCTTTCCCACAGAACTGGACGATCTACTATTGGGCATACTGGATGGTATGGTGCGTGGCAGCACCATTCTTCATCGGAAATATTTCGAGAGGCCGAACTGTGCGTCAGACCATTTTGGGTGGATATGTATTCGGTATTGGATCTACCATCATGAGTTTCATCATCCTTGGCAACTATTCTCTTGGAAAACAGATGAGTGGTGCAGCTGATTTTTTGGCAACCTATATTGAGACAGGCGATGCATATGGCCTTATTACCGATATTATCGGAACACTTCCGTGCGCACCATTCGTGCTGGTTCTTGTGCTTGTAACGATGATTGCATTCTATGCGACTTCTTTTGATTCTATTGCATTGACAGCTTCTTGCTATAGCTATCATCGTCTCAGTGCAAATGAGCAGCCGCACAAGCTGATCCAGTTTATGTGGTGTATTCTGTTGGTGCTTCTCCCGATTGCACTGGTGTTTGCACAGAGTTCCATGAGCAATCTACAGTCTGTCAGCATTATCGCAGCATTTCCGATTGGTTTTGTCATGATCCTCATTGTAGGCAGCTTTTTAAAGGATGCTAAGCAATATCTTAAAAAATAGACTTGAAGAGGCTATTGATTGCGATTATAATGATAATAGATCAATTTGTAATAGGAAGGGAGAGCAATCAATGAGGCATACAAAGAAAAAAAATATACAGTTAACTGTTGCGATGGCGGCAGTTGCGTTTAGTCTTTCAGCAGCGGCGGTGGATGTTTATGCTAGCAGTGTAACTGATACGCAGGAGCAGGTAATGATCGAGGACGAGGAAACAATTGAGATTGATCCAAATAATACCTATGTAAGTGGCACAACTGGCTGGGTTATGGAAGGGGGTCATTGGTGCTACTACATAAATGGTATAAAGCAGACCGGCAGCATTTATATGCAAGAGGGTGAATACCTGCTCGATGCTAATGGCTATATGGTTACAGGCTGGTACCGCGAGAGCGCAGATGCACCGTATTTTTACTATGATCCGCTAAAGGGTGGAGTAAAGGCAAATGGTCTTACAACAGTTAATGGTGTTACCTATTATTTCTATGGCTATATGAGAACCGACTTTGCAGCTGTAGAAAATGGTATATTTTACTATTTTGGATCAGATGGTGCGCTTGCGAGTCAGAGAGGTGGCGTTTCTGATGGATGGTTGCTGTTTGGTAGTGATTGGTATTATGTGGAAAATGGCGAATTGTGTGGTGGATTAAAGACTATTGGAAACGAAACCTACTATTTTGAAATTGGAAAAATGGTCACAGGTGAGAGACGTATGGTACATGACTGGACATCTGGTATAGACAACTGGTATCAGTTTGATGCGAGTGGCAAGATGGTAACAGGCTGGTATTTGGATAGTGATAATGTTTGGTATTATTATGGCTCTGATGGAAAAGCAGTATCTGGTATAACTACAATTGGTTCAGCAACCTATTATCTGGCATCTGATGGTCGTATGTGTACAAATTACTCGGTATCCATTGGTGGAATTATGTATTATTTTGGGGCAGATGGTGTGCTTTCCAGTACGCAGGGTCAGCCATCAAATGGTTGGAAGAGAATGACAGATGGTTGGTATTATTTTAGAAATAATACCATGATAAAGAATGAGTTTTTAGTCGATGGCGGTCATACATATTATCTGGATGAGAACGGAAAGATGTGTACTGATACGGTAAAATTGATTAATGACTCTTGGTATCGTTTTAATTCCGATGGTTACATGATTACTGGCTGGTATAATGACAGCGATGGCAGTTGGTATTATTATGATGGCAACGGAAAAGCAGGAAGTGATTTTACTAAGATTAATGGTGCTTGGTATTACCTTGAGTATAATGGTTATATGACCACTTCTACATGGGTGCAGAGCAACGGTTATTGGTACTACATCACACCATCAGGAGTTATGGCAACTAGCTGGTATGTGGTAGATGGCTGTTATTATTATTTTGAAGCATCTGGAGAGATGGTAACCGGCTGGAAAAATCTTGGCGGCATCTGGTACTATATGCAGCCAGGTGGAAAGATGGTTACTGGCTGGCAAGTGATTAATGGAAGATATTATTATTTTGATGCTAACGGAGTCTGGTCTGCCTGAGAAAATTGGGGTTGCTTTTTGTGAAAAAATGTGGTAGACTTTAGTACTTGAAAGCACCAACGCGCAAAAGTGAATTGTTGGGGACAGGTTATGCTTGTTCCCATCATTTCGTTAAAAGAAAAGGAGACCACCACTATGAACATGGAATTTTACAGAAAGCTTCCGACTCCAAAAGAGTTAAAGGAAGAATTTCCTGCCAGCGATAAAATTCAGAAAATCAAAGCAGAAAGAGACGCAGAGATCCGCGCCATCTTCGAAGGCAAAAACGATAAGCTGCTGCTTGTCATTGGACCATGCTCCGCCGACAGAGAAGACGCCGTATTAGAATATATTGGACGTTTAGTAAAAGTACAGGAAAAGGTAAAGGATAAGATATTTATTATCCCGCGTATCTACACAAATAAGCCGCGTACAGTAGGTACAGGTTACAAGGGCATGCTTCATCAGCCAGATCCGGAGAAAAAGGAAGATATGCTAAAGGGCATCATCTCAATCCGCGAGCTGCATAAGCGCGCAATCGAAGAGACAGGCTTTACATGTGCAGACGAAATGCTTTACCCGGAAAACCATCGTTATCTGTCAGATCTTCTTTCATATGTTGCAGTCGGTGCACGTTCAGTAGAAAACCAGCAGCATCGTCTTACGGCGTCAGGACTTGAGATTCCTGTCGGCATGAAAAACCCGACAGGCGGTGACATCAGCGTCATGTTAAATTCCATCGTGGCAGCACAAAACAGCCACACATTCCTCTACAGAGGCTGGGAAGTAAAGAGCCACGGCAATCCATACACACATGCAATCCTTCGCGGCTACGTAGACAAATTTGGAAACAACATGCCAAATTATCACTATGAAGATATCAGAAATCTCTACGAGCAGTATCAAAAGAGAAATCTGCCAAACATGGGCGTAATCATCGATACAAATCATTCAAACTCCGGCAAGCAGTACGAAGAGCAGATTCGTATCAGCAAAGACGTTATGCACAGCTGCCACGTATCACCAGATCTTCATAAGTTTGTAAAGGGACTCATGATCGAAAGCTACTTAGAGGACGGCAGCCAGAAGGTAGAAGAGCACTGCTATGGAAAATCAATCACCGATCCATGCCTTGGATGGGATAAGACAGAAAAGCTGATTTATGATCTGGCCGATTTATGGTAAGAAAAACAAGAAAGTTAGCCAATTTTTAACTTGACAGAACATCAGCAATATGCGAAAATTAAAAAGATATCCATTTCGCCTGCGAAGGACACAGCGCAAAGGGAATGGATGTCTTTTTTTGAGCAGAAAACTTCCGCAATATTGACAGAATGTGCCAAAAGTAGCATAATGGTAACAGCTGTATATTTACGCCAAAGGATGCATGAAAACAGGAGGAGAAAGATGTTAGAGCAACTGAAAAAAGAAGTTTACGAAGCAAACATGGATCTTGTTGCCAAGGGTATGGTTATTTATACATGGGGCAATGTTAGTGGAATCGACCGCGAAAAGGGTCTTGTTGTAATTAAGCCAAGCGGTGTTGACTATGCAACTATGACATGGGAAGATATGGTTGTAGTAGACATGGAAGGAAATGTAGTTGAGGGCAAGTATAAGCCGTCATCAGACACACCGACACATCTCATCATCTACAAGGCGTTTCCAGAGACAGGCGGTGTTGTACATACCCACTCCACCTATGGCGTTACATTTGCACAGGCAGGACTTGACATTCCAGCTTTTGGTACGACTCATGCAGATTACTTTTATGGCGATATTCCGTGCACAAGAGATCTTACGGCACAGGAGATTGATGAAGCTTACGAGCTGAATACAGGTAATGTTATCGTTGAGACCTTTGCAGGAAAGGATCCGATGGCTGTACCGGGTGTTGTTGTAAAGAACCATGGCCCGTTTGCATGGGGACGCACACCGGCAGGCGCTGTATATAATGCAGTTGTTCTTGATAAGGTTGCTGAGATGGCTTACAATACTATGACATTAAATCCAAGAACACAGCGCGTTCATCAGTATCTGCTCGACAAGCACTATTTCCGTAAGCATGGTGCAAATGCATATTACGGACAGGGCAGCGAAGATCATTGATCTTTTGCTGATCTCACTATGTGACAAAGTCAATTTGTTGCAATTTATTAAGAATTTAGCAAGAAGGAGAACTTTCATCTAAGGACAACGTAATTCTTCCGCAGCAGTACGAGGCACTTACTTCCTTTGTTGATCTGGCAATCGAGGATCTGGATGCTATTTCCTACGATATGGATGGACACGTACAGGTTAAGTTTACTTGTGAGCTGGCTGTTGATATGGACGCGGAAGATATCGTTCTTATGACCGTCGATCAGGAAACCAAGGAAATGAAGTATCTTGAGCTGGATAAGTTCGACGAGAAGACTGGTGAGATCACTGTTACCTTTGAGAACCTTGGACCGTTTGTTGTTATGACAAAGTTTATCCCGGATGAGGATATCACTGTTGTAGACGAGGAAGAGGAAACTTCTGAGGAAGCAACCGAGGCTGAGACATCTGAGGCTGCAACAGAGGAAGCAACCGAAGAAGAGACATCCGCAGCAGCTAAGGAGAGCAAGTAATTTGACTGACAAAGGAGTTTTGTGATGGCAGGCAACAGACGACGTAAGCAGGATACTTCAGGTGTGCATGCGTTTTTGTATGTACTGGTTGTACTGGTACTGCTTTGCGGTATGGGCTACCTGTTTTACTACTCCCGTTCACAGGCAAAAGAACGTCAGGAGTATATAAGAGAGTTAGAAAGTAAGGAAGCGGCAACGAAGGATGTGGTGCAGGTAACTGTGCCAGCAGAGCCAGAGAGCGAGACAATAAGCGAGGCAGAAAGCAGTACTCCAGAGGCTCAGACAGAACCTCAGACTGAAACTCAGACTGAGGTTGAATCTGAATCTGAGACTGAAAGTCTGCTAGAAAGTGAGTCAGAGACTGCGAGCGAGACAGAGTCACAAAGTATCGCATCAGAGTCAGCTAAAAGTACAGAAGCAGATTTGTTTTCTGCAGATAACCCACGGATTATTGTGTTAAATGGAACTGGGAAAGCCGGTGTTGCTGCTTACTGGAAGCGTTTCCTTCAGGGAAAGGGCTTCACAAACGTTGTAATGGCAGATTATAAGGGAGAGATTAGTGATCACACCGTTGTCTATGTGACAGCAGGTGGAAATGCACCGGAAGGTGTATATGATCTTTTCCCAAATGCGGAGTACCGCGAGGAAGGACTTGATAGTGCCGACCCTAATGCCGATACAAACGTGAAGATACCAGACAGCCAGAAGAAATTTGATTTCTATGATGTGTGGATTTTAGTCGGAAAAGACGACGCACTGCATGATTAAGAAAATTAAGTTAAAAGCAAATGAGAAGTGAATGGAGCCCGTGATCCTGATGCTATAAAGCATAGGGGACGGGCTTTATTATATAATGAGATTGTGCTTGCATTAAATAGGAAATTATCAAGTAAAACATTGCTTGATAAAAGATAAAACTTGTGATAACATGAATGGGCAGAGTAGTATAGTTACAAATACTCAATGTTTGGCAATAATAAAAAGCAATCATAAAGGAGGTAGGAATGATGACTTCCACTGCAATAGATTTATTTTGCGGAATAGGCGGCTTAACAAAAGGATTATCTTTGGCAGGGGTAAATGTTCAAGCTGGAATAGACATAGATAATTCATGCCGCTTTGCCTATGAGAAAAATAATAATGCACAATTTATCAATTGCGATATTACTTTATTAAAGGGAGAACAATTAGAAGCATTATATCCTGATAATACAACACGAATACTTGTGGGTTGCGCGCCGTGTCAACCGTTTTCTAAATATACTAATAGATACCGAAAAGATGGACATACCGATGATAAATGGAAATTATTGTATTCTTTTTCTAGGTTGGTTCAGGAAATACAACCAGAGATAGTTTCTATGGAAAATGTACCGCAATTAGAAAATGAAAAAGTTTTTTCGGATTTTGTTTCGAGTCTGGAAAAACTTAATTATTTTGTCGATTGGAAGGTTGTGTATTGTCCTAAATATGGAGTTCCACAAAATCGAAAAAGATTGATCTTATTAGCGTCTCGTTTAAAAAAAATAACATTAATCGCCCCTTTGTATGACGAAGAACACTATCCAACGGTACGTCAGGCAATAGGAAAATTACCAAGATTGAGAGATGGGGAGCAAGATGTCAATGATTTGTTACATCGTGCCTGCAGGCTTTCGACAATTAACCTAAGAAGAATAAGACAATCTGTTCCAGGTGGCACATGGCGCGACTGGGACGAAGAATTGCAATTAAAATGTCATAAAAAAGAAACTGGAAAAACATATGGCTCTGTATACGGTAGGATGTCATGGGATGAGCCATCGCCAACGATAACTACACAGTTTTATGGGTATGGAAATGGCAGATTTGGACATCCAGAACAAGATAGAGCTTTATCATTAAGAGAAGGGGCTGTATTACAATCTTTTCCGATTGATTATGTTTTTTGTGATGATGAGCATCCGGCAAATAAGCGGGAAATAGGAACACATATAGGAAATGCCGTTCCTGTTGAGCTAGGAAGAGCAATAGGAATTAGCATTCAGAAACATTTACAGGAGGTTGAGAAAAATGGCACGAGCTAAGAAAGAACATATTATTTCTATGGAAGAAAAACAAGCTGCAGATTTGCAAATTAAAGAAATGCAAAAGCAAATTGATTATGATACAAAAGATTTCACCATAGAACTTTTAACTGAGAAGTTTAGAAAACAAGATTTTTTTATACCACAATATCAGAGAAATTATGTATGGCAGGTAAAAAACAAGACACTTTTTTTGGAATCAATTTTTCTTGGATTACCTATTCCGTTTATGTTTTTTGCGGATTGCGATAATGGTAAGCAGGAGATAATTGATGGTGCACAACGAATGCAAACTCTTGTTGAGTTTCATAATAATCAATTACAACTTAGCGGCTTGAAAAAATTGACAAAACTAAACGGATTTTATTTTAAAGATTTATCAAATGCACAGCAACGGAAATTTTTAAATAAAACATTGAGAATTATTGTTTTGGAAGAAGATACGCCAGTTGCAGCAAGGCAGGATCTTTTCTATCGAATAAATACAACTGGAATAAAAGCAAATGATTCAGAAGTTCGAAGAGGTTCTTATCCTGGAGCATTTACAGATTTTATTGACGAATGTTCTAAAAATGAAATATTTATTGAATTGTGCCCTATGAGTGAAGATCGAGTAAAAAGACATGAAAGATTTGAATTTGTACTACGATTTTTTGCATATCTAAATAACTATGAAAGTTTTAACCATACAGTGGGTGAGTTCTTGGATAAGTATTTGGTTGATAACATGACGGATTTTGACAAAAAGATTTTTTTTGCAGAATTTAGTCGCATGCTTTTGTTTGTAAAAGAAAATTTTCCGTTTGGATTTGCAAAAACAAAAAAATCAAAAGCAACTCCGCGTGTTCGATTTGAAGCAATATCTGTTGGTGTTGCATTGGCCTTAAGAGAAAAGCCAGACTTAAAAGTAAAAAATGTTGATTGGTTGGATTCTGATAAATTCAAGGAATATACAACTTCAGATGCAAGTAATAATGAAGGGAAATTGAAAATGCGAGTTGAATATGTAAGAGATCAATTATTAAAGGGATAAGGTTATGCAAAATACAATGAGTATTTTTAATGACAGAAAACAAGAAATTGAATTTTATTTTTCTGTTATGGTTCAAGTGAATAATGATAGTTCTGATATACATACCATTGATAATATACGTTTCTATAAGATTATGAAATCAAATTTCTTATTGATGTTATATAATTTAGTGGAGGCCTGTATTGTCAGTGGAATGATGGAGATATATGAAGATTTAGCAAATAGTAATTGCTCGTATAATCAAGTAACACGTGAGATACAGGATATTTGGTCAAAATATAAAATAAATGAGATATATGGATCAGCTACAGGACGAACTGCATATGAAAATCGTGTTCAAAAAATTATTCATGATATTACCACTAATGCACCGATTATTCTTTCAAGAGATGCATTAGGAATTAGCGGCAATTTGAATGCAAAAAAAATAAAGGCAATTTGTGATAAGCATAAAATACGTTATCAGCTTGCAACGTCTGGTGAGGCTCTGGAACGTGTAAAAAGAGAACGCAATAGCTTAGCTCATGGGGATGTATCTTTTAGTGAATGTGCGAGAGATTTACCACTTGGAGATTTAGAAGATATTAAAGATGAAGTAATATTGTTTTTGACAGGAATCCTAGATGGAATGAAAAGCTATTATGATCAGAAATTATATAAGAATTCAACGACATAGTATGTAATGCCTATTTTTTATACAGCTACACAAGCTTGATCCCCTTGATTTTGGATATGCCAAGTAGAATGATGTGTGGATTGTAGTCGGAAAAGATGATGCGCTGCATGATTAAGACAACATAAGAGAAAGACCGCAGAAGCTGTGCGAAAGCATGGTGGAAGCGGTCTTTCTTCTTATTTAAAATTTTTTGAAATGATCAGAATAGCAGTAAACGCTCAATAGTGTATGCGTAGACAGTGGTCTCATTTTTTGAGATAATAGCCTCGACAAATGATAATGCTCTAAAAAGTTCAGTCTAAAAAGTTTAGGCTAAACTTTTTAGAACAATTGGAGGCTATCTATGAAATCTCAAACATCTTTAGCGGCTCGCAACTGCCGCTTACAAGAATGGAGCAAAATGATTGAGCGTTGGCGTTATAGCAACACATATTAGTGGTTATGCTGATGCTATAACTCCAACGAAATTCAATATAGGAAGAATTGTTAACAATGGAATTGCTAATTGCATTCAGTACTATTATACTCACTGAAGGGAACTGAATATAATGCTGAGAATATTGATTTTAATTACATGTATGTTTCTTTTTCCAGATATTTATGGAGTAAGTATATTTCAATTTTGTGGTCGCTATGAATATAATTGCTACTACTATGACGGAAAACTGTATATGAATTTGGCCAAAATACCATGTCATGAATTAGTAATTACACAGGTCGATATAAGTAATAATTGTTTAGATGGATATTTATATGATTTTGAAGGTGAAAAAAGATTATATCATATAGATATAGTTACAGAAAAATTGCCGTATATATATAACAGAGGACAAAGAATTTCGTTCAGTTCATTGCATCAAGGAGATGAAGTCATGATATATACGAATTGGCAGACCACTGAAACAGGATATGCTGGTGGTCATTGCAACGGTTTTAATCTTAGTTGGGTGAAACAAATTGAATTATTAAAATGTCCGCATATAACGTGATATTGGTATATTGAGGTGAAAAACGGTAAGCGACGAATAACACCCTGGATTCCATATCTGCCTAAACCGTGTCATAATTAGTGCATGGAGTGGCTTTCTCTGATTCATGAGTGCCGCTTGAGTGGACTTACGGATAAGCAAT
>OKVF01001386.1_pt1 | contig 18772 bp, 20 predicted proteins | sample 1604831 | NCBI WGS metagenome assembly OKVF01 (sample SAMN01760980, study PRJEB22395) | human gut metagenome
GAAAGGAATGTATATTGTAGATGACTACTCAGATGGGTCAATTACAATATACCAGTGAGTAAAGATGAAAGTTGTTGTTGCTGCTGGAGGAACAGGTGGACATTTATACCCTGCTCTTGCATTAGTTGAATATATAAAAAAACAAGATCCAAATTCAAAATTTTTATTTATTGGAACAAAGGATCGTTTGGAATCTCAAGTTGTTCCCCAACTTGGATATGATTATGTTGGTTTAAATGTTAAAGGATTAGCGGGTAATCCTTTAAAGAAAGCTCATGCAGCTTTGTTATTTGTTAAATCTATTGGAAAAGCAAAAAAAGTTATAAAAAAATTTAATCCTGATATTGTTGTTGGTTTTGGTGGATATCCAAGTGCTTCAGCTTTAGAAGCTGCTGCAAGTTTAAAAATTAAAACGATGATTCATGAACAAAACTCAATTATTGGTTTAACAAATAAAATTCTTATAAAAAAAGTAGATAAGATCATTTGTTGTTATCAAAAAGCGTATGAAGAATTTCCTCAAGAAAAAACACTATTGCTTGGAAATCCTCGTGCAAGTGTTGTCAGCCATGAAGTTCCTAAAGATATTTATGATAAATATGGTTTAGATAGAAATAAAAAAGTTGTTACGATTGTTATGGGATCATTAGGATCACAAACAGTTAATCAAACGATGAAGGAATCGATGAATCAATTTGTTGGTAAAGAATATCAAGTACTTTATGTTACTGGGAAACCTTATTATGAATCAATGAAAGATTATGAAAATGAAAACGTAAAAATCATCCCTTATGTTGATGATATGCCTTCTTTAATGCATGCGACAGATCTTATTGTTTCGCGTGCAGGAGCCAGTACCCTTGCCGAATTAACAGCTTTAGGCGTACCAGCTATTTTGATTCCTAGTCCTTATGTAGCAGCAAATCATCAAGAATATAATGCACGTGAATTAGAAAATAATCATGCTGCTAAAATGATTCTTGAAAAAGATTTAACAGGAGAAAAATTGATTTCTACAATTGATAGTGTTATTAATGATCAAACTGCACTTCAAATTTTAACAGAAAACGCTAAAAAGTTAGGAAAGCCAAATGCAGTTGAAGATATGTATCAAGAAATTATTTCGATGTTAGGAGACTAATGATGAAGTTTGAAAAATATTATGAAGAACTTAAACAATTAGATGTTGGAACAGTTCTTAAAGATGAACCGTTATATAAACATACAACTTATCGTGTAGGTGGGCCAGCAAAATTATTTATAAAAGTTCAAAATGTCGATGAGTTGATTGAAGTGATAAAGTATTGTCGTAAGCATCGTATTCAACTTTTTGTTATTGGAAGAGGTTCAAATTTATTATTTTCAGATAAAAGTTTTGAAGGAATTATTATTTCCCTTGAAGATATGAATCAATACCATGTCAATGGGAGCGAAGTAACTGCCCAATGTGGTGTTACAATGATTAAACTTGCTTATGATTGTGCTAAAATTGGTTTGAGTGGTTTTGAATTTATGGGAGGAATTCCTGGAAATATCGGTGGTGGTATTTTTATGAATGCAGGGGCCTATAAATCATGTTTAAGTGAAGTTGTTAAATCAGTAAAAGTATTAGATGAATGTTTAAAAGTGGTTGAATTATCTAAAGATGAAATGGATTTTTCATATCGACATTCTATCATTCAAGACCATCCTAAATGGATTGTCTTGGAAGCTACTTTTGTTTTGGAAAATAAAAGTGTTGAAGAAATTAATGAAACTTTAGATAAAAGAAAAGAAAGAAGAATGTCTACGCAACCTTGGAATAAACCAAGTGCAGGAAGTGTTTTTAGAAATCCAGAAGGTGCAGCTGCATGGAAATATATTGATGATGCAGGTCTTAGAGGTTATGAAATTGGTGGAGCACAAGTTTCTCCAAAACATTCTAACTTTATTGTAAATAATGGTTATGCTTCTGCTAAGGATATTCATGATTTGATTTTTTATGTCCAAAAAATAGTTCAAGAAAAGTATGGTGTTTTATTAAAACCAGAAGTACGTTTTATTAATTGGGAGTCTTAAGATGACAACGTATGTATATAATGAACATGATGAAAATCAAGTGTTAACAATAAGAAATAAATTAAAAAAGAAAAAAAGAAAAAGAAGAATTAATTTTGTACTTATTGTTTTGTTTTTGATATTTTTAGTGATTTTTTTATTTGGAGATATGTCTAAAGTAAAAAAAATAACTGTTTCAGGATGTCATTTGACTTCTGCTGAAGAGATTATTGAACGATTACCGGTTAAATCAAAACAAACTTATTTTTTTAAAGTAAATAAAAAACAGGTTGAAACAGAGGTTGAAAAAATGATCTTTGTTGAAAAAGCAACTGTAACGAAAGATTTGATAGGGAATATAAAGATAAGAATTAAAGAAAACAATGCTTCTTTATATGGCTATATTAATAATATTTTATATGTTGCAGATCAAGATGGAATTTTTGAACAAGATCAACAACAAAAATGGATTTCTTATGTACAACGTTGTCCACAAATGATGAATTTTGACGAAGAACATTTCCAATCATTTGTGAAAGCATATGTCAAATTACCATCAGTTGTTCAAAATCAAATCTCTAGTATTGTCTTTGAACCTGATGAAAAAGATCAAACCAAATGTAAGTTGGAACTTGATGATGGTAAGGTTTTTTATGTACGTATTGAAGACATGGAAAAACAACTTACATCAACAAATTATTACTTGGTTATTCAAAGTTATCCTGATTATAAATACTATGATTATTTAGGAAAAAATGTCTATGTATACAATTAAATAGTGTATGAAAAAAGCTACGTGTTTGAAACTAAAACCTTTAAATATCGTAGCTTTTATGATAATATAATGGTATATGTAGTAAGGGGAGATAGACATGAATGAAGTTTATGCAGTATTGGATATAGGTAGTGCTTCAATTGAATTGTTAGTTGGTGAAATTATCAATTCTAATTTACATGTTCTTTTTTCTAAAAAGGTCCCTAGTCATGGTGTAAAAAAAGGCATCATTGAAGATGAAAATTTATTAGTAAATGATATCAAAGGAGTTGTTCAAGAAGCTAATGATTTTCTAGATGGAGAAATCAAAGCAGTTGGTCTTACAATCCCTACTATTCGTTCTAAACTTTATCAAAGTAATAGTAGTGTATCACTTAGTGATCATGATAAGATTTCTAAGGATGATATTGTAAGAGGTTTGAAACTTTCTACTAAATTCAAAAAATCTCATGAAGAAGAGGTGGTTTGTGTAATACCAGTTCGCTTTAATGGTGATTTTGGAATTAGTCAAGTACCTCCTATAGGAGAAGCTTCAAGAAATTTAATTATTGATACATTGATTATTACTTCACAAAAACAGATTTTATATCCATATATTATGGCTGTTGAAAAGGCAGGTTTAGAAATTATGGATATTTGTATCAATGCCTTTGCGTGTGCGAAGGAAGCTTTTGATGCAGTTTATCTTCAAGAAGGTGCATTGATTATTGATATGGGATATAAAACGTCAACAATATCTTTCTACAAGGATGGATATTTAAAATATTTAACAGTATGTTCAGTTGGGGGTTATAATTTGACTCGAGCAATTGCTCAACATTTACAAATTTCTATGAATCAAGCTGAAACATATAAAGTCAAATATGGTTCTTTGGATTATACTGTTGGACAAGAGGATATTATTCATACAACTGAGCTTCCAGATGGTCGTAAAGATTATACACAAAAAGATTTTGCGGGTATTTTAGAAGAAGCTGCAGTTGATATGTTAAATGTTATTAAAGAAAAAATGGGTGTTATCGATAATGGACAACATTATGAAACACTGATTGTTGGTGGCGGAGGAGAACTTGAGCTACTAGATAAAGTTGCTGGTCGTGTTTTAGAAGGTCCAGTGAGAGTTTATCGTCCAGATATTATTGGCATTAGAGATATGGCATTTGTTTCTTCTGTAGGAATGATTTTTTATATGTCTGATCGTGCTAAATATCTTGGTCCTTATGAAACATCTGTTGTTTTACCGGATATTTCTAATACAATGGCTGTGAGATTTAAAGGACTTACGAAAGTAAAAGATACAAAAGAGAAAACTGGAAGATTTAGTAGACTACTAGATACTTTCTTTGGTGAAGAAGAATAGATAAAAGAGAGGGTAAATCATGAACGAAGAATTAGATTTTGAACAAGTTGCAAAAATAAAAGTAATCGGTGTTGGTGGCGGAGGAAACAACGCTGTTAACCGCATGGTTGAAGAAGGCGTTAGAGGAGTAGAATTCTTTGTCGCAAATACAGATGTACAAGTATTACGTCGTTCGCCTGTAGAAAATAAAATTGTTTTAGGAAAAGATTTAACAAAAGGTTTAGGAGCAGGAGGTAATCCAGAAGTAGGAAAGAAAGCTGCTTTAGAATCTGAAGGAGATATTAGAACTGCCCTTGAAGGTGCAGATATGGTTTTCATTGCTGCTGGTATGGGTGGTGGAACTGGTACTGGTGCAGCACCTGTTTTCGCTAAGATTGCTCGTGAATTAGGAGCACTAACAGTAGGTGTTATTACTAAACCATTTACTTTTGAAGGAATGAAACGTAAAAAACAAGCAATCGAAGGTATTGATGAATTACGTTCTAATGTAGATAGTATTATTGTGGTTTCAAATGACCGTTTATTACAACTAATTGGTGGACGTCCAATGCAAGAAGCATTTAGAGAAGCTGATAATGTATTAAGACAAGGTGTTCAAACAATTACTGATTTAATTGCTGTTCCTGCATTTATCAACCTTGACTTTGCAGATATCTGTGCAGTTATGAAAAATAGAGGAAATGCGTTAATTGGTATTGGCATGTCATCAGGAGATGATAAAGCAAAAGAAGCTGCAAAACGCGCAATTTCTTCACCTTTATTAGAAGTTTCCGTAGCAGGTGCTAAAGACGCTATTATTAACGTTACAGGTGGACCAAATATTTCATTATATGATGCTAATATTGCTCTTGAAACAATTACTCAAGAAGTTGGAGATGACATTAATACTTATTTAGGTATTGCTATTAATGAAAACTTAGATGATGAAATTATTGTTACTGTTATCGCAACAGGATTCGAGGAAGAAAAGGAAGAAGTAACTGTCCAACCTTCAGTAGCAAGACCTTTAGGTGAAGAACCTCAAACTTTTGAATCATATGATGATGACGAAGATGATGATGACGGTTTTCCACCAGCATTTATCAAAAATAGAAGAATTTAATAAGATGAGCTAACGATGTTAGCTCATTTTTATAAAGGGGGAAATTTAAATGAAAATTGGATTTATAGGATTAGGGAATATGGCCGGGACAATTTGCCAAGGTCTTATTAAAAGTGATTTTATTGATGGTAGTGAGGTATATGGATATGATATAAATAGTCACCAGCTGATGATGTTTGAACAAGATTTTGGTATTCATGTATGTTCAAGTGAACAAGACGTTGTTAAAAATTGTGATTATTTGGTGATGGGGGTCAAACCAAATGTCGTAGAAAGTGTTATTTCAAAAATAAAATCAGTCATTGATCAACAAGTGATCGTTTCAATTGTTGCTGGTTATGGAAATGATAAATATGAAGAATTATTACCGGGAACACATCACTTAACAATTATGCCAAACACACCAGCTAAGGTATTAGAAGGAACGACTTTATTTGAAAAAGACAATACTTTAACAGCTGAAGAATTAAATTATGTACAAACAATGTTTGAAAGCATCGGTGAGGTTTATCTTATTGAAAATTATCAAATGGTTGCCGGTGGTGCTTTAAGTGGTTGTGGACCAGCTTTTGTTTATATGTTTATTGAAGCTTTAGCAGATGGTGCAGTCTTAAATGGTTTGCCTCGTGATTTGGCTTATAAGCTTGCCAGCCAAACTGTTTTAGGAAGTGCAAAAATGGTTAAAGAGACGCAATTACATCCAGGTATTTTAAAAGATCAAGTTTGTTCTCCAGGTGGTATTACGATTCAAGGTGTTAAGGCTTTAGAAGAAAATAATTTTAGAAACACTGTGATGGAAGCAATCGATCGTTCAAAAAAATAATGTGTAGAAAGTATGGATTTTTGTCCATACTTTTTTAAATGTCCAATCTTTTTTGACATCTTTTTTACTTGTCATCATATATGATGATAAAGGGGTAAGCAAGATGGAGGTCTATGTTGAATTAACTTATTGTATGAATGGTATCTTATTTATCATGACTTATGAAATGATTTCATTATTGCTTAATATTAATTGGTCATTTTTGAAAATCCTTTTCTTGAGTTTTTTAAGTAATATATCGATTGTTCTCATTTATATAGACTATTTACCATATATAAGTTTTTTATACTGGATTGTCCTTTTTTTATTTATTTTTAAAAAACAATTTTTCTTATATTTTCCAGTTTTTTTAATTGTTTATTTTTCAATACTATTCTTTATCAATACCCTAATAAAAGAATCATTTATATACAATGGAATCTTGATTACTCCCATAAATTATAAAGATATAGTTATTGTTGTTATGACATGTGTTTTTTTAATTATTGAAACAATTTATTTAATTTATACAAAAAGAAAAATAAAACAAAAAGATGATCTATATGATGTAACACTTATTTTTAATAATAAGATTTATCATCTTTCAGGATTTTTAGATAGTGGTAATCATGCAAACTATCTAGGTTATCCACTTATTTTTATTAAAAAAAGTAAAATTGATACTTATCAACAATTAGATACATTGATTATTGATGGCTTAAAAAAAAGAAAAATAGATATTATTTTAGTTGATCAAGTTTTAGTAAATAAGCAATCTTTAAGAAATGTTTATATAGGTGTATTGGATGAATTAGATTATGATTGTTTATTAAATAAAGAATTGATGGGAGGGATTATTTGATGTGGCAAATGATTAGACAGTTTTTAAATACAAAACAGTATCTTTATTATATAGGAAGACATGATATTTTACCGCCTCCTTTAAAAGGTCAACAAGAAAAGGAAATAATTGAAAAAGCAGTTTCTGGGGATCAAAAAGCAAGAGATTTATTGATTGAACATAATTTAAGATTGGTTGTTTATGTTGCTAAAAGATATGACAATAGCGCCAATTGTCCTTTGGAAGATTTAATTAGTATTGGCACAATTGGTTTAGTAAAAGCAATCAATACTTTTAAGGCAGATAAAAATATTAAACTTGCTACGTATGCTTCAAGGTGTATTGAAAATGAAATACTTATGTACTTAAGAAAAAATAATAAGATTCGTTATGAGATTTCTTTAGATGAACCTTTAAATATTGATTATGATGGTAATGAGTTATTATTAGGAGATATCGTAGGAACTGATGATGATCTTGTTGAACAAGAAATGTTGAAAAGTGATCAAAAGAAAATTTTTTATGAAGCTTTAAAAGAATTAAATGAAAGAGAAAAAGAAATATTGATTTTAAGATATGGTTTATCTAATAATGATGAATTGACACAAAAGGATGTTGCTGATTTATTAGGTATTTCACAATCTTATATTTCTAGATTAGAAAAAAAGATTATAAAAAAATTAAGAAGTCAATTAAATTATGATGAAGTGAAATAGTATATTTTTATCAAAAAAAGCCACACTAATTTTGGTGATTATTGTGGAAAAAGAAAGTTTTATGAGCGCTATCCCTATTCAAAAAACACTTTCTAAAGAAGAATTATATACTTTGATTCAAAATTATCAAAAGAATCATGATCAAAAAAGTAAAGAAATGATTATTCTTTCTAATACTAAATTAGTGTTATCTCTAATGAAAAGATTTTACCAAAAATCAAATCAATATGAAGATCTGTTTCAAGTAGGCATCGTTGGTCTAATAAAAGCAGTCGATCATTTTGATACCAATTATCAATTACAGTTTTCAACGTATGCAGTTCCTTTGATCATTGGTGAAATGAAACGTTATTTAAGAGATAATACACAAGTTAAGATTTCTAGACCAATCAAGGATTTAGCTTATGCTATTTTAAAAGAAAAGGAAAAATATTTAAATCAATATCAAAGAGAACCAACGATTCAAGAATTATCACAAAATTTAAATATTGAAAAACAAAATATTATAGAAGCAATGCAATCTACTCAAAGCATTGCTTCTTTCCAAGATGCTGTAGGAAATGATGATCAAAATGAATTATCATTATCAGATATTATCTCATTAGATCCAGAAACATTGAAGCATTATCATGATCACCTTGATTTAAAAAATGCCTTTGATTGTTTAAATCAAAGAGAAAAGAAAGTAATTCAAGAAAGATACTATCAGGGTTATTCGCAATGTGAAATAGCAGATGAGCTTTTTGTATCACAAGCGCAAATTTCTCGAATTGAAAAAAAAGCTTTAGAAAAATTACATAAAAAATTAGTCTAAAGCATATTTTATAGGGGTGATCGTATGAGATTTGTATCATTACAATCAAAAGATGTGATTAATGTTTATGATGGTAAAAAAATAGGGTATATTGCGGATATTGAATTAGATTGGTGTCAAAAATGTATACGTGCTTTAATTGTCGAAAAAATGAATTTTTTTCATTTTTTTTGTTTTTTTAAAGAGCCTCCTGTCTTAGTTATTCCGATTGAATGTGTGATTTCTTTAAAAGGCGATGTGATTTTAGTGAATATTGAACAGGTTTAGCTAGATTTCCTTGTTGATACCTTTGATAATCAATAAATGTATGGTATAATATTGAGGAAATAAAAGGAGGATGACTTCATGGGTTACGGTGAAAAAGTAAAAAAATGGTTTTTCGATGAAGATGGGGATGGAGAAGATATTGCTGAAGATTATGATGCTGTAGAGGTTGATACTGAACCTAAAACAAGCTTATTTGAACAAGCAAAATTTTCTAAAACAAGCGAAGCTGTGAAATCATTAAATATGAATAAAGATAGTCATTTAGTTTTATTTGAACCACGTTCATTTGGAGAAACTCAAGATATTGCAAATTATTTAAAAACAAAAAAAGCAACAGTTGTTAATTTACATCGTTTACAAAAAGATCAAGCTAAACGTGTTGTTGATTTCTTAAGTGGTGTTATTTACGCTATTGAAGGTGACATTCAAAGAATTGGACCAAAAATTTTCTTATGTACACCTCGTAATATTTCTGTTGCAGGAACAATTGATTTAGATGAAGATGAACAAGAAGATTAAAAAGTATGGTTTCCATACTTTTTTAAGTTATGTTTGAACATTTTAAAGGGGAAGAAGTCTTTGTAAAAAAGGTACTTGATTATTTGGATCAAGTACAATATAAACAAAGACTTATTTTAACGCAATTTTTAGATCCGTATCATCAATCAATTGTTAAAAGTGTTATTGGGCATCAAGATGAAGTTCAAGTTTTAGAAAATGGTGGTTTTATTCATAGTGAAAGTCAAAGAATGATTATTGCTCCTTATTTTTATGAAATAGAAAAGGAAGATTTTGAAATCGTTGTTTGTAAGATTATTTATGCAAAAAATTTTGAAAAATTAACACATCGAGATATTTTAGGTGCTTTAATGTCTATAGGGATTAAAAGAGAGTTATTTGGAGATATTGTTGAAAAAGACAAAGATTTTTATTTAGCTGTTGATCGACATATTTATGAATATTTAAAAGATCATTTATCAATGATTAAAAGAAGTAAAGTAAAGTTTGTTGAATGGGATGAAGAAATAGAAGTAAAAAATGATTATTTAATAAAATCATTTATTGTATCTTCATTTCGATTAGATAAGATCATTTCTTCTTTTTATAAAATTTCAAGACAAAAAGCAGCAGAATTTATTCGTGCTGGTCATGTAAAAGTTAATCATAAACCGGTTGAACAAATAAATTATTTATGTAATAATAAAGACATAATATCATTCAAAAAGCATGGTAGAGTGATGTTTGTTGATTGTAATAAACAAACACGCTCTGATAATTATGTGGTTGAAGGGTATTTTTATAAGTAGGGAGTGAACATGATGTCATTGAAAAAACAAGTATTTGGTTATAATAAGTCACAAGTTGATGAATTGATCAATGAAAAAGATAATGAAATAAAACAGTTGAATGATCAAATTAAAAAATTACAAGAAGATTATCAACAATTAGAACATCAAAAATCATTATTGCAGCATCGTGTAAACATCCAAGAACAAACAAATGAAGAAATTGCACGTCTTGCATTAAAAGAAGCAAGCGAACTTATTGACAAAGCGAAAAAGAATGCTAATATGATACTGAGCGAATCGCTAGAGTATGTTCGTTCGTTGTCTGGTGAGATGAGCGACTTTAAAGCGCAAGCTGTTAAATTTAGAGCTTCGGTAGAAAAAATGTCAAAAGATATCCTTGAGTCTATTGATCAATCTGAAGTTTACAATTTAATTAATGAAGATAAATACGATGAAGGAGACAGTTTATAATTAGAGTTTTAAGAGAGCTGATGGTTGGTGTAAATCAGTAACAAAGATTATAATGTATCACTCTGGAGTAGCCCTTTGAATTAAGTAGAAGGTGACGTTAATCGCGTTAAGATTTCAAGAGCGTATGAAAATACGAATTAAGGTGGTACCGCGATCACATCGTCCTTAGGATGATGTGTTTTTTTATTTTTAAAGAGAGGAAAGAAAAAATGAATTACAAAGACACATTATTAATGCCAAAAACTGACTTTGAAATGCGTGGAAACTTACCAAAAAAAGAACCTAAGTATGTAGAACGTTGGCAAGAAAACGACATGTATAACAAAGTTATTCAACAAAACGAAGGAAAAGACAGCTTTGTCTTCCATGATGGTCCTCCATATGCTAATGGAAATATGCACATGGGACATATGTTAAACAAAGTCATCAAAGACGTTATTTGTCGTTATAAAAATATGAATGGTTTCTATACACCATATATTCCTGGATGGGATACTCATGGTTTACCAATTGAAAATGCTATTCAAAAATTAGGTGTTAATCGTAAAGAAATGCCTACAGCTAAATTTAGAGAAAAATGTGATGCTTATGCTCATGAACAAGTAAATAAACAAATGGAACAATTGATCCGTATGGGAACATTTGCGGATTACAAACATCCTTATTTAACATTACAACATGAATTTGAAGCAAGACAAATTGAAGTGTTCGCTAAAATGGCGATGGATGGATTGATTTTCAAAGGATTAAAACCAGTATACTGGTCACCATCAAGTGAATCTGCTTTAGCTGAAGCTGAAGTTGAATATCATGATATCAAATCACCAACAATTTTTGTTAAATTCCAAGTTAAAGATGGTAAAGGAGTCTTAGATAATGATGTTAATTTCGTTATTTGGACAACTACTCCTTGGACAATTCCTGCTAACTTAGCAATCTGCTTAAATGCTTCTTATAACTATGCATTAGTAGAAACTGAAAAAGGAAAATTAATTGTCTTAGATACTTTAGTTGATGAATTAATGGCTAAATTTGAAATTACTGGTTACAAAGTTGTTAATCATTATAAAGGATCTGAATTAGAATATATTACATGCCAACATCCGTTATATGATAGAGAATCATTAGTTATCTTAGGAGATCACGTAACAGCTGATTCTGGTACTGGATGTGTTCATACTGCACCTGGATTTGGGGCAGACGACTTCTTTGTAGGTCAAAAATATAACTTACCAGCTTATTGTAACGTTGATGAACATGGTTGTATGATGGAAGATTGTGGTGAATGGTTAGCTGGTCAATATGTTGATGACGCTAATAAAACAGTAACTATGAAATTAGATGAAATTGGAGCTTTATTAAAACTTGAATTCATCACACACAGTTACCCACATGATTGGCGTACTAAAAAACCTATTATCTTTAGAGCAACTGATCAATGGTTCTGTTCATTAGATAAAATTAGAGATAAATTATTGAGTGAAATTGATAATGTTAACTGGTTAAATGAATGGGGACACATCAGAATCTATAACATGATTAGAGATCGTGGAGACTGGTGTATTTCACGTCAACGTACTTGGGGTGTACCAATTCCTATTTTCTATTGTGAAGATGGAACTCCAATTATTGAACAAGAAGTATTTGATCATATTTCTGAATTATTTAGAGAACATGGTTCAAATGTTTGGTTTGAAAGAGATGAAAAAGATTTATTACCTGAAGGATATACAAATGAACATTCACCAAATGGTATCTTCAAAAAAGAAAAAGATATCATGGATGTATGGTTTGACTCAGGAAGTTCACATACAGGTGTGATGGTAGAAAGAGGATTTAATTATCCAGTAGATCTTTATTTTGAAGGTAGTGACCAATATCGTGGATGGTTCAACTCATCATTAATTATCGGTGTTGCTGCTCATGGTAAAGCTCCTTATAAAACTGTCTTATCACATGGTTTCGTATTAGATGGTAAAGGAAATAAAATGTCTAAGTCATTAGGAAATACAGTAGATCCTATTAAACTTGTTAACCAATATGGTGCTGATATCGTAAGATTATGGGCTACTTCTGTTGCTTATCAACAAGATGTTCGTATTTCTGATGAAATCATGAAACAAGTGGCTGAAGGATATCGTAAAATCCGTAATACCATGAGATTCGTTTTAGGTAACTTAAATGACTTCAAAGCAAGTGATTTAGTAGAAATCAAAGATTTACCTGGTGTTGATCAATATATGTTAGCTAAATTAAATGAATTAATGAAAGCTTATGATGAAGCTTATGCAAATTATGACTTTGCAACAGCCAACCAAGAAATCTTAAATTACTTTACAAATACTTTAAGTTCATTCTATATGGATTTCACAAAAGATATCTTATACATTGAAGATGCAAATTCTCCACGTAGAAGACAAGTTCAAACTGTTTTATATCATCATGCTAAAACAATGATGAAATTATTATCAACAGTACTTGTATTTACTGCTGAAGAATTACATGATCATTTCCATTGTGATGAAACTAAAGCAGAATCTATCTTCTTAGAACCAAAATATGAATTATTTGATATTGAAAATGAAGAAGAAGTTTTAGCTTATTTTTCTAAATTTATGGAAGTAAGAAAAGATGTTTTAAAATCTATGGAAGGTTTAAGAAATGAAAAATTAATTAAATCGAACATGGAAACAAAAGTAACATTATCTTTAAAAGATGAATATAAAGATATTGCTAACTTAAAAGATGATTTAAAACAATTATTTATTGTGGCTAAAGTTGAATTAGTTGATGATACAACTTTAGAAGAATATGAAACTAGCTACATTAAAGTTGAAAAATTCAACGGTGTACAATGTCCAAGATGTTGGAACTATTTCGATGAAGATGAAATGAATGGTGAATTATGTTCACGTTGTGCAAGTGTAGCTCATCGTGTAGCTGAATAGCAGATAACAGGATGTATCGAAAGATACATCCTTTTCTTTTTAAAAAACAATTTTGTAATGAAAAATAAAGCGAACTGTGTTATTATTTACGAGATTGTAGGTGAGGGAGTATATGAAAAAAGAAATATTAGGTAAATGTATGCTATTAATGTCTGCTCTTATTTGGGGAAGTTCTTTTATTGTTATGAAAAATGCTGTGGATTTTATTTCTCCATTTACGCTATTATGTATACGTTTTGTGTTAAGTACAATTTTCATTTCTATTTTATTTTTTAATAAAATAAAAAAAATCAAAAAACAAGATCTATTAGGTGGTTTTTTAGCAGGTCTAGCCTTATTTAGTGCTTTTTCAATTCAAACATTTGGTTTGCAATTGACAACACCTGGTAAAAATGCTTTTTTAACAGCCGTTTATTGTACGATTGTTCCTTTATTAAGTTGGCTTTATTTTAAAAAGAAACCCGATAAAGCACAAATATTTGCGGCTATCCTTTGTTTTATTGGAGTTGGTTTTGTTTCTTTAGATAGTTCCTTAAAGGTGAATTTAGGTGATCTTTATACTTTGATTGGTGGTTTTTTATATGCTGTTCATATTATTGTGTGTGAAAAAGCAATGAAAAAGACATCTCCAATTATTATTACTGCCTTACAATTTGCATTTGCTTCTATTTTTTCATTTATAGCAGCCTCTTTATTTGAAGATATTTCAGTTGTTTTCCATATTGATTCAAGTATTTATCTTCAAATCTTATATCTGGCATTTTTTGCAACTACATTATGTTATTTATTTCAAAATGTGGGACAAAAATTTGTTAATGAAAATATAGCAGCATTATTATTAAGCTTAGAATCTGTTTTTGGAGTTTTCTTTTCCATATTATTTGGACAAGAAATAATGACACTTCAAATTGGATTAGGATTTATGATTATTTTTATTTCGGTTTTGATATCAGAAACAAAGTTATCTTTTTTACATAGGGGAGGAAAACAATGATTAAAAAATTACTTACAATAACTTTATCATTGATGATGATTTTTACATCATTCGTACCAGTTTTCGCTGAAGGGGAAGAAGTCAATATTGTAGGACAATATGGAATTGTCATCGATAAAGATACCGGACAAGTTTTATACAATAAAAATGCCCATGATAAAATGTATCCAGCAAGTATTACAAAAATTTTAACATGTATTGTTGCTATTGAAATGTTAGATGATTTAGATAAAACAGCCACTATTACTCAAAGTGATATAGATACAGTTTGGGAAACAGGAGCTACTTCTGCAGACTTTACTGTCGGAGAAGTTGTCACTTATAGAGATATGTTGATGGGAGCAATGTTACCTTCAGGTGCAGATGCTTGTCGTGCTCTAGCTAATAATACGTGTGGTAGTCAAGAAAAGTTCGTTGAAAAAATGAATCAACTGGTAAACAAATTAGGATTAAAAGATTCTCATTTTGTAAATACAACAGGAATTCATGATGATGATCATTATACAACAGCTTATGATATGGCTAAAATTACCCAATATGCTTTAAAGAATAAAAAATTTGTTGAAGTCTTTGATAGATATCAATATACGTCAAGTGATGGTCAACATCAATGGGTCAAAAAAGTTATTTATAAAAGTAAAAGAGACCATATTGATACATCAATGATTGAAGGCTGTAAAAGCGGTTACACAAGTAAAGCCCAAAGTACTTTATCTAGTTTATTGAATATTGATGATCATCATTATGTTTGTGTTGTTGGCTTTTCTAAAAATAGTGATGGTTATAATCATTGTACAGTAAATGATACCCTTGCTTTAGGTAATTATGTAAAAGATCATTATTCAGTTGCGAATATTATTAAAAAAGATGCAAAAATGAATTCTGTTAAAATAAAAAATGGTCAAACAAATAAAGTTGATGTCATCACAGAAAAAGATATCGAAGCTGTTTTACCAAATAATTACAATCCATCTGATTTAAAATATAAATATCATTTAAAAGATTTAACAGCTCCTGTTAAAAAAGATCAAAAAGCAGGAACAATGGATGTTTATTATCGAGATACTAAATTAGAAACAATTTCACTTAATACAACACAAGCAGTAGATGAAAGTGGTTCTGTTGTTTTTATGAGAAAAATGAAAAATGTTGTTTTACCATGTGTAATGGCAGTTGTCATCATTCTTGTGGTTTTATTATTAGTAAGAAAAATCATGATTAAACAAAGACGTAAAAAAAGACGTCAACAAAGAAATCGTAGAAAGTAGGGAAACCTACTTTTTTACTTATATATGCTTAATTATTATACGTATATATAAGTAAATATATTGACATATACTTATATATACGTATAATATAAGCAAGAGGTGAGGAATATGACTTATAAATGCGTATTTAGTGATATTGATGGAACATTATTGAATTCAAAACATCAAATAAGTGAAAAAACAAAAAAGAAAGTACAACAGTTAGCTATACAAAATATTCCTTTTGTTCTTGTTTCAGCGAGAATGCCTAAAGGAATGCATTATTTTTTAGATGAATTACAAATAAAGGCACCAATGGTAAGTTATAGTGGAGGTTTGATTTTAGATGAAAATCAAAAAGTTATCTATTCAAAAGGATTTTCAGTAGAAATGGCGAAAAGACTTTATAAATATATTAAATATTATTATCAAATTCCTGTTAGTTTTTATGTTGAGAATCATTGGATGGTCGATGAAATAGATGAAGGAATTGAAGAGGAAAGTATTATTACAGGGTTAAAACCTGAAAAATTGGATTTAAATGGAGTTAAAAAGGTTCATAAATTATTAGTGATTGCTGAAGCAGGAATTGTTGATCGTTTAGAAATGAGCTTAAAAGAAAAATTTAGTGGTTTAAAGATTTATAAATCAAAAGATACTTATTTAGAAATTATGGATGAATCGGTATCAAAATCCAGTGCAATTCAATTTTTATGTGATAAAATGAAAATAGATCTTCATCAAACAGTTTCTTTTGGAGATAACTATAATGATTTAGATATGCTTCTTTTAACAGGAAAAGGATTTGCGATGGCTAATGGAGCGCAAGGTGTTTTAGAAAGTATTCCAACACATACGCTTTCTAATGATGAAGATGGAATCGTTTATGCATTAGATAATTTAGTAGGTGAATAAGGTGTATCAAGAAGAAAGAATTTATAAAATATTAGAAATATTAAAAACTAAAAAGACAATGACAAATCAAGAAATTATGGATCAATTTCATATTTCTAGAGATACAGCAAGAAGAGATATTGTTCGTCTTGTAAGTGAAAACTTAGCTGTTAGAACACATGGTGGTATTACTTTAAATGATGTACATCAAATTGGAAATTATCAAACAAGAAAACAAGAAAATGAAGAGATAAAAAATGAAATTGGCAAAACTGCTGTTTCTTTGATTGAAAATAACAAAGTGATCTTTTTTGATACTTCAACGACTGTTGCAGCTTTATGTCAATATGTAGAAAGTGATATAGAAGCTTATAGTCATTCTTTAGATAATATTGAAATATTATCGAATCATTGTTTATGTCAGATGATTGGTGGAACTTACTTTAAAAAGAATCGTTATATGTATGGAAGTCAAACGTTGAATATGATTGATCAAATTTATTTTGATTTAGCTTATGTAGCAGCAGCAGCTGTGATGGAAGATGGTGTTTATGTTGAAGAATTTGAAGATGCTATGATTAAAAAAAAGGTAGCAAGTCGAAGTCAAAAAGTTTGCTTAGTTGTAGATCATAGTAAATTTAATAAAAAAAGTTCTTATAAAGCTTTAGCTTTTCAAGATATTGATGTTCTTGTTGTTGATTGGTTACCTGATACTTATCGAGAAAAGATAGAAAAAGCAGGATGTCAAATAATATATACAAAAGAAAAGTAGATTCGTATGAATCTACTTTTTAGCAAGCATTTTATCAAAAAAATAACCGATTACTCTAAAAATCATGGCTAAACCAAAGATAGATAAAGCACCAATTGTTTCATATTTATGGAAAAGGAATGTACATAAAAAATATGTAATGATTCCTAATGCTGCTCCTAAACCTGTTAATAATGTCATGAAAACATCTTTTTGTTGTTGTTTCATAATTTCACCTCAAGAACTATTCTAACATAACAAAAACCAATAAACAATAAATAGAAGTTGTGCTATAATCTAGATAAAGTGAAAGGGGAAGTCTATGTATAATACGTTGATTTTTGATTTAGATGGAACACTTGTAGATTCAATAGAAGATTTAGCTTTATCTACAAATATATTAATGGAAGAAAATCATTTTCCTACCTATGATTTAGATACATATAAACAATTTGTAGGAAATGGTGTTGATAAATTAATAGAGCGTGCTTTACCTGAAAAATATAAAAAAGATGTGAGAAAATATCGTGCACGTTTTGATGAAATTTATAAAGAAAATTGTTTAAAACATACAAAACCTTATTCAGGAATGAAAGAATTAATTGATGAACTTTATCATCAAGGGTATAAATTAGCAGTTGTAACGAATAAACCAAAAATAAATGCAGTAACAATTGTAAATCATTTATTTCCTGGTAAATTTATGTATGTTTTTGGAAATACAGTTTATCAACCAAAAAAACCACATCCTTGTTTAGTACAACTAGCTATGCAGTTAATGGAAAGTAATAAAAATGAAACATTGATGATTGGTGATAGTAATGTAGATATTGAAACAGCCATCAATGCTAAAATTAAATCTGTAGGGTGTGAATGGGGCTTTAGAGGAAAAGAAGAACTTGTTCAAGCTGGAGCAACTTATACTGTTTCTAAACCAAGTGATATTAAGGACATTCTAAAATGATTGCAGTATCGAGATGTTTAATTGGTGAAAATTGTACATATGCTGGAAAGAATAATCTTTGTAAGGAAATAAAGGAACTTTATGATCAAGGTTTAGTGTTACCACTTTGTCCAGAAGTCTTAGGTGGTTTACCAATTCCTAGAACACCTTGTGAAGTTATTGGAGAAAAAGTGATTGATCAAAAAGGAATTGATCGTACAAAAGAATATACACAAGGTGCTAAAATTGCTTTAGATAAATGTTTAGAAAAAAATATTAAAATAGCTGTTTTAAAAGCTAAAAGTCCAAGCTGTGGAAAAAATCATATTTATGATGGAACATTTTCACATCAGCTTGTTGAAGGTGATGGTATTTTTGTACAGGTGTTAAAAGAAAAAGGAATTGCAGTTTATAGTGAAAATGAAGTAACAGAGGTTTTAAAATTAATAAATGGAGGAAAGTAAAAATGGGACATATTTTATGGGTAGAACCTGTATTTAAAGAAATGATTTGGGGAGGAA
>OKVF01001393.1_pt1 | contig 18635 bp, 17 predicted proteins | sample 1604831 | NCBI WGS metagenome assembly OKVF01 (sample SAMN01760980, study PRJEB22395) | human gut metagenome
CATCTGTATAGCCATCTTCGGCTGCGTAATTATCCTGAGGATACTCTCCCTCTTCGGCATAATTACCGTCTCCATAGCCATCTTCGGCTGCGTAATTGTCCTGAGGGTACTCTTCCTCAGCATAGTTATCTTCTCCATAGCCATCTTCGGCTGCGTAATTGTCCTGAGGATACTCTCCCTCAGCATCGTTACCTTCTCCATAACCATCTTCGGCTGCGTAATTGTCCTGAGGATACTCTCCCTCTTCGGCATAATTACCATCTCCATCGCCATCTTCGGCTGCATAATTGTCCTGAGGATACTCTCCCTCCTCAGCATAATTATCCTCTGTATAGCTGCCTTCTGACTGCTGTGCCTGCACCATATCATATTTCTTCTGCTGTATCGGTGTCAATGGTGCATGAAGCATCTTAAGTTCCATTGCCTTCATTACATATGGACCATCACCGAACCACAAGATCAAGTCATCACATTCTTCTACACATTTGGTTGCAAGACCAACTCTATGATATAAATAAGCCAGTTCATAAGCCCATTCTTCCTGATAATCTCTCTTTTTAAGTTCTTCCAGCAATTCTATTCTTTCTTCAAGACTTGCTTCCTGCGCTTCCAGTATTCGATAACGCAACGTAAAAACACCATTGTCACGTGGTGCCAGCTTTACAAATTCCTTATAATATTCTATTGCTGCAACTACATCATCTAATTCAATCGATACTTCGCACAGGGAATACACAACCGAACGGTTCGTAGGATAACGGTCATAGGCAAGCTGTAAAACAGCCTTACTGTCCTCATTCCGTCTATTGACTCTATAAAGAGCTGCCACTTTTAAAAGCATTGTAATACTCTTGACCCTACGCCAGTCTATCGTATCGGCAATACTGACAGCCTCTGCATATTTTTCTTCTTCAATCAGCTTCACAATTTCATCAGAACGAAGCTTATATTCATATTTATCCAAGTAAAATCACCTCTGTAAGCCATTTCCCCTTTTGGCACATTCGCTCTACCAACTCTATTATCTGACAATAAAAAAAATATTTCTTGTTGACAGACTACTTTACTATATAAAGTTTAGCATAACGATTTTCTTATGTCAACGCTACCAGATATAGAGTTTTCAATAATTACGCGGTTTTTCCAAGGATATCTGAAAGTCTGGCAAATTGTTCAAGTGTCAATGCTTCACCACGTATTGTTGCAGATAATCCCATTTGTTCCAGTGCTGCCACGACCTGATCCCTAGTTACTTTAAGTCCTGATGCATTAGATAGACCATTGGCCAGAGTTTTGCGCCTTTGATTAAACGATGCGCGAATAATATCAAACATCAGTTTTTCATTCTGGGCACATACCGGAGGCTCCTGATATCTGCTTAACCGGATCACTGCACTATCCACATTAGGTCTTGGCATAAAACATGCTGCCGGAACTGTCAGCATGATCTCCGGTCTTGCATAATATTGTACAGCTAATGACAAAGCGCCGTAATCTTTTGTACCAGGTCCTACCTGCATACGGTCGGCAACTTCTTTCTGTACCATGATCGTTATACTTTCAAGTGGTACATGACTTTCAAACAACCCCATAATAATAGGTGTTGTAATATAGTAAGGCAGATTTGCAACGACCTTTATGGGTCTGCCGTTGTTCTTTTCCTGAACAATGCGATTAATGTCTACTTTTAAAATATCCTCATGAATGACCGTTACATTATTATATGCCGATAATGTTTCGGACAGAATAGGAATCAGATTTTTATCGATTTCCACAGCGACTACTTCTCTTGCCTGTTCACACAGATACTGAGTCATTGTACCAATTCCGGGACCGATCTCCAGTACACAATCCTCCCTGGTTATTTCTGCTGCATCCACAATATGCGCCAAAATATTAGAGTCGATCAGGAAATTCTGTCCAAATTTCTTCTGAAAATTAAAGTTATATTTTTTCAATACTTCTATGGTATTGGTTGGATTTCCAAGTGTTGCCATCTACAATATCCTTTCTATGCTTAACTGATACCAAATAACTGTTTTGCATTCTGGTTGGTGATCTGTACTACTTCTTCAAACTTAAGTCCTTTAAGCTGTGCTATTTCCTGTGCTATATAAGGAATGTTCAGTGAAGAATTTCTTTTCCCACGATTAGGTTCCGGTGCAAGATATGGACTATCTGTTTCAAGCAGTATTTTCTCTATTGGTATTGCCTGTACTACTTCTTTCATTTTCTTACCATTTTTAAAAGTAACAACACCACCTATTCCTATATAAAATCCCATTTTAATATAATCAAGTGCCATTTCTGCACTGTAGGAATAACAATGGATAACCCCGCCTATTTCTTCTGCATGCTGTGCCGTCATAATATCATAAGTGTCTTTTGCTGCTTCCCTGGAATGAATAATAACCGGTTTCTTACAATTTCCGGCAAGTTCCAGTTGACGGATAAACCACATTTTCTGTATGTCATGATCGGGCTCTTCCCAATAATAATCCAACCCGATTTCTCCAACTGCAACAACCCTGGGATCTTTACACTGCTTGGCAAGCCATTTAAAATTATCTTCATTCAGTTCAGCAGTTTCACTGGGATGGACACCTGCTGCCCCATAAATAAAGGGATACTGTCTGGTCAGTTCCATTGTTGTACGCGTACTTTGCAGACTAGCTCCCACATTTATAATATATTCTATTCCATTATCACGCATAGAGGACAGTAACGTATCCCTGTCCTCATCAAATGCTTCATCATCATAATGTGCATGACTTTCAAATATCATTTCAATTAACTACCATGCCTTTCCTAATCTTTTTCTGTCACATTCATTATATCCCTGTAAGAATGTTGCTGTAACAGTATTCTGAATTCCTCAACAGGCATTGGTTTGGCATAATAATAGCCCTGTATGATATCACAGCCTACACTGCCAAGAAAATCTGCCTGTTCCTTTGTTTCCACGCCTTCTGCAATAACCGGCATGTTAAGTTTATCTGCCATGGCAACCATCATCTGTACAATATCTGCACTTCTCTGAGAATTTTGTGATTTTGCCATGAATTTCATATCCAGTTTTAAAATATCCACCGGAATATCTTTTAATGTGTTCAAAGAAGAATACCCGCTTCCAAAGTCATCCATTTCCACAATAAATCCTTCTGCCTGGAGTTTCTGGATCAATGCTACCTGTTTCGGAACATCAAGCATGACTGCGCTTTCCGTAATTTCCAGTTTCAACCGGGACGGACTGATATCATATTCCCTGACTAATCCCATAAATTCTTTATACAAATCCAGATAATAGAAATCTTTGGGAGATATATTCACAGATAATGATATCTGCTTTCCTTCCTTCTCCAGATCCTTTAAAAGCTCACATGTCATTCTCCAGACATACTTGTCTAATGAACTGATCAACCCTTTATCTTCCATTACAGGAATAAAAATATAGGGTGGCATCATTCCTTTTTTGGGGTGGATCCAACGTACCAACGTTTCTCCCCCTACAATTTCTCCTGTTTTATGACTGAATTGTGGTTGAATATATATCGTGAACTGTTTTTCCTCAAACGCAGGTGTCAGATCCTTTAGGACTTCCTGCTCCTGCAACAGTTCTTTGCGCAAATGATCATCATAGTATGCGATCTGCTGCTGAATATTGTCCTTAATAGAACTGATCGCAAGCATTGCTCTGTCGCACATGGATGCCACTGGTAGTGACAGATCATCTACTTCATATATACCTATATGATTTACAATCGGATAATTGATATCCTTTATATGCAGGACACTTCCCTTACGCATCAGATAATTTGTTGCCTTGAAGTTCTTGCTCGGCATACATATTGCAAAACTGTCACCTGAAATTCTTCCATATACACAGTTTTTGTCACTGGCTTTTTTTACACTGTCTGCAATGGCACCGAGAATCCTGTCGCCCACTTCAGGTCCAAATATATCATTGATAACTTTAAACTGACGTATATCTGAACAAATGATCAAATACTGTTCCTGCGGGTTATTTTTCATGAACTGTTCTGCCACCTCCAGAAAATATACTCTGTTATACAGTCCTGTCAATGCATCATGTGTTGCCGCATAACGATATTTTTCTCTTTGTTCTCTTTCCTTTGTAATATCATGCATGACATAAAAACAGCCCATGTATCTGCCCTTATTATCTACCAGTTGCTCATACTCTTTGGTATAGATTATTTTGCCCCCAGCTGTGGTTAATACTGCTGTCTTGCAACTGGGATTTTCATAATTCCAGAAATTTTCAAAATAATTCTGGTCGCATTTATACCCATTCAATATCAAAGACATATTATCATTCATATAAATACATTTATCTTCATCATCAAACATGATCAGAAGATCTTTTTGTTTGTTACGCCCCAGTTTCTGTATAATATCTTCCAGATATCTGGGACCATAATAGAACATAAAATAATAGACCATGCACGATGCTATTGCATATACATAAACAGATATATCAATTGCAGGTCTGCTTATAAAAAATATCCCGGTAATCAGAGTTACTCCAATATAGGTAAAAATGATAAAACTGTATTTCTTTTTATATATCTGTGGAGCCTTATATCCTTTATATATAAATATACCCATTGATACCACAAAGGCCACACATTCTATCAGCAAATGTACATAATACAAGGGTTGTGGTATCAGTCTGAGATATTGCTCTCCTTTATAGTAAATTACCTGATATCTTAATGCATGTTCATATACTGCATTACACAGCATAGAGACAGAATCTACCACAAAAATCAGTGTAACAAGTACCTGCAGCCATCTGTTATACGGTAAGATCGGCTTATCTTTATGTTTGGTATATTCTACAGTATAAAGCAAGGTAGCATAACATAACCAGTCTGCGCCTGCCAGAAAAATACTGTTTCCAATAGACATTCCCCTATAAGTATGCGAAAAAAATATCAATGTATATCCTGCTACCGATAAGGTATTTACTATTAACAGAAGTGATATATATTTCGCTAGTCTAATCTTATGCTTCATACACTGTATACTACATGCGCCCAAAATAAGGACACATATACAGGATAAAACTGCACATAGCATCTTAGACATAAAACTGTGTCTCCTTATCCGCAGTCTGCTGTCAGGACCCTTCTTTTACAACTTGCTACCATTCCCTATAATGATTCCAATCCCCATAACTGCTCATTATATATGTATATTTTACCATAGATGGAAAAGAACTTGTATACTTAATTTACTGATTATTTTAGTCTATTGCTTCTCTACTACTACAATGCAATTGGAATCCGGATAAGCCACCGTTTTGGTGCCTTCTGCATCATATAACTGGACCAGTGAGGACAGATGCTGCTCATAACCAGGTTCCAAAAACTGCCTTGCTTCTATGACCTTTGCACCTGTTCTTTCAAAGAAACTTCTGTATTCATCCAATGTAAGATATCCGAACTGTTCCTGCACTTCATGGCTGTATGACTCATTTCCCCATGTGTATGTATAGAGAAATTCTCTCATAAAATTCAGATCACCTACCGCATAATTTTCCTTTTCATCAATGATAAGCGGTCTGTTCTTTGTTACATCAGGCAAGCCCTTGAAATCTTTTACATAATTTTTGAAAAAGACAATTCCTTCTCTGGTCAGGAATTTTACACGCAGCAGATTTTGTTCTTCATTTTTATGTCTTGAAGTCTTGATACCATCTCTGATAACGATTCTTCCCCCTGTATTCAGAGAATCATATGCATTGTGCAATGCCTCATAAACAGTCTCAATGTCAAATCTTCCATTTTCCGTTTCAGTATAGGAAAAGACCTCATGTAAAATGGAAGAGAAAATAACCGTATCAACCTTCTGTTCAAATGCACCCTCAACAAAATTATGTTTCACAACTCTCCAGTGATGACGCTCCTTCATTCTCTTATCCTCAAGAGTTTCTATTACATTAGCTGATATGTCTGTTCCTATGATCTCCTTATCGGGATATTTACTCTCAAGCAGATCAAGCATGATGCCACCACCGGAACCAACATCAACAATACTGTTTCCCACTATGTAATCTGCAATGGAACCCTTTGTACTTTCCTGAGAATCATTCATGGTCTGCAAATACTTGTCTTCATTATTTAATCTGTCAAATTCATCTTTTCTGAATCCAAACATATCAAACAATACCGTAATGCTTTTTTCATAGGTAAGCAATCCGCAGCGTTCTGCCTCTACACAGAACTCTATAAGCTTTTCACACACTCTGGAAAAGACAACATTTACATACATAGTCTGATTTACAATTTTTACAGACATTTTCACATCCTGCGATGCATCATCTTTCAAATACTTCTCAAATATTCTCTTCTTGTATATATTAATATGCTTTTTTCCTTCATAATCATAATACAAAGTATCCGCCAGAGGCTTAAATGTAATATGTTTCGCGGTATCTGCCTGTGGAGTTTCCAATATTCTGTGCAGGATTTCCATAATCTGTGAAGGACTGAAATCTTTCAGTGCGGATTCGAAGAACCATAGTTCATACTGTGGAAATACTTTTTGAGCAAAAAATTTTTCTTCCTCTTTGGTCACTTCCTGAAAGGCCGGACAAAGCGCCTGTATACGGTCATGTACCGGATACTCTGTCAGCCTGCCGGCTGTAATGGAAGCGATCAGTTCTGATACTTTCGTTGAAACATTTTTCCAAAGCGCATCACTCACACCACCTATTACGCAATGATTCAGACAATACAGCAGATCCGACAGTTCCTGTGCCGTGACCAGCCCATCCGTAATCAAAGAAAGTAATGGCTGATTTCTGCATACAGACACTTCTCCACGAATGTTCTGACCTATAATACCATGGGTCTGGATCAGAATATATATAAGCTGTTTATCATTCTGTGACAACTGCATACTGTCTGATTCCTGTAAAAAGATTTCTGCCGATGCAAGATTATGTATTTCAAGAGGAAATCCCTGCTTCATCCAGTAATCTCTTTGTACCTCCAGTCCACCCTTTGCCACCTCAGACCATTGCAGGACATTCAATAATATATTGTACATATGCTTTGAAAGTCTGTCTTTATATCCTTCCAATATTTTTAATGTCCTTAATACATACTGCACAGTTTCAAAACCTGTTATTTCACTTATGGCTTCCACTCGCTCTACATTCGTTGCATTATTTTGTGTCAGGCATAAATAGTACAACCATTTCTCCCTCTTCAACAAGGATACATTCCATTTACCTTCTGCCCAAATAATTTCATTTTGATATTCTAATTTCATAGACAATTGACCCTCTCTCTGTTTTATATCAATTTATCACCATTATAATGTAACCTATCCTTATTCTCAATCCGCAAAATTTTAAAAAAATTGTTGACACAGGTTATAACTCATGGTATAGTATCTATTGTTCGGTTGAAACATACAGAACAAATGCACCGCTAGCTCAGTTGGTAGAGCACCTGACTCTTAATCAGGGTGTCCAGGGTTCGAACCCCTGGCGGTGCACTCAAAGCACTGTTTTCAATGCATTGGCATCGGGGACGGTGTTTTTTTGTACTTGGTATTTCTATACAAAATTTGATCATAATTTTATTACTCTTAATCAGGGTGTATTGAAAAAATCATTTCCAGGAATTAATCAGATAACCCTTTTCTTTGAGAGCCTTTTCTATATAATCCAAAGTCTCTTCATCATCAGCCTCTACCGTGTGATAATGATCTCCTGCCGTCAGATTCTTGAGTGGTGTTGATTTACCATTATGAATACTGTCCATGAATTCCTGTACATGGCGTCTGCACGCAATTGGCAGATCAGTTCTGATTGCACCGTATACCGCATGCTCCACATATACATCCAATACTCTGCCGCCCATATCTACAATGGTATTCAGTTCATCCTCCATCTGCTCATCCGTATGGCACACATGAAAAACTCTGGTTATTGCATCTGCATTCTTATGTGTCTCTTTATGTTTATCCTCTTGCAATTCAAGCATTAACAGATAACCTCGCGCCGTAGAATAGATATTGTAATCTGCTGCTCTCAACAGCGCAATATCCTGTACGATTATCTGCCTGCTTACCTGGAACTGCTTTGCCAACGCCGTTCCCGATACCGGTTTTGCAGATTTCTTTATTATATCAATAATTGCCTTTCGTCTTTCTTCTCCCGTCATGATTCAGACCAGCCTTTCAATTGCCATATTATTCAACATTTACCCGATACATAGTCTACACCAATATCCATGATTTGTGCTATATTTTCTTTGTTAATATTTATAATGAACTGCTTTTATTTTCATAGATTTAGACAGATAAAAGTGCTAGGATGTACATAAAGTTATTATATAAAGGAGTTTTATATATGGAACGCAATCTACTGCAATTTAAAATAAATGCAGAATATGCCCTGATACAAGGTCTGTACTGGGTCTTATATTGCATTATATTAGGTTTTTCAAGCGTCTATCTTTTAGATAAAGGATATACTAATTCACAAATTGGTGTCATTCTGGCTGTCGGATTCCTTACTTCTGTCATTTTACAGCAATATGTTGCCGCACTCGCCGACAAGGCTCTGAGACTAACTCTGCCGGCAATTACTGTTTTATGTGTATTACTTCTTGGCATTTGTTGTCTTGGAATTATCCTTTCAGGGCATAAATCTATATTTTTAACTGTTGTTTTTATTCTGGCCTGTATTATAGAAATGTTGATTCAGCCATTGGTAAATTCACTGAATTTTTATCTGGAAAAAATACCTGTAAAAATGAACTTTGGTGTTGCCCGAAGCATGGGCTCCTTACTTTATTCTGCTGCCAGTTTCTTTTTTGGTATCGCCATTAAACAGACAAATCCCGATATACTGCCTTTCTACGCACTTATTGTCTGTGGATGCATTATACTTTTGTTAGCTGCAGTAAATTACAATTACCGCCATAACATTTCCCCAATATCTCCAAAATCCACTCGCTCTTCTGAAAAACTTCAAATAAGCGGTTTTATCCATCAATATAGCATGTTTTTTATCTTTTTAATCGGTGGACTTGGATTGTATTTTGGGCATACATTGATCAACAATTATCTATACCAGATCACTGTTAATGTAAATGGAAACAGTCAGGATTTAGGAAGCCTGCAGGCTTTTTCTGCATTATTGGAACTTCCTGCCATGATTTTTTTTACAACACTCCAGAAACGATTTGGCTGCCGTAAACTTTTGCAGGCTTCGGCGGTTTTCTTTATTATAAAGATTGTGATTACTTTATTTGCAACAAATATTTTTCTCTTATATTTGTCCATGGTATTCCAGTCTTTATCCTTTGCAGTATTTATTCCTGGCTCTGTACACTATGTTAATGAAGTAATGCTTCCTAATGATGCTGTTAAAGGACAGGCATTTGTAACCGGCATGATTACCATTGCCAATTTACTTTCCAGTCTGCTGGGAGGTATTTTACTGGATGAATCTGGTGTATTTACCATGCTCACTATCGGAACTATTGTAACAGTAATCGGTGCAGGTATTACCATCTATTCATTGCAGCAATCACAAAATTAATGTTAGCTTTTGTCTTAAAAATATAGAAAATTAGCCAATTAGATTGACTATGCGAGCCAAAAATTTTATACTTATTACAAATCTATGTTCATATGAAAGGAGAACTCTATGAAAATTCATAAGATACTGGCATTAACTCTTGCAATGGTCTTATCTGCTTGCACAATTCCATCAACAATTGTTGAAGCAAAAGGAGAAACCTGGACTGTACCTGGAGATAATTGTTACTATTTAGACGGCACTGATGTTGTATTAAAAGTAGAAGGCGATACTCTGCACGTAACCGGAACCGGTGCAATTCCAAGCTATGATTACTGGTCTTTAAATGAACGTCCCTGGAGAACCAAGAGCGTATCTGCAATTAGAATTGACAGCACGATTACTTCCATTGGTGCATATGCATTTGCCAATATGAGTACTGTAAACCGTATTATTATGGGCACCAGCACTTTTATTGAAGATATTACAGCATTTTCTAAAATTGCCTACAAACCTATATTTAGAATTTCTGATACTGGTGTAACGACACAAATGATTGGCTCTATTCCTTTTACCAGCCTTGACAGCATTGCTGCTTTCGCACAGACAAACAGCAATGGTGCATGTTATATTATGGATACCAAAGCACAGGCCGATGCATTCCAGACAATGACAAATCCTACAATTCCTCTTGTGTATTATGCAACAGACAGTAATGCACCATGGAATAATGTAGAAGCAAATGGAAATGGAAATGTCGTAACCAGACTGTGCTATATGGCTCCTGATAATGTAGATCCTTCTTATGTTGTAACTGGTCAGATGAGATATCAGGGTAAGGCATGTTACGAAGTATTTTCTGCATTTATTGAGGACTATCAATTTGCCTGTGCATTGAGAGTTAACGTAACCAAAAATAATAAAGAAGTATCTCAGACTGACCGCACATACAGGTATGTCATTGATATTCCCAGTAAATACCGAAATCTTGGAACCACTTATCGTTTGATCGGCATTGGAAACGGTCAGGTTTATTTCTTTGATGATCTTGATTCTAATCCGGCAACTTTAACATATGAAACAGATAAACCTACTATGACGTTTGGCTTAGTATATAAATAAGTGATTACCAATAAGGGCTGATGCACATTTTAATCTGCACCAGCCCTCATTTATTTTATCTACTTTCTAATATCTCTTACCACCTCATCGGGAATTTCAAATGTAACAACTCCCATATACATAGGTGCTACATCACCTTCATTGAAGCTGATCACAATGTTACCATTCTCATTCAGATAAAAAGCAGTCTCATCTGTAATATGTTCAAAATTCCATTCCGGTACTTCAGGATCATCCAGCCAGTATATTTTGTTCTCGTCTGCTGCCATTTGCTCCTTCATCTGTTCCTTAATGTTCTCACTGATCGGCGTAATGTAATCTGCTCCCTCATAAAAGAGATCCTTTAACTGTAATCTCTCTCCTGTATTCAGATCGATCGTATAATAATAATTCCATTCCGCTCCGCTTCCTGCACCCTGATAGCAGATCAGCTTCAGTGTGAAATAATCCTGTGTCGTAGAAACCACTTCAGATTTCACGATCACATCCTGATAACCACCTTCTGTCTGAAGATTTTCTTCAAATTCCTTTACGAACTGATCTGATATCTTCTGAATCTCTGCATTGATCTCATCCGCTGACTTCTGTAAATTCTCCTGTACACCTGTTGCAGACTCTTCTGCAACCGTATCTGTTACGCTCTGCGGAACAATCTCCGGTACTTCAATATCTGCCTGATTACGCTCATCCTCATACTGATAATTCCTGAAAGTCACCACTTCTACCAATTTACCGATCACCGGAATCTGCTCCATTGCATGTGCTACTCCTGCTGATGTATTGGGCAATATTACAAATGCTGCCACCACTGCTGCTGCCGCAAGAGCTGCTTTCCCTGCTCCGTTTTTCTTTCTGGCTTCTCTTCTATTCTCCATCTTTGCTACCTCTATTCTATCTTTCATTGCCTGTAATTGTTCTGCTGACATATGAGGCTGTTCATATGTCTGTTTGCATGCTTCCAATTCTATGCGCTTCTCATCCATAACGGCACCTGTCCTTTCTATATCCTGTTCTACGATTCCTCCAGCTCTATACGCAGCTTCTTCATACTGCGGTATAACCGGCTTTTTACTGTGCTGACATTCTCTTCCAGTATATCTGCAATGTCCTCCAGCTTTTTGTCCTCAAAGAACCTTAACTCCACAACTGCCTTATCCTGTGGCAAAAGTGTATCCAGCGCCCGTTGCAGATCTATATCGATATAAGTATCTTCCTTCCCATGCTCTATGGGCATCTCATCCAACGATACGATATTTTTACCCCGCTCCTTACAGAAACGGAATATCTCATTGAGCATAATACGATAGATCCATGTGGCTGCATATTCTGCCCGTTCCAGGGTATGACTTCCTCTTATGGCTTTATAAGCACCATTTTGTACAATGTCACCTGCATCTGCTTCATTGTGCACATAGCTGTATGCAAGGCGGTAATAACTGTCGTAATTCTGTAATAATATTTCTTCTATCTTCTTTTCTTTTTCTTTGTCTTTTCCGGAAAAGATATTCATCGCTTCGCACCTCCTTGTTATGTACATTAGACATATCATACCCCAAAAAAGTTTCAAAAAATACAAAAAAATTTGGATGACTTATAAAAGCCACCCAAATCATACTGCCCGTTTATTTTGTCTGCCTGACATGTACAAGTTTATCTGCTGTATACACGATCGCTCCTATTACAAAGGGCACGATCCATGTTGCAAAACGAAATACAAGAATTGAAGGAACAGTATTGCTCTCCTGTGCAAAACAGTTAAAGAACAGTAAAAATACAAATTCCAGAGAGCCTATCCCTGATGGAGCGGGAATAACTCCTGCCAGCATATATGCCACAGCCATAAGCATCGTACTCTGCATGATCGTAAGCTGCCCCGTTCCATACAGTATATATGCCGGTATCGTATAGATTACTGCCAGCTTAAACAGATTTAATACCAGCAGCATCAGGAAACGTTTCTTATGAGTCAGAAGATCTCTTCCTGTATCGTTTAAAAGAATCAGATTTTCCCGCCACTTCTGCATTTGCACATTATATTCAGGATATTTCTTCTGCGCCCAGTCAATTGCAGCTAACAGCCAGTCCTTTACCTTTTCAGATAATGTGATCACGGTCATGCATACGGCAATCAGCATAGTGATCACACAGCCTGTTACCATAGCCTCCCGATAACCGCCTAACACTTCTCCTGTCAGTGGCTGCTCCAGTAAATAGATAAACCCTGTTACGCCCAAAAGCATAACTGCAATTTTCTTGAATACAAACTGTATCATGGTGATTCCTGTTCCCTTGGCATAAGCAACACCGTCTTTTTGCAGATAATAAATTGCTGCAAATCCGGAACCACTTCCCAGAGTCAGAATACGATAAAACTCACACAGATACGCAACCCTGATACCTTTTGTCCAGCTATAGGTCGCCTCTATGGGATGCGCCATATAATATACGATATAACCTTCTGTGAGAAAGAATACCGTTGCAATCAGGCAGCTTACCAATAACTGTCTGGCTGACAAAGCCTGAATCCCCTGCAATATCTCTTGTAGGGAATTTCTGTAAAAATACAGCGCTATCCCCAAAAGCACCAGAAGAATGATCCACTTTAGAATTACTTTTTTATGAGACTTTTTCGTCTTTGTTGCTTTCCTTTGGTTTGTAATTCTCATATGCATGCTCCATATGTGTAGATTCATTCCACAATTTATCAGCCTCCGGTGCCCATGCTGCCGCATAATCATGGCATTTAGCACACAAATGCTCTACTGTTTCAGGAGATTGCAAGTCTGTTGATTTTGCGCCAGTTTCCTTAACAATTCTCTGTAGGATCTCCGGATTCTCCAGCATAGGACATGGTCTTAACTGATTATCATTAAATGGCTGATTATCACGATAGGCCATGAACAAAGGCTGCTTGAGGCATTCCAGTAATGTATTTTCCCTGATATTTGCACCTGAGTAATGAATGAATACACAAGGCTCCGCATCACCATTTGCATTGATATGGAAGTAGTTTCTGCCTCCGGCAATACAACCGCCGACAAACTCACCATCATTCTGGAAATCCATTGTGAACAATCCCTTACCATGAGTCATATTTCTGATCTCACGTACTCTGGTGTACATATACTTTCTCTGCTCCATAGTAGGAAGAAGACTTACATCTGCTTCATTTCCTACCGGCATATAGTGGAAGTACAGGGCATAGCGGCTTCCATTCTCTACCAGAAGGTCAACAAACTCATCACTGGTTACCGTCTCGATATTCTTGGATGTATAGCAGATGGAAGTACCAAAGATCAGACCATGCTGCTTTAATAAGGACATTGCATTCATAACCTTGCCAAATACACCATTACCTCTTCGTAAATCATTGACTTCTGCAAAGCCTTCCAGACTGATCGCCAGATAAAGATTACCGACCTTCTGCATCTGCTCGCAGAATGCTTCGTCAACTAAAGTACCATTTGTATAGGCAAGGAATGCACAATCATTATGTTTTTCACATAACTTGATAATATCTGCTTTTCTTACCAGTGGTTCACCGCCTGTAAACATATAGAAGTAGATACCAAGCTCTTTACCCTGTGTGATCACATTGTCCAGTTCCTCAAATGTCAGGTTCAGACGATTACCATATTCTGCTGCCCAGCATCCTGTACAATGCAGATTACATGCACTGGTCGGGTCCATCAGAATCAGCCATGGGATATTGCACTGATGCACTTCTCGCATCTTACGGATCGTCTTTGTTCCATAGAAAAATGCTTCATATCCCAGATTCAAAGCTGTTGTCTTTAACACATGTGGATCGATCTCATCAATGATTCTGTTCATATACTTATTCAGTGTGCAGTCCTTGTCGCGGATCATTTCTCTGACCTTATCATAGTTTACATCCAGCTTCTCACCACTCATGTACTTCTCCATTAAGTCTACAAGTTTGATAATGCCTTCTTCTCTGTTCTTTCTTACATCCTTAAGTGCTACATCAATTGCTGCTGAAAAAGCAAGCCTTCCTGCTGCATGTGTCATTGTTCCCATATCTATATCCTCCTCAATTTTTAATTACGAAATCTAAAATTTTTATGTTCCTTTACTGTATACAGTACGACCCATAGATTTAATCCGCCGTCTATCATCAGGTTTAGTCCAACTAACTGCATGATAAGTTCTGTTGCTTCAACAGGTCTTGCCAGCAATACGAAGCCTGCCACGCCTGCTGCGATCGCCCATATCAGGATCAGCCACCATTTACTCAGTCCGAACCTTCTGGCATCCAGTGCTGTCTGTATTTTAAATACTCCATCGATCAGAATCAGGATACCTACAAATGTAGGAAATACTTTTAAAATATGCTCCCAATGGAATAATAAAAGACAACCTACAACCGCTGATAAAATTCCCATTGCAAAATCGAACTGAAAAGCCAGTTGATACATGTCCTTGGTAAAATATCCGATCAACTTAATGATTCCGTACACCACCAACACTGTACCGATCGCATAACATGCAATGGAAAAAGACTGCATTGGTCTGGCGATCAGATACCCGCCAAGAATAAGCTGAATAGCAGATAAAATAATATAAGCCCGTTTCTCTGCTTTTAGACTATCCACAAGTCACACCTCCCTTTTCTATCTTTAAATTCAGTATATCGACCTGTTTCGACAAATAAAATGGACAAAAAAAGAGCAATGTATCAAATTTGTACATTGCTCCTTGATTGACTAAATTTTGGGCATTTTCAAAAAAATGCCTAAATATGATTCTTTATTCAGATAGTTTGGAACTACATTCCAGTGCCGTCTTTACTGTTCCCTCAAAGATTGCCGCAACTCCTTTTAAGTACTCTCCAGAATCCGACTGGGAATTGCCCTTGATCCAGTTAAGCGTCATACCTACCAGAGAATAACCATAGAACGTGATCACAAACTCTTTCTCTCTATCACTCACCTGCATCCCCTGTGCCTGCTGCTCTACATACCTTCTGATCAGCTTATGGCAGATGGTAAACAGATACTTCTCCAATACATCCCGGCTCTTGGAATCATAGATATGTAAAATAGCCGGTCTGTTCTCTACGACGAACAATGCGACACGCAGCAGTTCCTCATACCAGGTTCCGTACTGTTTCTCATCCTCCAGTACTTTCTTTGTCTCAATATCAAAGACATCATCGATCAGATCGTAAATATCCTGATAATAATAATAGAATGTATTACGGTTGATACCACACTTTTCTACAATGTCTTTTACTGTGATCTTATCCAGAGAATGTTCCTTCAAAAGTTCCAGAAAAGTCTCTACAATCGCCTTTTTTGTAAATTGTGACAAGGCTCTTCACCTCTCTCTTTCCTCATTCCCCATTATATTCGTTTTTTATCTTTTTTTGCAAGTGTAATTTACATATCATATACAGATATGACTCCCTCTATGTCCCTTAAACTTAACATATAATCTTCCTTGCTGACTCCCTCAGGGCAGTATATTACAGAAAGGATCGTACAATAGAGTCCCTTTGCCTTGGGTTTATCTACATCGAAAGTATCGATTATGCACCCATCATCTTTTAACTTGTGAAGAAGATCTCCAATTGCCCTTCCATCATCAACTTCCAAATATAGAGTCATATATCTTGAATGACTGTATATATGCGCTTCAAGATACGGTATCAGATGCAATACGACCAGCAATATAACGGTTATGATTACCGCTCCATCCAGAAAACCAATGCCCGCTGCCAGACCAACACACGCCGAAAACCATATTCCTGCCGCAGAAGTCAGTCCTTTGATCTGGTGTCCCGATACCAGTATCATCCCCGCACCAAGAAAACCAACGCCACTTACGACCTGTGCCGACATTCTCGTCATGTCAGTTGCACCAGGCATAGTCTGCATCAGATATTGTTCCAGTAACATGATAAGCGCCGCTCCCAGACAAACCGTGGTAGTTGTCCTTGCACCGCCGCCTCTTCTTTTAACACCTCTGTCCAGTCCAATAATGATTCCCAGCACCGTTGCAACTACAATACGTATCCAGATATTTGAAATTGACCACTCAGAAAAAGAAATTATATACATACTATACCTCAAACGGAGTTTTTTGACCATTTACATATGCCTTTGCACACAAAATGGAATTCTCTACCATATCCGATACTGCTTCCTGCGTATAGAATGCAGTATGCGGTGTCACTACAACATTAGAATAAGAACGAAGGATTGCAAGCATGGGATTCTGCAAAGGCTCTCCCATACGGTTGAAATAATACAGACCGCTCTCATGTTCAATAACATCCAGTCCCGCAAATCCAACCTTGCCGGATTCAATTCCATCGATCAATGCCTGTGTATCGATCAGGGAACCCCTCGCACAGTTAATCAGGATAATCCCCTTCTTCATCTTATCAAGTGCCCTGGCATCGATCATATGATAATTGTCCTCTGTAGCAGGTGCATGCAGGGATATGATATCACATTCTCTGTAGATCGTATCAAGATCTGTATATTGTGCATACTGACGCACTTCATCACTTTCATAAATATCATAAGCCAGTATTTTACATCCAAATCCTGACAAATGACGGATAACTGTTTTACCGATCTTACCCGTTCCAATGATGCCGACTGTCATACCCGGAAGCTCCCTGCCAATCTTGCCCTGCAATGTATAATCCTGAATCTGTGCTCTCTGCATGATATACTGGATCTTACGACATCCCATGAGCATCAGCATGATCGTATAATCTGCCACTGTTGCAGGAGAATAAGTAATATGGATCACACCCATACCAAGACTCTTGGCATAGTCGCAGTCAATATGGTCATAGCCTATGGTTCTGGTCGCTATGCACTTTACTCCCATATCATGCCACTTATCTATCATTTCTTTATTAATAACAGTCGTTATGATATTGACAACACCATAACCTTTTGCTTTTTCCAGATTATCCATACAGGGTGTTTCCCTGGTATACGCCCATTCTACTTCATTCTGGCTGCAATACTGTTCAAAATACGGTAATTCATCAAACTCCCTCATGCTGTACACATACATTTTCATAATCATCTGCACTCCTTTTATTTCTTCTGCCACGGCTTATTTTTGATAGCCTTTAACCGTACATTCCAATTTGTTAACTGATAGAAAATAACTGAAATAAATACAATTCCTACTGCAATCCCTAATGCCACCAGAAGCGTAATCTCTCCCTGCTGCTGTGCCTTGACCATATCTCCTTCTACAATGGCACTCATCGTATAATACAACGTACCACCCGGTGTCAGAGGAATCACTGCCGGTATGAGAAATACGGTGGTTGGTGCTTTCACAATGCGTGCGATCACTTCCGCATACAGTGTACCTACAATTGTCGGTATGAGATTACGCATCAGTACTGATAGTCCCAAGTCACTGCATATGCAAAAAAACAGACTGGTAAGCAATCCTCCTATACAACCATAGATCAGCTTATCCCTGCGAATCTTAAAAAAAAGACAAAATCCCAGCGTTCCAATGGCACCACTTATGATCAGACTGTAATTTTTAGCCAGAAAATCCCATATCATCTCTCTCACTACACCCCGATTCCCAATTTTGTAAATCCTATAATAGCAAGGGCGAAGCCGGCTGCGATCGCAACTGCCAGAATGATCGCCTCCATCAGACGCAAAAGTCCTGTGATCATATCACCGCACATCATATCCCTGATGGCGTTCATCATATTAATACCTGGAATCTGAAGCATGATATTGCCTATCATGACCTTATCAACATGAACTCCCACTCCACATAGGACAGACAGCATACATAATATCCCCACTGCAAATGAGGACAGTAGTGTATACACCACCCGGTTCTTACTCCTGGGACCAAATACATACTCCCAGAAATAAAAGATCAGCGCGACCATGCCTGCTGCCACACCATCTCTCATATTGCCTCC
>OKVF01001398.1_pt1 | contig 18586 bp, 17 predicted proteins | sample 1604831 | NCBI WGS metagenome assembly OKVF01 (sample SAMN01760980, study PRJEB22395) | human gut metagenome
TTTACAAATGGGGATTCTTGGGTTACAAATGGGATTCTCGGGTTACTATTTACCAAAAATTTTATTTCTTTACTATTAAATTTGGAAAATAGCACAAAAAACATTGAAAAAATTACAGGATATGTTATAATCAATATACAATATAGGAGATGGTTAGAGATACAATCTATTGTATTCTGTAAAATGCTCCATATATCATAAGTTGTTAAAACAGCTTATGAGAATAAGTACGAAGGGATGTGGCATCATGAAATTTATTATCAGCGGAAAGAACATCGATGTAACGGCTGGCTTAAAGGCAGCAGTAGAGGACAAGATTGGTAAGCTGGAGAAATACTTCACACCAGAAACGGAGGTACACGCAACACTTAGTGTTGAGAAGGAAAGACAGAAGATCGAGGTCACGATTCCTATTAAGGGAAATATCATTCGTTCCGAGCAGGTCAGCAACGATATGTATGTATCTATAGACCTTGCCGCAGAAGTGATAGAGAGACAGTTAAAGAAGTACAAGAATAAATTCAGAGCAGAACAGCAGGCAGGTGCAGCAAGTTTAAGAACCGATTTCCTGAATAAGGAAATAGAAGAAGACGAGGACGAGATCAAAATCGTTCGTACAAAGAAATTTGATATTAAACCTATGTATGCAGAAGATGCATGTATTCAGATGGAATTGTTAGGACATGATTTCTTTGTATTCTGCAATGCTGAGACAGATGAGGTCAATGTAGTATATAAGCGTAAAGGCAATACATACGGATTGATCGAGCCTGAAAATTAATAACAATTGAATGAAAGACAATAGTAGCAGGTATCGGAGTAATCCGGTACCTGTTTTACATATTAGGGAATGTTGTTTCATATATTGCAATAATGGTGTAAAAATATGAGGTAGCATGTGAAAAAAAGACTTGAATTAATCGGTATCGTGGCATTTGTAATATGCATTGGAGCAGTTTTATACCAAATCAGACAAAACGAAGCAGCAGTTGCCGCAGATGGGGATTACATTAAGTGGGTTGAATTCAATGCCAGCACACAGGCATTGAAAAAAGCATGTATGCTGGATATAGAAAGCTACCGGGATGAAGTACACCTTAACTGGATCACGTTGCTTGCCTATGCTGCGGTAAAAGGTGGCGGAGAGTTCAATGATAAATCATTGAAGTATATAGAAGAGGTGGCACAGGCTTTAGCGGATCAGACAACAAGTTATGAAAAACTGACACAGAAATACAAACATTTCACATACTATTATGAAGCATATAATGCGGTATTGGGAGGAATGTTAGGAGAATATGAAATAGAAGGTGAAAAGTTCGATGGTCAGACAGCATGGGAACACCAATACGGACTGAAAGCCTATTCTCCCATAGCGGAAGGATTTGACTATCAGGATTATGATGACTTTGGTGCATCGAGAAGCTTCGGGTATCGCAGACCTCATCTGGGACATGATATGATGGGACTTGTGGGAACCCCGATCATAGCAACCGAATCAGGCTATGTGGAAGCTCTCGGGTGGAATCGATATGGAGGCTGGCGTATCGGTATCCGGAGTTTTGATAAGAAAAGATATTACTATTATGCACACTTAAGACAGAACAGACCTTATGCAGAGGGGCTGGAAATAGGGGATATTGTAACTGCCGGAGATGTGATCGGTTATATGGGGCACACCGGCTACAGTGATACAGAGAATGTAAATAATATTGAGACAGTCCATTTGCATGTAGGATTGCAGCTTATTTTTGATGAATCCCAGAAAGAGTGTGATAATGAAATATGGATAGATTTCTACCAGCTTGCACAGTTTTTGCACGCACATCGGAGCAAAGTCGTGCGTGATGATGCGACAAAGGAATGGAAGAGGCAGTATGGAATGCGCGATCCGGCAGTAGAATCCTATGAAAAGAGTATAAAGGATGGAACACAGGATTCCTCTGAATAATCAACAAAAAAGCTGATAAAAATTTGTTAACAAAATATCGAATATCCGGTATAAATAGATTGCTTTTTTTTTAACAATGTGATAAAATAATGACAATGATTGTGATAAAAATAACAATCAAGCGTAAAACGTATGTCCACGGTAGCCGTGGGCAGAAACTCTTTTAAAACAAATGGAGGAATTGGTAATGTCAAAGAAAATCGTATTAGCAGGCGCATGTCGTACAGCAATCGGTACTATGGGCGGTGCATTAAGCACAACTCCGGCACCAGTACTTGGTTCTATTGTAATTAAGGAAGCTCTTAAGAGAGCAGGCGTAGCTCCTGAGCAGGTTGATCATGTATATATGGGATGTGTTATCCAGGCTGGTTTAGGACAGAACGTAGCACGTCAGGCAGCTTTAAAGGCTGGACTTCCTATCGAAACACCGGCAGTTACAGTTAACGTTGTATGTGGTTCTGGTCTGAACTGTGTAAACATGGCTGCACAGATGATTAAGGCAGGCGATGCTGATATCGTTGTTGCAGGTGGTATGGAGAACATGTCTATGGCTCCTTACGCTGCTATGCAGGGACGTTATGGATATAGAATGAACAATGCTACATTAGTAGATACCATGGTTAACGATGCATTATGGGATGCATTCAACAACTATCATATGGGTATTACAGCAGAGAACGTAGCAGAGAAGTATGGTCTTACAAGAGAACAGCTTGACGAGTTTGCAGCATGGTCACAGCAGAAGTGCGAGAAGGCTATGGCTGAAGGCAAGTTCAAGGATGAAATCGTTCCTGTAGAAGTTAAGAAGAAGAAAGAAACAATCATTGTAGATACAGATGAAGGTCCTCGTCCTGGTACAACAAAGGAAAGCATCGCCAAGTTACGTCCTGCTTTCAAACCAGACGGAATCGTAACAGCAGCTAACTCTTCAGGTATCAATGACGGTGCAGCAGCAATCGTTGTTATGAGCGAAGAGAAAGCTAAGGAATTAGGTGTTAAGCCTATGGCTACATGGGTAGCTGGTGCTCTTGGCGGTGTAGATCCTTCTATCATGGGTGTTGGTCCTGTAGCTTCTACAAAGAAGGTTCTTGCCAAGACTGGTATGGATATCAACGATTTCGACCTGATCGAAGCTAACGAAGCATTCGCAGCACAGTCATTAGCAGTACAGGCTGATCTGAAATTCTCCAATGATGTATTGAATGTAAACGGTGGTGCTATCGCACTTGGACACCCTGTTGGAGCTTCCGGATGCCGTATCCTTGTTACACTGCTTCATGAGATGCAGAAGAGAGATGCTAAGAAGGGTCTTGCAACACTTTGTATCGGTGGCGGTATGGGCTGCTCTACAATCGTTGAGAGAGACTAATATTAAGGAGATTCGAACATGGAATATATAGTATATGAGCAGAACGGCGCAGTTGGTAAGATCACCATCAGCCGTGAAAAGGCTTTGAATGCATTAAATTCTCAGGTACTTGATGAATTAAATGCAACTCTGGATGCTGTAAACCTTGACGAAGTAAGATGCCTTATCCTCACAGGAGCAGGCGCTAAATCATTCGTAGCAGGCGCAGATATCGGAGAGATGAGCACATTGACCAAGGCTGAAGGCGAAGCTTTCGGTAAGAAGGGTAACGATGTGTTCCGCAAACTGGAAACATTCCCTATCCCTGTTATCGCAGCAGTTAACGGCTTTGCACTTGGCGGTGGATGCGAGATTTCCATGAGCTGTGACATCAGAATCTGTTCTGAGAATGCAGTATTTGGTCAGCCTGAAGTAGGTCTTGGTATCACACCTGGATTTGGTGGAACACAGAGACTTGCACGTCTCGTAGGTGCTGGTATGGCTAAGCAGATGATCTATACAGCCAGAAATATTAAGGCAGATGAAGCATACAGAATCGGTCTTGTAAACGCTGTATATCCTGCAGAAGAGTTAATGCCTGCAGCAGAGAAGATGGCAGCTACTATCGCAAAGAACGCTCCTATCGCTGTTCGCAACTGCAAGAAGGCTATTAACGAAGGCTTAGACGCAGATATGGATGAAGCAATCGTAATTGAAGAGAAGCTTTTTGGTGACTGCTTCGAGACAGAAGATCAGAAGTATGGTATGGCTTTCTTCCTTGACAAGAATAAGGAAAAGGTAAAAGAGCCATTCAAGAATTGCTAATTCAACTAAATTAAAATATATGATTCATAATACAAGGAGGAACTTTCAATGAAAGTAGGTATTATTGGTGCTGGTACAATGGGCTCCGGTATTGCACAGGCTTTTGCAATGACCGATGGCTATGAAGTATGCTTATGTGATATTAAGCAGGAATTTGCTGATGGCGGTAAGGCTAAGATCTTAAAGAATCTTAACTTCCTCGTAGGCAAGGAAAAGATCACACAGGAAAAGGCAGACGCAATCGCTGCCAAGATCACAACTGGCTTAAAGGATATCTGTACAGATTGTGATATGGTAATCGAAGTTGCTCCTGAGAAAATGGAAATCAAGAAGACAACATTCAAGGAATTACAGGATATTGTAAAACCTGATTGTATCTTCGCTACAAATACATCTTCTCTGTCTATCACAGAGATGGGTGCAGGTCTTGACCGTCCTTTAGTAGGTATGCATTTCTTTAACCCTGCTGACAGAATGAAGTTAGTAGAAGTTATCGCAGGTGCTAATACACCTAAGGAATTAGTTGAGAAGATCAAGGCAATCGCTACAGAAATCGGTAAGACACCTGTAGAGGTTAACGAGGCAGCAGGTTTCGTAGTAAACAGAATCCTGATCCCTATGATCAACGAAGCAATCAACGTATATGCAGCAGGTGTTGCAAGCGTTAAGGATATTGATGTAGCTATGCAGCTTGGTGCAAATCATCCTATGGGACCTTTAGCACTTGGCGATTACATCGGACTTGATATCGTGCTTGCTATCATGGAAGTAATCTATGCTGAAACAGGCGATTCCAAGTATGCTCCTTCACCACTTCTTAGAAAGATGGTTCGTGCAGGTAAGCTTGGTAAGAAGACAGGCGTTGGCTTCTACGATTACAGTAAATAAGAGTTAATATAAGACCGGCGGAGGGAGCTGGTAGGACAGTTCCCTTGGTCGGATTTATAAGATTATAGATAATGGAGGATTTTTAACATGGATTTTACATTAAGTAAAGAGCATGAGATGGCGAGAGCTCTGTTCAGAGAGTTCGCTGAAAAAGAGGTTAAACCTCTTGCAATTGAAGTGGATGAGACAGAAGTTTTCCCTAGAGAGACTGTAGAAAAAATGGCAAAAGCAGGCTTCATGGGTATTCCTGTACCAAAGGAATACGGCGGACAGGGCTGCGATATTTTAACATATGCTATGTGCGTAGAAGAATTAGCTAAGGTATGCGGTACTACAGCAGTTATTGTATCTGCACATACATCTCTGTGCTGTGATCCTATTCTTACATTCGGTACAGAAGATCAGAAGAAGAAGTATTTACCAGACCTTGCAAGCGGCAAGAAGATCGGTGCTTTCGGTTTAACTGAGCCAGGCGCTGGTACAGACGCTCAGGGACAGCAGACAAAGGCTGTATTAGATGGTGACGAATGGGTACTTAACGGTTCCAAGATCTTCATCACAAACGGTAAAGAAGCTGACGTATATGTTATCTTCGCTATCACAGGTATGGTTGAGAAGCGTGGCAGAATGACAAAGGAAATCTCCGCATTCATCGTTGAGAAGGGCACACCTGGATTCAGCTTTGGTACAAAGGAGAAGAAGATGGGTATCCGTGGTTCATCCACATACGAACTGATCTTCACAGATTGCCGTATCCCTAAGGAAAATATGTTAGGTGCTCAGGGCAAGGGCTTTGGTATCGCAATGCATACACTGGATGGTGGACGTATCGGTATCGCTGCTCAGGCACTTGGTCTTGGCGAAGGTGCATTAGAGAGAACAATCGCATATGTAAAAGAAAGAAAACAGTTCGGACGTGCTATCGGACAGTTCCAGAATACACAGTTCCAGCTTGCTGATATGGCTACAAAGGCTCAGGCAGCTCAGTTCATGGTATACAAGGCAGCTTGCACCAAGGATCAGTATACAAAGGATCATAAGACATCCTACAATGTAGAAGCAGCTATGGCTAAGTTATACGCAGCAGAGATGGCTATGGAAGTAACAACTAAGGCTGTACAGTTACATGGTGGTTATGGTTATACAAGAGAATACGAAGTAGAGCGTATGATGAGAGATGCTAAGATCACAGAGATCTACGAAGGAACCAGCGAAGTTCAGAGAATGGTTATCTCTGCAAATCTGTTAAAGTAAGATGTAACTAACCCTAAATTAAGTTTGATAAGGAGAATAACAATGAAAATTGTAGTATGTGTTAAACAGGTACCTGATACAAAGGGTGGCGTTAAGTTCAATCCTGATGGTACACTTGATAGAGCAGCTATGCTTACAATCATGAATCCTGATGACAAAGCAGGTCTTGAAGCAGCATTAAGATTAAAGGATCAGTACGGTGCAGAAGTTACCGTTATCACAATGGGTCTTCCTAAGGCAGAAGAAGTACTTCGTGAAGCACTTGCTATGGGTGCTGACAAGGGAATCCTTGTAACAGACAGAGTACTTGGTGGTGCAGACACATGGGCTACTTCCCAGACACTTGCAGGCGCTATCCGTAACCTTGACTATGATCTGATCATCACAGGCCGTCAGGCTATCGATGGTGATACAGCACAGGTTGGTCCTCAGATTTCCGAGCATCTTGGAATTCCTGTAATCTCCTATGCACAGAAGATCGAAGTAGAAGGCGACAGCGTAATCGTTGAGCGTCAGTATGATGACAGATATCATGTATTAAAAGCTAAAATGCCTTGCTTAGTTACAGCACTTGCTGAATTAAACGAGCCTCGTTATATGACACCAGGCGGAATTTTCGATGCATTCAAGGCTGACATCACCGTATGGGGCAGAGCAGACTTAAAGGATGTTGAAGATTCTAACCTTGGTCTGAAGGGTTCACCTACACAGATCGCAAGAGCATCTGATAAGGTAAGAAAAGGACAGGGCGAGAAGGTTACTTTAGATCCTTCCGAATCTGTAACTTATATCATGGACAAGTTAAAAGAGAAGCATGTGATTTAATAATGCATTAATTTAGAACATACGAAGTGCTATTAAATATGGAGGTTCAACATGAATTTAGAAGAATATAAAGGCGTGTTTGTCTTTGCTCAGCAGGTAGATAACAAGGTAAGCGGTATCGCACTTGAATTGATCGGCGAAGGCAAAAGACTGGCTGAGAAATTATCAACAGAAGTAACAGCAGTATTAGTAGGTAGTGGTGTTAAGGATCTTGCAGATGAACTTGCTGCATATGGTGCAGACAGAGTTATCCTGGTAGATGATCCTGAATTAAAGGAATACAGAACAGAGCCTTATGCACATGCATTAGCATCTGTTGTTGAGAAATATAAACCTGAAATTTTATTAGTAGGTGCTACAGCAATCGGACGTGACCTTGGTCCTCGTGTATCTGCTAGAATCCATACAGGTCTGACAGCAGACTGTACATCCCTTGAGATTGGTGATTTCCCTATTAATCCGATTCCTGGAAGAGAGCAGAAGCATAATCAGTTACTGATGACTCGTCCTGCTTTCGGTGGTAACACAATCGCTACAATCGCTTGCCCAGAGTTCCGTCCTCAGATGGCTACTGTACGTCCTGGCGTTATGCAGAAGCTTCCTAAGAACGATGGTGCTAAGGCTGTTATCGAAGAGTTCAATCCTGGATTCACACCTGATAACAAGTATGTAGAGATCCTGAAAGTAGTTAAGAACTTATCTGAGACAGTAGATATTATGGATGCTAAGATCCTTGTATCTGGTGGTCGTGGAGTAGGAAGCGCTGAGAACTTCAAGCTTCTTGATGACCTTGCAGAAGCTATCGGCGGTACAGTAAGCTGCTCTCGTGCAGTTGTAGATGCTGGTTGGAAGAGCAAAGACCTGCAGGTAGGTCAGACAGGTAAGACTGTACGTCCTAACGTATACTTTGCAATCGGTATTTCCGGTGCTATTCAGCATTTAGCAGGTATGGAAGAATCTGATATCATCATTGCAATTAACAAAGATGAGACAGCTCCTATCTTCGATGTAGCTGATTACGGTATCGTAGGCGACTTAAACAAGATCGTTCCTATGCTGACAGAGCAGTTAAAAGCTGCAAAGGCTGCAAAGGCTAACTAATCAGTAAATTTATTTTTATAGTGCTCAAACGGATAGAAAACCGGAGAAGTTTATGCTTCCCCGGTTTTTGTTATCATAGTAAAATAAATAATACATGAGGGATATGGTATGCTGCGAATAGCGATATGTGATGATGATAGAGAGTTTTGCAATCAAATACGAACTTACTTGTTTCACTATTCATTACATAGTGAATTTGATATAGATGTAAAAATTTTTACTACAGGTGAAGAACTCATTAAAGATATGGAATCTACAGGAGCATTTGAACTGATATTTCTGGATATAGAATTTGAAACAATGAATGGAGTTGAGATTGGCAGGCAGATACGTAACTTTTCCTTACAGGATATTACACAGATTGTATATGTATCATCAAAGGAAAGCTACGCGATGCAATTATTTAAGGTAAGACCTATGGATTTCCTGATTAAACCAGTAACCAAGCAGGATATAAGCCGTATAATGAATCTGTATGCAAGATTATATATGAATACATTATATTTCGAAATAAAAGTGGGAAAGCAAAAGATTCATATACGGGCAAATGAAATATTATATTTTCAGTGTGAAGGAAGAAAAATAAAAATAAAAAAGCGAACTACAGATGTAGATGATAAGGTAGAATTTTATGGAAGTATGTCCGATGTTAAGAAGATGATTCAGTCAGAATCTTTTATAGAAATACATAAATCATACATTATCAATCTTCAATATGTTCTGCAATTTTGTGGGAATGAAGTGGTCATGTCAGATGGAAAGAAGTTACCGATCAGCCAGTCTCATAGAAAACAGGTAAACAATATATTATTAGAATATTTTGAGAAAATGGGGTGATATGGTTGCATTGGTATGATGTTGTATTAAGTGGGATATTGAATGTATTCAGTTTATATGCAGATGTAAGGTTTTTAAGATTATTTTTTAAAGGTGAAAAGCATTCATACGATACAATAATTTTTACAATTGTCTGGCTGGTAAACTGGTTTGCCTATTTTTATATTGAAAGTTTCTGGCTTACAATTATTACATCTGTAATAGGAATTTTTGTTATAGCCAGTTTCTTTTATGAAGGAATATTTTATAAGAAATTACTTGCATCCCTTATGACTTTTTCTGTAGGATTTATTTCGGAAGATATCATTTGGTATATGACGCGTAAGATGGGAAAACAGATAGATCCCAATTTAGGACAACTTACATCGATTATTCTGATTATGTTGTTGGTTTTGATTTTTGAGAGACTTTTCTCATTAAAAAAGGATGGGACGATTCCCTTTTGGGGGTACATAAATATTTTATTGATCTCACTGGGAAGTGCTTATATAGGGGATATTATAGTAGATAGCAGTAAACAAAATGATTATCGTTCTATATTAGCATTAAGCATTATTGGAGTTATGAATATAAGTACATTTTATATTTATGAAAACATTCATGATGCATATAAGAATCAATTTCAAAAAGCAATGTTGGAACAAAGTGTGAAGATGTATCAAAATCAATTTGAGATAATAGAAACAACGCAGAAAAATATCAGATCTTTGAGGCATGATATTCATAATCATATGTATTTAATTCAGGAATATATTCAAAAAGGTGAGTATGATAAAGCAAAAGAGTATATGAAACAGATTGAAACGGCTGTTTATTGTGCTCATGAATATGTGCGAAGTGGTAATAATGAGGTAGACAGTATTTTGAATTATATGCTTGCCAAAGCATATGAAATTAAAAGTGAAGTTGATATTTCTATTGAAGTTCCAAAAGAGAACTTTATGGATACATTTGATATGAACATAGTACTTAGCAATTTGTTGGAAAATGCAATTACGGCATTGAAAAAGACAACGGACAGAAAATTGACCATATATATGAAATATAATAAAGGTATACTCTATTTGAAAGTTCATAATACTTATGATGGGGTAATTCAAAAACGGGGAAATACCTATTTGTCCACCAAGGATAATAAAGCGGAACATGGGCTTGGGATGATAAATATAAAACAAATTGTTGATAAGTATTATGGTAGCATGAAAATAAATACTGAAAATGGAGAATTTAAAACAGATATTATTATGTATGTAAAATAGGCATGGGAGACTATGCCTATTATTTTTTACTAAAAACGCAGTAATTTTTACATTTAGATAAATGTCCTCGCTTCGAACGTTATAATATTGTTTAAAGGAGGGGAAGATATGCAGATAACTAATATTGGAGATACATTTCATTATCAGTATGATTGTAAGAACAGGAAATTAACAGGGCAGGATGATAAATCAGATGTACTTGTAAAATGGTTAAATCACGAAATATCGGAGAGTGATTTACCACAGGAGTTTAACCATTATGATGGAAAAATCAAAGGAGATTTGCAGTATTTATTTGAACAGTGGAACAGTCAGGATGCATCGACACCGGAGATAGTCAGAGCAGCATATGAAAAGGGAGAGGCATTGGAACTGGAAATAAATATAGATAGCAGTTTCAGAAGTATTGTAAAGGTAAACGGTGAAGAATGTCTGATATCAGACTGGGCATTTGACATGTTAATGGATGATATAGAGTCGGAAGAAGTAAAGGATTCTTTTATGATACATTCTGATCATATTGACTATAATACCAAACGCAATGAAATCGGGATTGCAGTTGGAGAAAGTTTTGATGCAGGTCAAGGGAGAAAACTGACGTTTTATGATACGCATATAGAGCTTCAGGGAAATGAAAATGCAGAAGATCCATTTGCAGCATATTTTGAACGTATGAAGGAGGGGTTGGAGAAACTGTTTTATACAGGCAAAAGTAATTGGATCAATGGAAATATTAAAACATTACAGTTAGAGGAAGCATTTGATTTTCTTAATAAACTTGGAATTGATACTTCAAGAACATTTCGCCTGAATGGTTCTAAGTATGAAATAAAGGATATGCAGGTGGAAGAAGAACAATATAAAGGGAAAAAAGTGAATCGAAGTGTGTATTATGCTTCATTGGATGCATTAAAATTATGGAATTTACAAAATGTATCTGCAAAACAATACCTAAAATGGCAGAAAATTATGGAGGAAAACATCTAAGAATATAAACAGTATCGATAGGCATACTATCATTATGAAAAGAGAACAGATATACTGGGAGTTTCGTACTCCTGATTTTTACACTTTATTATTCTTTGTACTGTCTTTTATCGGCTGGCTATGGGAAGTAGGGATTTTCCTTGTGGTAGAGCATCGTTTTGTAAACAGGGGAATCTATATAGGTCCATATCTTCCGATATATGGAATAGGCGGTATTCTGATTTATATGATTCTGCATAAGCTGCATAAGCATCCGCTATGGACATTTGTATTGTCTATGCTGCTTTGCTCTGTCGTAGAATACTGGACCAGCGTTTACCTGGAATGGAAATGGGGGATGCGATGGTGGGATTACAGCGACTATCGGTTGAATCTGGAAGGAAGAATATGCCTTGTAGGAGCTGTTGCATTCGGGCTTGGAGGTGTGCTGCTTAACTGCTATCTGATGCCCTTGTATATGAAATGTTATCATAGATTGAGTCGCAGGTTAAGAATTATTCTCAGTATCATATTGATTGTGATCTTCGTGACAGATGCAGCATATTGCGCCATATCTCCTAACAGAGGATATGGAATCTCAGCGTAAAAGATATCATACACAGTGATTTCCAAATTTTGCAGGAATTTTACAAAAAAAAGATTGCAATATACTATGCTATATTCTATAATAAATCTCGTTGAGAATTATTGACATAACAACAAATATTAAGGCGATTAGAGCCTTATTGATTGGACTTACGTCCGTATTTGTAGCTAAATCTGATTGGCTATGTGTATTTTATAAGTTGGTTACTATAAACCATGTGCTATACGCACAACCCACTTGTGAAAATCAATAAGAGTAGTAAAAGTAAACGAATTTTGCTATATAGACTCTAATCACTGTATCATAAGGCGCATAGGATTTTTCCTGTGCATACTGTATATAATATGTGAAAAGATTGACAAGTGAGTATCGGTGCGGTGCTCACTTGTCTTATTTTGTAAATGAGACTTTGAAAAGTTTAAAATATAGTAACTATTCAGAACCCCATTCGCAAAATCGCTGTTTTACAGCTTTTCTTTTGCTCATGTGGTTACTTCACCATATAAATTGAGTCAAATATGCTTGTAAACAAGCATATTCTGCCTTAATTTGCATGGCTCTGAATAGTTACAAAATATATTAGATATTTGCGAAACACAATATTATGAATATAGAAGTGTACAGATTTAACAAATGCATAAACAGACACTGTGCAGCCGTCGGTACTTAGGTGGTCAAATAGCGTAGCTATTTTAGTACCTTATGTACCGTTACGAGCTGCAGTGTAGCGAGAGCGGGTCTGTGTTGCATTGTTAAATCTGCACACTTCGTGCCATTCACTGTCCTGGTTTCGCAATTACCGAAATAAAACATATATGAGGAAGGGTAAGATTCATGGAAGGCAAATTGAAATTATATGGATTTAATAATTTAACGAAATCTCTGAGCTTTAACATCTACGATGTCTGTTATGCAAAGAGCGCAAGAGAACAGAAGGATTATATTGCTTACATTGATGAGCAGTACAATTCAGAGCGTCTTACCAAGATCCTGTTCCATGTAACAGAAATGATAGGAGCCCATGTGCTTAACGTATCCAAGCAGGATTATGAGCCACAGGGAGCGAGCGTGACCTTTCTCATCGCAGAAGATAATATGATACCGACAGGCTGTGACAGCGCAGCCAGTGCAGCAATGGCTTTTGAAGATACTCTGCATCTATCCAATCATAATGATGAAATTGTGGCACATTTGGATAAAAGCCATATTACAGTACATACTTACCCAGAATATCATCCTGAAACGAATATTGCGACTTTTCGTGTAGACATTGATGTAGCGACCTGTGGTGAAATCACACCGCTTAGTACACTGGATTTCCTCATTGGAAGCTTTGATTCTGATATTATTACCATGGATTACAGGGTGCGTGGTTTTACCAGAAATGTAGAGGGGAAGAAGATATTCATGGATCATCGTATGGCATCCATTCAGGACTATATTGACAGGAACACTCTGGATCGATACGATGCGGTCGATATTAATGTGTATCAGGCGAATATGTTCCATACCAAGATGCTGATCAAAGAACTGGATCTGCAGAATTATCTGTTTAACTCTGATATTTATGAGATTCCGCCCAAGACACGATTGCAGATCAGCAACAATCTGAGACAGGAAATGATAGAAATATTCAGCGGTACTAATATCTTTTAACGAATGGAGATAATGTGAAAATGAAATTAGATCAGAGTAAGGCTCCTGTATTAGAAGCATTAGAGAGAATGAAAACACAAAGACTGGTGCCTTTTGATGTACCAGGGCATAAGAGAGGAAAAGGCAACCCGGATCTTACGGAATTTTTAGGTGAAAAATGCCTGGGTGTAGATGTCAATTCCATGAAGATGCTGGATAATCTGTGCCATCCTATCTCTGTGATCAAAGAAGCAGAAGAACTTGCCGCAGATGCCTTTGGCGCAGCCCATGCCTTTTTCATGGTGGGAGGAACCACATCCGCAGTACAGAGTATGGTCTTGTCTGTCTGCAAGCGTGGTGAGAAGATCATTCTGCCTAGAAATGTACATAGAAGTGTGATCAATATTATGATTCTGTGCGGTGCGATTCCAGTATATGTAAATCCTGATATGAATCATGAGCTGGGAATTGCCCTTGGTATGAAGATATCTGATCTGCAAAAGGCAATTGAAGAGAATCCGGATGCGAAGGCGGTTTTGGTCAACAATCCGACTTATTATGGCATATGCTCTAATTTAAAAGGCATTACACAGCTTGCTCATGCACATGACATGAAAGTACTGGTAGATGAAGCCCATGGAACACATTTTTACTTTGATAAGAATTTACCAATGACAGCTATGGAGGCAGGAGCAGATATGGCAGCAGTCAGTATGCATAAGTCGGGTGGTTCCCTGACTCAGTCCTCATTCCTGTTAATGGGACCGGATATCAATGAGGATTATGTTCGACAAGTCATTAATCTGACACAGACAACCAGTGGTTCTTATTTGTTAATGTCCAGCCTGGATATTTCCAGAAGGAATCTGGCACTGCATGGACAGGAGATTTTTGACAAAGTAACAGAGATGGTAGAATATGCCCGTAAGGAAATCAATCAGATCGGTGATTATTATGCATATTCCCGTGAACTGGTAAATGGTGATTCCGTATATGATTTTGATGTGACGAAGCTTTCCGTAAATACACTGGCGGTAGGACTTGCAGGAATAGAGGTCTATGATCTGCTGCGTGATGAGTATGATATTCAGACAGAATTTGGTGATATCGGTAATATTCTGGCGTATGTATCTGTGGGTGACAGGCCAAGAGATATTGAGAGACTGGTAAGTGCACTGGCAGAGATCAGACGATTGTATAAAAAGGACAGAGCAGGACAGATGACCGCAGAATATATCAATCCAAGGGTTATTTACTCTCCACAGGAAGCGTTCTATGCACCCAAGCAGTCCCTGCCGCTGGCAGATTGTAAGGACATGGTATGTGCGGAATTTGTCATGTGCTATCCTCCCGGAATCCCCATTCTGGCACCGGGAGAGCTGATCACACAGGATATTCTGGATTATATCGTATATGCCAAGGAGAAAGGCTGTTCCATGACAGGACCGGAAGATATGGAAGTAAATCGACTTAACGTAATGGAAGGTATTCGTTCCGCTGCGAGATAAGTGTGAAAAAACCATATATCAGGTAATTGTGAAATGTGACGGCTGCACAGTGCCTGTTTATGCATTTGTTAAAGCAGTACAATTCTGCATATGTAATGTTGCGTTTCACAAATATCTAAAAATATATGGTAGTGAGGAGTAGATAAATATGGAATTGTGGTTTACGGAGAAACATACAGAGCATGTAAAGTTCTCAATACAGGTAGATAAACAGCTCTATACGAGCCAGTCGGAGTTTCAGAGGATTGATATCTTTGAATCTAAGGAATTTGGCAGATTCCTGACACTGGATGGTTATATGATGCTGACAGAAAAGGATGAATTTATTTATCATGAAATGATGGTACATGTGCCGATGGCAGTACATCCTGATGTACGTAAGGTATTGGTGATCGGAGGCGGTGATGGCGGTACAGTCAGAGAACTGGTCAGATACCCACAGATTGAAGAAATTGATCTGGTAGAGATTGACGAAGAAGTGGTAAAGGCGTGTAAGGAGTTCTTACCGCAGACAGCCTGTGGCTTTCAGGACCCAAGAGTGAAGTTCTATTATGAGGATGGTCTTCGGTTTATCAGGAAGTATGTGGATACCTATGATCTGATCCTTGTGGATTCTACAGATCCTTTCGGACCGGGTGAGGGACTTTTTACCAAGGAATTCTATGGCAACTGTAATAAAGCATTAAAAGCCGATGGTATTATGGTAAACCAGCATGAGAGTCCTTTTTATACTGATGATGCCTATGCCATGCAGAGGGCGCATAAGAGAATTATAGAGTCTTTCCCGATTGCAAAGGTATATCAGGCACATATTCCGACTTATCCATCGGGTCATTGGCTTTTTGGCTTTGCTTCTAAGAAATATCATCCGATCAGGGATCAGAGGATAGGAGACTGGAAGGCATATGGATTAAAGACCAGGTACTATAATGAAGAACTTCATGCAGGAGCATTTGCACTCCCTAATTATGTGGAACAGATGCTTATAGATGTGGAAAACAATAATTTTAATTAAACAGGATGTGGAGAAAATGGAGAGAAATGTAGAGACTTTTCTTGGATGCGATAAGGAATTTGATGAAGCCCGTATTGTGATCTTTGGAGCGCCTTTTGATTCAACGACTTCTTACAGACCGGGAACGCGTTTCGCCAGCAGAACCATGAGAGCAGAATCCTATGGTCTGGAGACTTACAGTCCTTATCAGGATCTTGATCTGGAGGATGCAGCCGTATTTGACGGTGGCGATCTGGAGCTGTGTTTTGGTGATACGAATAAGGCACTGGCGGATATTACGGCTTTTACAGAAGAAGTAATGAAGGCTGGCAAGCTGCCATTAATGATTGGCGGGGAACATCTGGTGACATTAGGTGCAGTGAGAAGTGTGGCAGCACATTATCCCGACTTGCATGTGATTCATTTTGATGCACATGCTGACCTGAGAGAAGAATATCTGGGTGCTACTCTGTCACATGCTACAGTGCTTCACCGCGTATGGGATATTGTGGGAGATGACAGAATCTATCAGTTCGGTATCCGCAGTGGAGACAGATCAGAATTTCAGTGGGGTAAGGAACATGTCATTACCCATAAGTTTGATTTTGAAGGACTGGAAGAGGTAATCAAGAAATTAAAAGGCAAGCCGGTGTATTTTACATTGGATCTGGATGTATTGGACCCTTCTGTATTTCCGGGAACAGGAACACCGGAGGCAGGCGGCGTGACTTTCCTACAGCTTTTAGAAGCGATTCTAAAGGTAGGAGAGTTAAATATTGTAGGTTGTGACATCAATGAACTGTCACCGCTTCTGGATGCCAGTGGAGCGTCTACAGCGGTAGCTTTGAAGGTACTGAGAGAATTATTATTGAAACTGGAAGAAAAACATATCAAATAGACCAACAGGAGGAAATGAGTTATGGGAAGAGCTTTAATTATCGGCTGCGGTGGCGTTGCCAGTGTAGCCATTCAGAAATGCTGTCAGAACAGCGAAGTATTTGAGGAGATCATGATCGCCAGCAGAACGAAATCCAAGTGCGATGCATTAAAGGAGAAGCTGGCTGGCAGCAAGACAAAGATTGAGACAGCACAGGTAGATGCGGATAAGGTGGAGGAAGTGATCGCACTGATCAAAAGCTATAAGCCTGATCTGGTCATGAATATTGCATTGCCTTATCAGGATCTGACCATTATGGATGCCTGCCTTGCCTGCGGCGTCAACTATATGGATACAGCAAATTATGAGCCGGAGAATATTGATGATCCGGAGTGGAGAGCTGTCTATGACAAGCGCTGCAAGGAGGAAGGTTTCTCCGCATATTTTGATTATTCATGGCAGTGGGCATATAAGAAGAAGTTTGAAGATGCAGGTTTAACAGCACTTCTGGGATCAGGTTTTGACCCGGGTGTTACCCAGGCGTATTGTGCCTATGCATTAAAGCATGAGTTCGATACCATCGATACCATTGATATTCTGGATTGTAATGGTGGCGATCATGGCTACGCATTTGCTACGAATTTCAATCCTGAGATTAATCTTCGTGAAGTATCTGCACCGGGCAGTTATTGGGAGAATGGTCACTGGGTAGAAATCCCTGCAATGAGCATTAAGCGTGAATACAATTTTGATCAGGTAGGAGAAAAAGACATGTATCTCCTGCATCATGAAGAGATTGAATCTCTTGCAAAAAATATTCCAGGTGTAAAGAGAATCCGTTTCTTTATGACTTTTGGACAGAGCTACTTAGATCACATGAGATGCCTGGAAGATGTAGGCATGCTTTCTACGAAGCCAATCAATTATGAGGGAAAAGAAATCGTTCCAATCCAGTTCCTTAAGGCATTGCTGCCTGATCCTGCAAGCCTTGGACCTCGTACAAAGGGTAAGACCAACATTGGCTGTATTTTCACTGGAAAGAAGGATGGAAAGGACAAGACTTACTATCTGTATAATGTGTGTGATCATCAGGAATGTTATGCAGAGGTAGGTTCTCAGGCTATCTCCTATACAACAGGTGTACCTGCTATGATCGGTGCTATGATGCTGCTGACAGGCAAGTGGAATAAGCCGGGTGTATACACGGTTGAAGAGTTCGATCCCGACCCATATATGGAAGCCCTGAACAAATGGGGACTCCCCTGGCAGGAAAGCTACAACCCTACACTTGTAGATTAATTTGATAAAGTGTTAGTCACGGTGGTTCAGTTCGCCCTGCTACAGAATAAGGCAGAGAAGCTCGGATATTTCGCACGAAGACACGTTCTTACTCCGCTGTTCGATGTAGCGGTACATAAGGGTGCATGAGCTTATTAGCTCCTGCGCCCTAAGTACCGACACTCGCAGAGGGTCTTCTCACGAAACATTCCGAGTTCCTCTAAATTGTTATATACAGATTGGGCGAACTGCCCCACCTGAATTTTGAGGATTAAAAATAGAGACTGTGCTGCATATAGAACGAGTTCAAAAAGTATCTTAAAGGCGCGGGTTTGTCGCCTCATATATTATTACAAATTTTAGGTTACAGGCGCAGCTTCATGACAGTTCGGTGAATGCAGCTTAGGGAGTGATGTTTAGTGTTTCTTAGAAC
>OKVF01001405.1_pt1 | contig 18479 bp, 11 predicted proteins | sample 1604831 | NCBI WGS metagenome assembly OKVF01 (sample SAMN01760980, study PRJEB22395) | human gut metagenome
TGAATGGACGTCGTCGTCGGCCACCGACGGCCATGGGCTTTGTCTGTCGACACGCAGCGGCCGTATAGTGTGTGTAGGATCCGGCGGTCGTTTGGAACGCGAGGTCCATCTTCCTGTCGGTGGTCGTGTGACAGGTCTTTCGTGGTGGCGGGACAGGGTGGTTGTACTGACCGATTCCATTACTTACTTTTATGATCCCTCTTGCGGTACTTGGGGCGTTCATCCCCATTTGCAGCTGCCTGGCGGACATGTGGTGGCATCGTTGTCTGACAGTGAATGGTTGGCCGACGGTACAGGGTGGCTGACGGCGCTCTGTGACTCCTCATCCGTTGCGATGAGGCTTCGGGTAATGGACCGCCATGAGGTGTCAACGGCTGACAGCGAGCGTTACGGTGTGTTGTCCGATTCGCGGGGCTTGTTGTGGATAAGTACCTATGGTGGCGGTCTGTGTGTGTACGACCCTTCCGATGGCTCCTTGTCTCGCTACAGGGCTTCGGATCGTTGCCCTGCTGTCGGTTCGGACTATCTTTACGGTGTACTGGAGGACCGTACGGGGCACCTTTGGGCGGGGCAGCAAAACGGTGGCGTGGCGCGTATGTTTGTGATTCGTGACGGCGTGTCGCGTCTGTTGTCTGCATCCTCATGCTCTTCATCGGGCCGTATGGAGGTGAAGGCCGTCGTGGCGGGAGAGGGTACGGACATGGTTGTGTCATGCCGTGACGGCCGTGTGTATCTTTACGACGGTGCGAGTCTTTCGGTCAGAGACTGCGCGTATGCGCCCTCTCCCGTATATGCCCTGTGGCATGATGCGTTGTCCGGTCGGTTGTGGTACGCCACCCGTCATCACGGTCTGTATGTGGCCGAAGGGTGGGATCTGCCCCGTTTCGGGGAGCATGCGGTGTTGCCTTATGCCGTGTTTGCAATGATGACAGACAGCCTGGGGGACTGTTGGGCCGGCACGTTCGGGCACGGTTTGCTTCGCGGGCACCGGCAGAACGGGGGACGGTGGGAATTCACTGATCCGTTTGAGGGGCGTTGTCCGTTCCGGCAGGTCCGTGCCCTGTCGGCAGACGCAGCGGGGCGCATGTGGGCGGCTACTGAACGGGGTATACTGTTCTTTTCGCCAGCCGGGTTGCGTACCGGTACCTTCACCTGGCGTCTGTTCAATCCTTCATGTTGTGCATTGCCCGGTGAAGAAATCAATACACTGTATGTGGCGCGCGACGGTCGTGTGTGGGCTGGTCTGACAGGGCATGGCGTAGCGGTTTGCCGCTTGCGGGGTGACAGTCAGTTGGAGGTGAAGGTTTATGACGAGGGTGATGGTCTGACGGGTAACGAGGTGCAGGCGGTAGTGGAGGACGAGCGTGGTACGATATGGGTATCCACTCAGTATGGCCTGTGTTGGTTTGACGAAGAGGCGGGGCGGTTCAGGGCCTGCTATCTCTCGTCTACGTTTCAGGGTGATATTTATTCGGTGGGAGCTGCTTGCAGGGGGCCTTCGGGACGGCTGTGGCTGGGTACGCAGGACGGCGTGGCGGTGGTCAGTCCCGAACGGATGGTACAGGATGGGCGTTTGCCGCAAAAGCCGTTGTTGATGGAAGTGAAGGCTGACGGGGCGACAATCTATCCGCAGGAGGCTGACGAAGGTGGCGTGCTGCCGTTCACTGTAGGGCCGGGCGAAGCCAATCTGGATTTTGTATTCTCGAATCTGGATTATTCGCGTTTCCGCTCTTCACGTTATAGTTTTTTGCTTGAGGGGTATGACAGCGATTGGAGCGTGCCGTCTGAGGGAGGTGTGATCGGTTATCGCCGTTTGCCGCCCGGACGTTACCGGCTCAGGGTGAGGGCTTGTAACAGTGCGGGCGTGTGGGCTGCGGAGGAAACGCGGCTGGACTTTACCGTGGCCCGTCCGGCCTGGCAGAGCGGTTGGGCCATGACGCTGTATGCGGTCGTGCTACTGGGGATGTTGTTATCGGCTGTAGCGGTGATGATCAGGATAGGGAAGCTCAAACGCAAAGTGGCTTTCGAGAGGGAACTTTCGGCATTCAAACTGCGTTTCTTCATCAGAATGGCGCGTGAGGTAAGACAGCCGCTGCAGAGACTGTGTGAGTTGACTTCCCGTGGATCCTGGGGTGAACAGACACGGCGTGAGGTGCACGCGGAGGGGCAGCGCATGGAGTGGATACTGGGGCAGGTGATGACGTTCGGGCAGGAGTCGGACAGGCTTTATGCTGCAGATACAGAAGAGGCAGACAGCGGACAGTCGGCTGTAGTAGAGAATGAGTCAGAAGGAACGGTGAACCGGATGACCGAAGAACAGGCGGTGGCGGAAGTATCGGCAGTGAAGGATTTTACGTTGCGTCTGGAGGAGACGGTGAGACGTCATCTTTCGGATCCTGCTTTCACGGTAGATGAATTGGCGCGTCAAATGGAATATCGTCGGACTACGTGTTATCGTAAGGTTAAGGAACTGACGGGCATGACGCCCAATGACTATTTGCGTACGGCCCGGCTCAAGAGGGCTGCCGAGCTATTGCTTGATGACAGGCTTAATGTGACGGAGGTAGCCTATAAAGTGGGGTTTGAAGATCCTTCCTATTTCAGCAAGTGTTTCAAGGCTTATTTTGGTATGGCGCCGTCGGGCTTTGCCAAAAACAGAAACAGACAGAAGGATTGAAACGGCACCGCCGGAAAGCTTGTTTCCTTCCGTATGGGGGAGGGAAAGCTGCTTTTCGGCGGCTGATGATTCGGAATAAGATGATGTTGTTTTATTTGGTTCGACGGACGGAATAGACTACACGGCCGTCGCGGTCGATAAGATGGAGCGCAAGTTCTTTCTTGTCTGCGGTGATGAGTGAAAAGCCGGTCACGTCGCTGCAGAACTGTGTACCTTCGATTTTACGGACAGGGCGTGAGAGCGAGCCTGAGGTATTGACTACGTAGTCAAATGTAGCGCCCGGGCGGCGGATATGTTGGAAATTGGGGATATGGCCGCAGAGGTAGAAGCTGACATTGGCATGCTTGCGCAGAATGGGGTCAAGACGTTTCTGCAGGTCGCCACGCTCGGATTCGTTCTTGTCGGTGTCGGCGTAAATAGGATGGTGTCCTACCACGATGACCCAGTCTTCGCGGGCTGCGGTGAGTACGGAGTCGATCCATGTCAGTTGGCGGGCGTCGTCCATCAGTCCTGCCTGAGGATAGTCTTCACGGTCGCGACGGTATTTGTTGATTAGCGGAGCCGTATCGATCATAACCAGGCGGATGGTGATGTCATCGCTTTCGAGCACTTTGGTATAATAAGGGGCGGGCATGTTCCAACGTCCGCTGATGTGACTGTAGTCGATGACGGCCTGGGGATTGCCCCGGTATTCGTGGTTGCCGAGGATGGCATACCAGGGAATCATGAGTTCGGGGTGATCGTAGATGAGTTCGTAGTTGGTAAGCCAAAGGGGGTCGGACGTGCTGCGTACGCCTTCGAAATGGTGGACATCACCGGCAGCTACGACGCATTCGATATCGATATTTTCGGCCATCCGACCCATCATGGCGGCTACTGGCTTCTGGTCATAATAGCCGTTGCGGCCAAGGTCGTTGGCCAGGATCAGGTTGAGAGGCTTTTCAAGGGCTTTCCATGCTGCCGTATCCTGTGCATGAGACAGACCGGTCAGGGTAAGGAAGGTAAGGCAAATCAGTATTATTTTTTTCATATCTGTTTTTTAAAAGGAGATTAATCAATAAAAGGCATATCCGCCGCGGTGGATGGCCGGATGGATATGCCGGAGAGATATCCGGTTGTCTGAGAAGATGGCCGGATACCTATATTTCTGGTCAGTTAGCTCCGTAAGCTCCGAAGCAAGCCTTTACAGCCGGAGAATAGTAGGTTGCGTCGCCTACGGTCAGACCGCTGGTCTGGAAATAGGGCTGGGCAAAAGCTTCACTGCCACTGTAAGCACCTGCAATGACATTAGTGGTGTGGAAATCCCAAGTGTTGTCATAGACTACATCACTCATCTTGGCTGTATGGATATCATAATTGACAAAAGCCGGGTCAGGCAGGTTGTCTTTGGTGGCAATGACGCTGTGTGCATCGACAGCCGGAACAAGGATGCCGTTGGTGGTGGTATAGGGTTCGGTGTGGTAGTTCTTATGATCGTAGTTATAACCTTCCCAGGCATAGGCTATGCCGGAACCGGCCTCCCATTCGCCCTCGTCGTTCATTTCGCCTCCCCAGATGACGTCGCTTTGCTGGCGTCCGGAGATATAGCAGTTATAGTCGATGACAGATTTGGTGTCATATCCTTCTTCTATGTTGTTCGGGTCTTTCCAGCTGGGGGTCTGTGCGCGGTATTTGCAGTTGACCATCATGTTGTTGAATACATCAGCCAGAACGTTTTTCTCGGCATAGATACAGCCACCCTTCTCGCCGTCACGACGCCATCCGGCATTGAAAATGGTATTGTTGTAGGCTTTGATCTTGCCTTGGGCACGAGTGACGTCGTCCTGTCCGTCGCTGGAAAGTTTCAGACCGTTGGTATTGGGAGCATACATGATGTTACCGGCCACGTCCACCTTGCATCCGGCCTTGACGTTGACTGATTCCGCACCGTCATAACCGTTTCCGGCAAAGATATTGTTGGCGATGATACCGTTACCGCCCATCATGTAGATACCGTCTGACCAGCCGTAACGGATGGTACTGTTGGTGATGACATAGCGGCCTGAAGGATTGTTGGTGGTGATCTGCGGATAAGCATCGTCGCCGGCTTCATAGATTCCGGCGGAAGCAGCCGGTGAACCTTCGATAACCTGACCACCGGTATATTCAATGGTGGTATGGTCGATCAGCATTTCCTCACAGGAGGGATAGGCCACGATACCGCCCCACTGGTGCTCTTCCTTGAAGATATTGCCGGCCAGACGCTGGTCCTCGGGAACGGACATCAGGATGGGGTTTTCCGCCGTGCCTTTGCAGTAGAGATTGCCTTTTACGATAAATTCTATGGCCACATGGTTGGCGCCGACCCCTTCGGTAGAGAAAATGAGTTGTACGCCTTCTTCAATGGTCAGGCTCTTGCCTTCGGGTACGGTGATATGTCCTGTGACGTGGATGCGTTTTCCGCTGGTCCATACGCCTTCCACATCGCCCTGGGCTTCCATGTCATATTCTCCTGTACTTTCGCCGGGATTATTATTACCGCCCGGATTGTTTCCACCCTGTTCAGTGGCATCGTCGTTATCGTCGCTGCAAGATACGGCAGTGGTGCCGAATGTGGCCAGCAAAGCTGCGGCCATCAGATAATGTTTCAGTTTCATAACAATGAAAAATGATAATTAATGGTTTATATTTTTATGTTTTTAGGTCAAATATCCGTCCTGTAACCTTTACAGGTTACCGTATGCCCCATATATCGTATTTTGTATCTTTTTATCTTTTACCTGAAAAGACGCAAGTCTTTTTTCTTACCCTTTACCTGAAAATCAAAGATTTTCTCTTACCTCTTACCTAAAAAGACGCAAGTCTTTTTCAAAGTTTGTATCTTACGCCGATCATGAAGTTGCGTCCGCTGGTGGATTCCCGTTCCACCACATTGCCGTCCGTACGGCGTGAATCCACATTGACTGTGTGCGGACCGTTCTGGATGTAGCGCAGGATCGGTGTGTCGAGCAGGTTTGAAGCCTTGGCAAAGAGGGTCAGGCCGAATTTGAAACCTTTCTCGAGCGAAGCATCAAGCTGGAAGAACCCGCGTTCCCAGATGTCATCGTCATACCAGCTGGAGATGTCGGCCAGACGTTTGCCGGTATAGCTGCCCAGAATCTGTCCTTCCCAGCCATGTTTCGGACTTTTGAAAAGCAATGAGAGATTGGCCACATGGGCTGCCTGTCCATAGAGGGGACGGGTCTGGCTGACCATTTCCACGTTGTTGCCGTTCATCTGGCGTTTGTCGGTCGTGATGGTGGAATGCGTATAAGTGTAGTTGGCCTTGATGCCGAACCAGTTGAAATATTTCAGAATGTCGACTTCCACACCAAGATTTTGTGCCGTACCGAAATTCATCGGTTTGTATTTCAGGTCCTGTCCCTCAGTGATCAGACCATATTCGATAGGGTCCTGGATGTTCTTGTAGAACAGACCCACCATGAACTGTTCGCTTTGGCCGGGGAAGAATTCGTAACGCAGATCCAGATTGTCGGCTACGGTATGTTGCAGGTCGGGATTGCCTTCCTCCTTGTAATCATCGCCGATGATGCTGTAAGGGGCGATTTCGAAGAAACTCGGCCGGTTGATGGCGCGGGCATAGGAGAACCTCAGATTGGCATTCTTGTGGACCTGGTATTTCAGATGGAAGCTGGGCAGGATATCCCAATAGGTCTGATGACCTTCGGGGTCCGCACTTTCTTCGGGGAAGAGCAGGGTGTAGCCCTGGTCGGTATGTTCGGCACGCAGGCCGCCGTTGATTTCCCATTTGTTGAAAGTGTATCTGGCCATGGCATAGGCAGCCCCTATCTTTTCCGTAGCGTCATAGTTGAGTGCACCACCGATATTGCCGTATGAACGGCGCGGATAAAATTCAATGTCATCAAAGTTGTCCCAATCGCTGCCCGTGTCGGAGTTGAAGGTGTAATAGTTGCAGAAACTGCTGCGGGCTTTGTCACGGTAGAGTCCACCGGCCTTGAGGTTGAGGACACCCCGGGTCATATCCAGTTTGTAGCCGATGTTCAGGCGGCCTTCGATGTCGCGGTCGTCATTGTGTTCCCAGCGGCGTTCCGCACAGTCTGAACTCATGATGCGGCCGCCCATGAATTCCATCTTGACGCGGTCCGGTGTTTCGTTATAGGCCTTGGAGTAGTTGGCTCCCCAGTCGAGTGACAGCTTGCGGTCTTTCAGCAATTGGTGTTCACCTTGCAGGGTGGAATTGTAAATGTATTGCCGGTTCCACTCCAGACGGACGGAACGGTTGACGTCGTCGCTGCCGTCGCGTACTTCCGCCTCGCGGAAATCCATATAGCCGTTGTACCAGGATATCTTGTGCTGCTTGTTGAAACGGTAATCCAGTTTGAGGTGTGTGCCCAGACGGCTCTGTTGCACGGAGTAGTCGCGGTGGATGGTGCCGTTGCGGACGGATTCTCCCGGTTTGTATTCGATGTCGCTTTCGCGTCCGCGGTAAGTATTGCTGTAGCTGGCTGCAAACATAAGGCCGAGTTTGCCGTCAAAGAAACGGTCGCCGTATGAAAGACCACCGGTGAGATCGGGCATCGGGCGCTTTTCGGTCATTCTCAAGGAAGACGGATTGAAATCGGCTGCCGTGACCTTGCTGCCGGTCTGTGTGGTTCCGCGCTGCTCGTCTGGAGATTGTCTGACGATCTTGTCCCAGGCAAATGATTTGAAGTCGCGGTCGAAATACATGGAGTTGTAGCCTGTAGAAAGGTTGGCCGTAAACTGGCGTTCGGCCGGGGCATCCTTCATCACAAGATTCACCGCACCGCCAATACCGTCACCCTCCATGTCGGCTGTGAGTGATTTGGTTACTTCCAGACGGTCGAGCAGTTCGCTTGGGAATATATCAAGGGGGACAAACCGGTTCTTGTTGTCCGGACTGGCAATCTTGACGCCATTGACCAGGGTATAATTATAACGCTTGTCCATACCGCGGAGAATGGCATATTGGCCTTCACCGCTGGAGTTGCGTTCGATGGTTACGCCGCTCATGCGCTGGATGACATTGGCCACGGTGATGTCCGGACTGAGTTCGATGGCTTTCGCACTCATGACGTTGACCACGTTCAGCGCGTTTTTCTCAATCAGTCTGGCTCCGGCTTCCGTACGTCCCGGATTCAGTGCCGTGACGGTCACGTCGTGCAGTTCAATGACTTTGCTTGTCAAGGGAATTTCAATGCTTTCATCATTCGTGCTGACCGTGATTTCGAACGGCTGGTATCCCACATACGAACATAGCAATGTGCAGCTTTTGCCGACATTGATGTTGAAACTGCCGTCCAGTCCGCTGACTACAGCCTGCGAAGGGTCTTCCTTGACACAGACTTTGGCGCCGATGATTTCTTCACCGGTTTTTGCATCTCTAATTTTACCTTTAATAACCTTTCCGCTTACGGGCGCTGCCATCAGTCCGATTATCAGCGGGAACCATACCTTATTCATATCTGTCATCAATTTTGCTGCAAAAGTACAATAGCCATGTTACGGCATTGTGACAGTGGAATGAAGATTCGGTGTGATGTGTTAAAAAGATGTTTTTCTTACATAATCGTTTTCAAGGCAAAAGCCCGTTTTGCAAACCCGTTGCATTTTATGCCGAAATAAATTAAATTTGCCGTATAAAGTACCGGGGAAAAAATAAGGAATAATATGAGAATATGTTTTTTCGTATGGTGCCGGCATGTCTTCGCGTTGGCATACTTTTTCTCACAAGATGAAAGGACAGGCTTGATGGTTATTGACTCAGGGGTTATCAAAAACAAATATTTATTACTGCCGTAAATTTTATCAACTGTACAAACCTTCGAATGAATTTTTCCACCATCTTGAGGGAAAAACATCAGATGAGGAAATATTCCACCAGTTTGAGGGCATATTTGAAATACCTTGGCGCCACCATTGTCTGATAATGGATAAAGTGAAAGGGGACGTGGCAAAAGCAATGTTCTACATTCAACCATAGAATTACCCATTTCCTTACGGGCTTGTGAACAAGCTTCGCGTTGCATTTCTTTACCGTCCGTTCAGGCCTTCCATCCCTGCGGGAAACGAATCGTGAAGCGCGTCCAGCCGTCCTCGCCTGTTTCCAGCGAGAAACGGCAACCGTGGCGGTCTAATATTTCGCGTACCAGCATAAGCCCGATGCCTTGTCCGGTCGGTTTGGTAGAGAAGAAAGGCGTGAAGAGTTTCTCTTCATCGTCTTTTGTGATGCCGCTTCCGTTATCCGCTATCTCCACCACGGCGGGATTGCCGCCCGAACGGATGACGATATCACCGTCCGTGCCGATGCTTTCGGCTGCATTTTTTACGACGTTGACCATTACCTGTTCAAAAAGTATGGGGTCCAAGCGTACTTCAGGATCATCTCCGTTGTAAAGAATCTGCAAGCGGATGTTTCGCCGGCGGCAGGTATCTTCCATCAACAGTCGGCAGGCGTCTATGCGGCTGTTCAGCCGGACCGTCTGCAAGCGCGGCTCGGGAATGCGCACGATATCGGCCAACCGGGCAATGAAGTGGTTCATGCCGTAACAACGGTCGGAACAGACTTGTATGATATGCCCCAAATCACCGGTTTCGTCGTACGGACTGACGACTTCGCCCAACGAGTCGAGAGTTGAGGTTACGGCTGCCACGCTGTTATTCACTTCGTGGGCAATCATGCGGATGACTTTCTCATACGTCTTCTTCTCCGCCTTGACAATCTCGGAAGTCAGGCTTTCTATCAACAGGAACGGATGGACGTAACCGCGGTCGACAAATGAAAGATGAGAACAGCGGTAGATCATCGCATCGCTCAGGCGTATGGTTTCCACGCTGCCATGTGGCAAACCGACCAGTCGGGCAGCCAAAGGCGAAGACAACTCGGCCAACATGCGGCCGGTGACCTCGTTTTCTGCCATATTGCCGAGAAAGCCGAGTGCAGCGGCGTTGGCGCCTGTTATCCTGCGGTTGAAATCAAAAAGGATCACACCCATGGGGGAAACCCGGATAAGCAGGTCGAGAAAATGATTCTGCTCCCTTACGTGCAGCCGTTCGTTCTTGAGTTGTTCCATCAGCCGGTTGAAGAGATGCACGATGCGGTCGGCATCTTGCTGGCCTACGGGAACCAGCCGGCTGCTGAAATCCTGTTCGTTGAGCAAGTCCACGGCATTGCCGATGGTATGCAGGGGCTTGACAGTCTTGCGGTAGAAGTAGACCAGGAACAGCAGGCAGACAATGACAATGCTTTCGGTGACGTAAAACGTGTATTCCGAAGAAGGCAAAAGCAGATAGAAAAGGACTCCTGTGCTGCCCAGCAACAAGGCCCAGACGATGAACAGCCATTTTATTTTCATAAGCCGGGTGATTTTTTATTCCGTAACAGACGAAAGGTTTTCAGGATCGATATGGAATTTTTCCAGCCGGCGATAAAGTGAACCGCGGCTGATACCTAACGTGGCGGCTGTATACGTGAGATTGCCGTTACATTTTTGGAGGGCTTGTATGATGGTCTGTCGTTCTATTTCTTCAAGTGTCAGCCCCTGCAGGGCAGCCGTATGGGATATGGTTTGGGTGGAAGAAGGCGATGCATGGTATTGTGCCTGGAAGTCTTCCGCTGTCAGTTCCGTTTTGCCGCAGACCAGCACGGTGCGCTCCACAAGGTTCTTGAGTTCACGGATATTGCCGGGATAAGGCAGAGACATCAGGAAGTGGATGGCATCCGTTTTGAGGGTTACCGGTTCGAATCCGTACTGTTTGCACTGTCTGTGGATAAAATGTTCGGCCAGTAGCGGAATGTCTTCTTTGCGTTCGCGAAGGGCCGGCAGCCGTACCGTGATCAGATTGATGCGGTAGAACAGATCCTCTCGGAACGTGTGGTCGCTGATCATCTGTTTCAGGTCGGCGTTGGTTGCGCTGATTACGCGCACATCAGCTTTGCGCTGACGGCTGTCGCCGAGCACTTCGTAAGTCTGGTCCTGCAGTACGCGCAGAAGTTTGACCTGGCAGGCCGGGTCGAGATCGCCTATTTCATCCAGGAAGATGGTGCCTTTCTCAGCCAGTTCAAAACGTCCCGTGCGGTCGTTTACGGCATCCGTGAACGCTCCTTTCCTGTGGCCGAACATCTCGCTTTCGAACAGGCTTTGCGAAATACCTCCTAAATTGACTTTGACAAAAGCCTTTCCGGCGCGCCGGCTGTTGCGGTGGATGGTTTCGGCTATCAGTTCCTTGCCTGTGCCGTTCTCGCCCGTGATCAGGACGGGAGCGTTCGTGGCAGCTACGCGCCGGATGACTTCCAGCACCTCCTTCAATGCTTTGCTCCGGCCTATGATCAGACTGCGGTCGAACGTATCGCTTTTATAGCCTGTGTGGTTTTCATCTGCCATTCCGCCGTTAAGGTCAAGGGCGATATGGATGCGCTGCATCAGGGTCAGGTTGTTCCAGGGCTTGGTAATAAAGTCGAAGGCGCCGGCCTGCATGCCTTTTACGGCCAGTTCGATGCTGCCCCAGGCCGTCATCAGGATGACGGGTACATGGGGTAGGGCCGCCTTCATCCGTTCCAGCAGACGGAGTCCGTCCGTGCCGTCCGTGGCGATGCCGAAATTCATGTCCATCAGGATCAGTCGGGGTGTGGTTTCGCGGATCACTCCCATGGCTTCGGAGGGGCCTGCCGCGGTGGCGACATCCAGCCCGCTCCGTTTCAGCAGAAAGGTGAGCGATGAGCGAATGGCTTGGTCATCATCAATAATCAGTATCATAATGAAGCAAAGTTAATGCATTTTATCGGACTATCTCGTCAAAATCGGCATCAATGTGCGTGTTGGAGGCAAAATCCCACAGGGTGATGCTGCGTATCTGGTAATAATAATACCAGAAGTAGAACAGTTCGTTGATCCGTTTGCGCCGGGCGTCGTCCTTGCTGCCCTGTGCGTCGTTCAGGTCGAGCGTGCTGATTTTGCCGATCAGGAAAGTTTCCATGTTGGTGCGGTAACGTTTCTGTGCGATGGTGTCGGCTTCTATGGCGATGTGCAGCTGGTTGACCTGGTTGTTGAACTGTTCGGTCAGCACGAAAAGATCCTGATAGAAGTCCGTTGTTTCCTTGCGCAACTGTTGGCGTACGATTTCGCGGTTGCTTTCCGCCACCTTGACTTGTCCGCGCCGTTTTCCCCAGTCGAGCAACGGGATCTTCATTCCGATTTCCACCACCTGGTTGTCTTTCAGATTCCGGTAGATCTGGTCGAAAACCTGGTCGGAGCCGGTAAAGCCCACCTGGGCATAGAGTGATACTTGTCGTCGGTTGCCCTTGGCCTGTGCCACCTGGTAATCGGCCTCCAGCTGGCGGCGTCGGATATTGCGGGCAAAGGCATTGTGAGCCTGTGCCTTTTCGAGCACCTCCTCATACCGGAGCTGCAACGGCGGTACGCTGTCCGGCAGTACGGGGATAAGCTCTTCCGTCCCTTCCAGCGCCAGATAAGAACGCAGGGAGAACATCTGCGATTTCAGGTTGCTTTCGTTGGAGGTCAGCGTGGAACGTGCGTTCAGTACGTTGAGGCGTAGCTGCAACAGGTCGTTTTCGCTGATCCGTCCCATCCGCCGTTTGCTTTCGGCCACTTCACACAGTTTCTCGGCATTCTGCAGATTCTGGCGGGCAATGTTCATATTCTCGCGCGCCAGTATCAGATTAAAGAATTTCTGTATGACGGTCATGGTCACCGTTTCGGTAGCGGTCAGGAAGTTGGCTTTGGCTTCCTCGTAGCGCAGGGGTTCGATGCGCCGGTTCCATTTCACGCTGTTTACGCCGAAGATGGGCTGGTTGAGCGTCAGCACCACGGGAACGGCCATGAACTGGCGTCCTGACTTGCCTGTGCCAAGCTGTGTCAGGAAATCAAGCGATGTGCTCAGCGAGAGCGTACCTCCCGTGAACCAGATCCGTTGGTCGACCGATAGTGAGCTGTTGATGTTCATGTAGTCATTGCGTACATACGTATGCGAGCCGTCGCTCTGCTGGTAGGTACTGTAGTTCTTCCGGTAGCCCGGGAGGGTGGCCGAAAGGTTGATTTCGGGCAACAGGTCGGCGCGGAACGAGCGGTAACTCCAGTAAGCCGATTTGAGTTGCCCCAATGCTGAAGTAGCGTCCACGCTCTGCTTGCGGGCCAGGATGATGGCCTCGTGCAGTGTGAGGTAGCGTGCCGCCCGTTCCCGGGCGGCCAGCGGCCGGACTGCAAGCAGTAGCATGTATGCAAGCAGTAGGGCGCGGACGCATTCTGTAGAAACAGAGAAATGAGTAAGTCTTGTCATACGATAATCCATCTTGTCATACCATAAAGGTTTACGGTCACATGTGCGTTGCCTGCATTATTCCTCGTGCAACGCCTCCGTCGGTGCCATACGGCTGATGCCCCAGGCCGGTATGCTGATGCCGATGCTCACCACAAAAGCGGTCAACAACCAGACTATGGCCATGATGACGGCAAAGTGGGCCTTGAAGCTTTCGTACCAGTAATGCGCCAAATCGCCTTGGTTGAACCTTTCGGGTATGAAAAGACCTTCGTGGAGCGCATATTGCATATAAATCAGGCTTCCGGCCAGTACGGCCACTGTGGTTAAGATAAGTCCCTCGGTCAGAAACAGACGGATTACTTTGCCCGATGTGGCTCCGAAGCTCTTCATGATGCCGATCTCCTCGCACCGGCTCCGGGTCTGCATCCAGAATGCGCCCGACACGCCGAAGAACAGGCAGAAGAGGAAAAAGGACATCAGGATCATGTTGATACGGTAATCGTAATCCATATAGACCGTACTCTCTTTCACATAGTTTTTATAAGTGGTTACACTTTGTGTAAAAACGTTGCCCGCACAAAGCGTTTCCTGAGCCCAAGGACGGAAAACCGCGAGAAAATCATCCACATCGATATCCTTACGTAAACGGAATACGATGTTTGCCTCTTCAGGATGTACCTGTGAGAACATGACTTGTTGGGGCGCTATGTCGGAGCGCATCTTAATGGGCTGTACCGTAGCAATGATCGGTGTCCTTGTTTCACCGGACTTAAAAGATCTTCCTAATACCGGTCCGTCATCAAAAGCTCCTTCTGTCATGATTTTCTGTTCCTGAAAGCCCATTGAATCTATTTCCGCTATTGAAGGTCCTCCTGCTGCCTGGAAACGGTAAGTTTTGAAGTAATCACTTTGAGGAACATAATTCAGATTAAAGTGCGGGGTATTGACAGAGTCTTTGAATTCGGAAACGATTGAAAGTAGGGATTTTCCTTCCGGTGAAAGATCGGCAATCTGAAAAGTGGCCGATTCTACACCGGGGTAGCGGCGCACCTGTTCCAATAACCGCCATTTGGTAGCACGCCGGCTTTCCACATTGTCGGCATCCTGGCTGTAGAGAGAGGATGAGGGTGGATAAGTGGAGAATCTGATAAGGAAAAGATTTTCCTTGTCATATCCGGCCGGTAGCGTGTTCACATACGTTTGTACCGCCAGCGGGTCGACAAAGTGCCACAGGATGATACTGACTGTCACCAGTTCGGCCAACAACCAGCCGTTACGTTTCTTTTTTGACCATAGATTCTTTAAAACCAAACGTATCATAATCTTTTTATTTTTTCTGGTTCAACGAATAGACAATTTGCGTGCGCAAGGCGTTCCAGGCCGGAATGAGGGCGGACACCACGTTCAGTACCGCGCAGACCAAAAAGGCCGAAAGGAAGATCCATGGAGAAAAAAGCATTTCGCCCATGAGCAGGACATTGTCTGTATTTTCCGTAAAGATATAAAAACCGGGACTGAAGAAATCGAACACCCAATGGCGTCCCAAAACCAGTATGCCCCACGAAATCAGCAGGCCGAGGCATCCGCCCATAAGGGTCAGCACCAGATTCTCGCCCAGCACCTGTCGGAGCAGATACCGGCGGGTAGCTCCGAAAGCCTTGCAGATGCCCATCTCGGGGTGGCGCCACTCCATGCGTCCGGCAATCATGCCGCTCAGGTTCAGGGCCGGGACCAGAAGGAACACGATCAGGAGTCCGCCCCATATTCTGAGAGACTTGGCCAGTTTTTCATCCCCACCTCCACTGTTCTTGACGATATTTGCCCGCCAGCTTTTGTATGGTGTTTCCACAAACGCCCGTTCGCCGTTGTTTTTTATTTGAGCTTGGCGCACGTGTTCCTCTATCTCTTTTTGGATCTGTCGGCCATTATTTTCGGATGCCCGTATGCAAACCGTGTAGATGCCGCACAAGTTGTTTGGATCAAAGCTTTCTGCTTCTTTCAGGCAAGTGTAAGGCGTATAAATCTGTGCGTAGACTCTCGGAGTCAGACTGCTGGCGTCGCGTACGACACCTGTCACCACATAGTCGGTAAAATTGACCCTGACGGTCTGTCCGACTGCTTCCGTGGCGTTACCGAACAGCTGTCCGGCCAACGATGCCGTTATCACGGTGCAATAGCGGCTGCTTTGAAAATCAGCTTCCGTGAAAGGCTTTCCAGCCACGAATTCAAAATTGAACACTTGGAAGAAGTCCGGATCGGTGGCTATGTCCTTGACCAGTCTCATGTTTTTGCCGTCCGGCAACTGTAAGAAGATGTCATTTAAATACCGTAATGCTGTCACGTGTCCGTATTGGCGGAGCGGATAGAACCATTCCCTGACGGCGCGCCGGGAAATGCCACCTTGACTGGTGAGATAGGAGCCGTTGGCCGTACTGGTGTACTCGGCCCGTTCCGAAACCCAGAGTTCGTCCCTGTGGTTTTCGGGATAGATCGAGCCTACGCGGATATACTGGAACGTGATGACGATCATCGTCAGCGCCACGGGTATGGCCGTGCCGATGATGTAGAGCGAGCCGAACAGTTTGTTCTGTTTCAGGAAAGCCCAGGTCTGTCTGATATATCGTTTGATCATTTTCTTTGATGTTTAAGAAAGGTTAAAATCTGATGTTGTAAAAGTCCTGTCCGGCTTAGTCCACCTGACGGCCGTCGAAGAAGTGGATGGTGCGCGAAGAGAGCCGCGCCTGTTCTTCGTTGTGCGTCACCATGACGATGGTGCGGCCGTCTTCCTTGTTCAGTCGGCAGAGGATGTCCATCACCTCCGCACCCATCTTGGAGTCGAGGTTACCGGTAGGCTCGTCGGCCAGAATGATTTCGGGGTTGCCGATGATGGCACGGGCGATGGCTACGCGCTGGCATTGTCCGCCCGACAGCTGCGAAGGCATGTGCTTCATGCGGTGCGTCAGTCCCACACGTTCGAGCACTTCCTTGGCACGGCGTGTGCGTTCGCTGCCCGACATTTTGCGGAAGATGAGCGGCAGTTCCACATTATCGAGTACGTTCAGCGTATTGATAAGGTGGAACGACTGGAAAACGAAGCCCAGCATACGGTTACGGAAGGCCGCCTGTTCGCGGTCCTTCATCTGCGGGGTGATGAGCGTGCCGCCCAGTTCCAGTGAGCCGCTGGTGGGATTGTCCAGCAGGCCGATGATGTTCAGAAGGGTGGATTTGCCGCAGCCGGACGGCCCCATGACGCTCAGGAATTCCCCTTTCTCTACTGTGAGATTGACGTTCTCCAATGCTTGTGTTTCGATTTCGTTTGTGCGGTATATCTTGTTGATACCGGTCAGTTGAATCATGTTGCTCATATTCTTGATGTTTTAAAAATTGTTTGATATTTCATTTTTGACATGCCGGTTCCGGTTATTCGTCGCGCAGCGCGTCTGTCGGCGTGATACGGCTGATGCGGCTTGCCGGGATATAGATGCCGATGCAGACCACGATGACGACAATGGCCCAGGTGATGAACGACACGATGGCAAAATGCGTCGCGAAATCCTCAAACCAGTAACGGCCGGAAAGCAGCTCACGCAGGTTGGCATCAGATATGTACAGTCCTTCTTTTAGGGCATATTGCAGATAGATGAAGCAGCCGGCCATGACGGCTATGGTGGCCAGTATGATCCCTTCGGTAATGAGGATGCGGACGATGCGGGCGGATGTGGCCCCGAAGCTTTTCATGATGCCGATCTCCTCGCGGCGGCTGTCGGTCTGCATCCAGAACGTGCCCGATACGCCGAGGAACAGGCAGAACAGGAAGAACGCGCCCAGCACGAGACGTATCTGTGCAAAGGGTTCCAACTTGGCATAGCTGTCGTCAATAAACGCCGTATAAGGTTGTACGTTTCTGACATACAGGTTGCCGGCTTTGAGTTGTTTTCTGGCCCAATCGGTGAAAGCCGGCAGAAAATCCTGTTCGTCCGTGTGGTTATCCAGGCGGAATACGATGGCCTGTGCTTTCAGGTCCTGTTTGGGCAAAAACCAGACGGCTACAGCCGGTACGCCCGGGCAGACCCTGACCATGCCGGTCGTAGCCGCCACCTTTATGCCGGACAGTGTGTCGGTCAGTCCAGTGCCGGAACGTCCCGGGAAGGTCTCCGCGCTCAGCACCGAACTGCCGTCCTCAAACGTCATCCGGTCTATATCCTCATTGCTCGGCCTGCCGTTTTCGGCAAAGCGGAAGGTGGTGAAGAAATCGCTTCGGGGCATGAAGTCGATGCCATAGACAGAAGTACTCAAAGTGTCGCAATGGATATTGTAGACGGTTGTGACCGGACAGAAGGGGCCTGTTTCTCCCTGAAAGGTGGCTGAAGCCACACCCGGATAGTCGCGTACCATCCGCAACAGCCGCCACTGGTCGTCGCGCCATTGTCCTTCTTCCTCCTGTACGAAGTGAGGGGAAATCTCAGGATGGCTTTTCAGTTCGATGCGGTAAAGGCGGTGTTCGTCAAAGCCTTTGTCCTGCCATTCTATTGCGCTTTGTATGATGATGGGATCAGCCAGCGCCCAGGTGGCCAGTGCCACGATGGTCAGTTCGGCCACCAGCCAGCCGTAGCGGGCTTTGCGTGCCGATAACATCTTGAAAATCATTCGCCACATGGTTTTATTTTTTTTGATTGAGAGATTTGACAATAGGTTTACGCAACGCTTTCCAGGCCGGAATGAGGGCGGAAGCCAGGTTCAGCACCACGCAGAAAAGAAAGGCGCATGCAAAGACCCGGGGAGAGAACAGCATGGAGGGCGTGAACAAGATATCGACGCCGTCCACCTGAAGGAACTTAAAGGGGTCGAGCATTCTGAACACCCACTTGCTGCCCAATGTCAATATGCCCCATGACAGCACCAGACCAAGCGCGCCTCCGGCCAGTGTCAGCAGCAGGTTTTCGCGGATGACTTGCCGCAGCAGGTAGTTCCGTCCGGCCCCGAAGGCCTTGCAGATGCCCATTTCCGCCTGGCGGCCCTCCATGCGGTTGGCAATCATGCCGCCCAGGTTCAAGGCCGGGACAAGCAGGAACAGCGCAATGAGGCCGCCGGCCAACAGCATGAACGGCCTTAGTGCCGTGGCCTTTTTGCCCGGAATAAGGTTGCTTTTCCATACCGGCAGGGGACCCATCAGATCCAGACTGTCCTCTTCAGCGGCATGCGACAGGTTGTATCTGTGTACCAGATTGCCGATATCGGCCAGCATGCGGCGGGCCTGTTCCTTGCCTGTCGTGCGGAAGCAGGCTGTAAAAGCCCCTGTCGGACGTTCGGTTTCACGGATCATCTGTTCATAATCGGGCAGGCAGCTGTAAGGCTGATATACCTGTCCGAACGACAGCGGGGTGAGCGTGCTTGCGTCGCGCACCACGCCCGTCACGGTGTATTCGCGGTAATCCATCGTGAAATGCCGTCCTGCGGCCTGTTCCGTGCCGAACAGCCGTCGCGCGGTAGATGCGGCCAGTACGGC
>OKVF01001406.1_pt1 | contig 18478 bp, 15 predicted proteins | sample 1604831 | NCBI WGS metagenome assembly OKVF01 (sample SAMN01760980, study PRJEB22395) | human gut metagenome
GAAACAACAACAGAGGAAACAACAACAGAGGAAACAACAACAGAGGAAACAACAACAGAGGAAACAACAATAGAGGAAACAACAATAGAACAGACTTTATAAGTGTATTATAGGTAATTGCGAAATAGGTATAAAGAATGGGACGAATTGTGCAGGTTTAACAATGCAACACAGACCCGCTTTCGCTACACTGCAGCTCGTAGCAGTACATAAGACGCTTAAAATACAGCGTCTAAGTACTGACGGCTGCACAGTGTCTGTTTATGCATTTGTTAAATCTGTACAATTCTGTATTCAAAATATTGTGTTTCGCAAACGCCTAAATAAGTGTATTATATGAAAAGGAGATAAATAAATATGCGATATGGTTATTTTGATGATGAAAGAAGAGAATATGTCATAACAAGGCCGGATACTCCGGCTCCATGGGCAAATTATCTAGGGTCCCCGGAATATGGTGCCATTATATCCAATAATGCAGGTGGTTACAGCTTTGCCAAGTCTGGTGCAAACGGTAGAATACTGAGATATGTGTTCAATAACTTCGATCAGCCGGGCAGATACATCTATTTGCGTGATTGTGATAACAAAGATTACTGGTCTGCATCATGGCAGCCGGTTGGCAAAGATTTGAGCGAGTACAGAAGTGAGTGCCGTCATGGTATGTCCTATACAAGAATAATTGCTGATTACAGTGAAATTCATTCAGAAGCTCTTTACTATGTTCCACTTGACCAGTCTTACGAAGTATGGAATCTGGCAGTGACAAATCAATCTGACAGGGTTCGTAAGCTTACAATTACCGGTTATGCAGAGTTTACCAATAACAGCAACTATGAGCAGGATCAAGTTAATCTTCAGTATTCGCAATTTATTACAAGAACAGCTTATTATAACAACCGTATCAGACAGTTTATACATGGTAATCTGGATGAAATCGAAGATGGTAAGCAGGTGGATGAGAAAATCGTGATAGAAAGATTTTTTGGACTTTGCGGTACACAGGTAACATCTTACTGCGGAGATAAGGAGAAGTTTCTGGGAAAATATCATGGTTACGGAAACCCCGCCGGTGTAGAGAATGGTAAGCTGGATAATATGCTCAATTATAATGGCAATGGATGTGGTGCACTTTCGGCAGATATTTTATTGCAGCCGGGTGAAACGAGAGAAATAGTATTTGTACTGGGAATGAAATATGATAAAGAAGCTACTGCAATTATGAACAGGTATGAGAATCCTTCTCTGACTTGCAGAAAGGAACTGGAAGAACTGATCAGATTCTGGAATAACAGATTTGCCAATTTCCAGGTTAAGACACCAAGTCCTGAGTTTAATACTATGATCAACACATGGAATGCCTATAACTGTTTCATGACATTTATCTGGTCCAGAGCAGCATCTTTCATCTACTGCGGTCTTAGAAATGGTTACGGATACCGTGATACTGTTCAGGATATTCAGGGTGTGATCCATCTTGCACCTGAGATGGCGGCAGATAAGATCCGCTTCATGCTTTCTGCACAGGTCAACAATGGTGGTGGACTTCCTCTTGTTAAGTTCACACATAATCCGGGACATGAAGATACGCCGGATGATGCTTCTTATGTAAAAGAAACAGGTCATCCAGCATACAGGGCAGATGATGCACTCTGGCTTTTCCCTACTGTATATAAGTATATTGCAGAGACCGGAGATCTGAAATTCATTGATGAAGTTATTCCTTTTGCCAATAAAGAAGAAGGAAGCGTATATGAACATCTGAAACGTGCAATTGACTTTTCGATGAAGCGATTGGGTAGACATGGTATGCCGGCAGGCCTGTATGCAGACTGGAATGACTGTCTTAGACTGGGAGCAAACGGTGAGTCTGCATTTGTGGCACTGCAGTTTTATTATGCAATGACGATCATGAAGCAGTTTGCTGAGTATAAAAAGGATACAGAGTATATCAGATATCTGGAAGAAGAGCAGAACAAACTGCATGAGGTTATTGAACAATCCTGTTGGAATGAAGACAGATTTATTCGTGGATATACAGAGTCAGGAGAGGCAATTGGGTGCAGAACAGATAAGGAAGCGAATATGTGGCTCAATCCACAGAGTTGGAGTGTTATCAGTGGATTTGCTACAAAGGAGCAGGCTGATACAGCTATGGAGAATGTCTTTACGAAACTGAATACAGCATATGGTGCGATTCTTATGGATCCTCCGTATCATGCAGAGGCATTTGACGGTGCACTGGCAGTTATTTATAACGCAGGAACAAAGGAAAATGCTGGAATATTCTCCCAGTCACAGGGATGGCTTATTCTGGCAGAAGCATTGTTGGGACATGGAGACAGAGCATTTATCTATTTTATGGAAAATGCGCCGGCTGCGCAGAATGATAAGGCAGAAATACGAGTTTTGGAACCATATTGTTATGGTCAGTTTACTGAAGGAAAGCACAGCTTCTGTTTTGGACGCTCTCATGTACATTGGCTGACAGGTACAGCATCTACAGTAATGGTGGGCTGTGTGGAAGGTATTTTGGGTATGAGACCTGATTTCTATGGATTAAGAGTTTCTCCATCTATTCCATCAGAATGGGGAGAACTGGAAATCAACAAGGTATTTAGAGGTAATAAGCTTCATATTGTAATCAGAAATGGTGGACATGTACAGTCTGGTGTGAAGCAGATGTTTGTCAATGGCAAACAGGTAGATGGAAATTATATTCCACAGAAACTTATGACAGAAGAAACAGAGGTAGAAATTCTCATGTCGTAAAAATATAAAGGTAGGTCATGATTTTGATATTTTGTCAATCAATTTAATATAATAAATCCACCGTAAGTACTATAATAGTACTTGTAAAGTAAATAACTTATCAACATATAAGGGAGGAACAACAAAATGAAGAAAAAAACATTAAGTACTTTACTTGCAGTTTCTATGATTGCAGGAATGGTTGCCGGCTGCGGAAGTCAGTCCGCAGATTCCACTGCAACATCAACAGACACAGCTAATACAGAGGCTGCAGCAGAAACAAACACGTCAGCTACAACAGAAGCTGCAGTAGCAGAAACACCGTCAGATGAGGGCAAGGTGCTTAACGTATATTGCTGGAATGATGAATTTCAGAGACGCGTTAAGGCTCATTATCCCGGATATGAAGAGGTAGATGCTACACATGGTAAGATTGGTGATGTGGAAGTTGTATGGAATATCACTCCTAATGCTGACAATGCATACCAGAATAATCTTGATCAGGCATTGCTCAATCAGGAAAGCGCATCAGCAGATGATAAGGTAGACTTATTCCTTGTAGAAGCTGACTATGCATTAAAGTATGTAGATTCAGATTATACAATGCCTGTTGCAGATCTTGGAATCACGGATGCTGACACAGCAGATCAGTATCAGTATACAAAGGATATCGTAACAGACAGTAATGGAGTATTAAAGGGTCTGTCATGGCAGGGATGTCCTGGAGTTATGTTCTATAGCCGTGAAATCGCAAAGGAAGTATTTGGTACAGATGATCCTGCAGAAGTTCAGAAGAAAGTATGTGACTGGGATACCTACCGCGAAACAGCAGATGAGTTAAAGGCAGCAGGCTATCAAATTGCTTCTTCAGCTAACGATTCCTATCGTGTATATTCCAACAACGTAACGTCTAAGTGGGTAATAGATGGCAAGATCAACATTGATGACAACATTATGAAATGGGTAGAAGTATCCAAGGATTTGGTTGATGCAGGTGAAGTTGGAACACATGATATGTGGAGTGATGACTGGTCAAAAGGTTTCTATCCTGATGGAAAAGTATTTGGTTACTTCGGACCTGCATGGTTAGTAAACTTCAGCATGGCAGCAGATCAGGAAGGCAGCATTGGTAATCAGGGCGGCTGGGCTGCTACAGAAGGCCCTCAGGGATTCTTCTGGGGCGGTACATGGATCTGTGCAGCCACAGGTACAGATAATGCAGCAACAATCAAAGATATTATGCTGAAATTGACATGTGATGAAGAAATCATGAAGAATATTGTAGTAGAAGATGACGATTTCGTAAATAACAAGCCGGCTATGGATGCAATGGCACAGGACTCCAGTTACTCAAGCCAGGTATTAGGTGGACAGAATCCATTGGCTATGTACTGCGCAGGCGTTGAAAAACTTGATTTAAGCAACCTTTCCGCTTACGACCAGGGATGTAACGAAGAGTTCCAGAGAGCAATGAAGAATTACTTCGAAGGAAATGCAACATTAGAGGAAGCTAAGGACTTATTCTACAAGGCTGTTGTAGAAAAGTATCCTGAACTAACATATTAATCAATTAATTAACCCCTTTTTAATTGTTGTGTGTGCCTGCTGTTATTACATGCAGGCACACAATATGAAATGACAAAAGTCATAAATGCTATAAGAGCATGAATGGAGGAAGTGTAAATGAAAAGCGCAAAGAGAGGTAAGGTCGTGAGCTATAATAAATGGGGATACATTTTTCTGATTCCTTTTGTTGTAGTGTATCTGATATTTCAATTTGTACCGTTAGTAACCACGATCGCGAACAGTTTTTATGAGAATTACCGCTCTGGACTGACGCAGATTGGACCTAATTTTATAGGATTTGATAATTATGCTGATATTTTGAAGAATCCTGATCTCTGGATTTATGCCAAGAATACATTGATCATGTGGGTCATGGGATTTGTGCCACAGATTCTTGTATCTTTGTTACTGGCATCCTGGTTTTCCAATCCAAGCCTTCGATTAAAAGGACAGGGATTTTTTAAGACCGTCATTTATCTGCCAAATCTGATCATGGCCTCTGCTTTTGCAATGTTATTTTTTACTTTGTTTTCTGATGGAGGCCCGGTTAATTCTATATTGATACAGATGGGAATCCGACAGGAGCCGTTCAAGTTCTTTGCAAGTGTGTGGGGAACGAGAAGTCTGGTAGCCTTTATGAATTTTGTTATGTGGTTCGGTAATACAACGATTCTGTTAATGGCTGGTATGATGGGAATTGACACTTCACTATTTGAAGCGGCACAGGTAGATGGTGCAACTTCAAGGCAGATATTCTTCCGTATTACGTTACCATTGTTAAAACCGATTCTTGTATATGTAATGATTACATCTCTGATCGGCGGTCTGCAGATGTTTGATGTACCTCAGATTCTGACTAACGGAAGTGGTGAACCAATGCGTTCTTCCATGACATTGATTATGTATTTGAATAAGCATTTGTTCAGTAAGAACTATGGTATGGCAGGTGCGTTATCCGTCCTCCTGTTCATTGTAACCGGTATTTTGAGCCTGATCGTATTTAAAATGACGAATGCTACGAAGGAGGACTAGGAAATGAGCGATATCAAGAATTATAAAACAGAAAACGAGATGGGCATAAAAGGTAGAAGAACAGTTGCCTATATCGTATTGGTACTGGTATCTTTCCTGTGTTTGTTCTGGTTCTATGTGCTGTTTATCAACGCTACACGTTCCCATGGTGAACTGACCAAAGGTTTTACCCCGGTTCCAAGTACGCATTTACTGGATAATTGGAGTAGCATGATGCATGGTAATCTGCCTGTATGGACAGGTATGCTTAATTCTTTCATCATAGCAGCAGCATCAACAGTGTTATCTGTTTATTTCTCTACGATGACAGCATATGCTATCCATGTATACAACTTTAAATTAAAGAAGTTTATGTTCACATTTATCCTGATGATCATGATGATTCCTACGCAGGTAACAGCACTTGGTTTCCTGCAGTTAATTGGAAAACTTCATATGGATAACTCTTTTATTCCATTGATTGTACCGGCAATCGCATCACCTGCGACTTTCTTCTATATTAAACAGTATATGGAAAGTTCCTTGCCGCTGTCTTTGGTAGAAGCAGCCAGAATCGATGGCTCAGGAGAGTTCAGAACTTTTAATACTATCGTATTTCCACTGATGAAGCCTGCGATAGCAGTACAGTTGATTTTTGGATTCGTAACAAGCTGGAATAATTATTTCATTCCGGCTCTGGTATTACATGATGACAAAAAGAAAACATTACCTATTCTTATCGCCCAGCTTCGTAGTGCAGACTGGCTGAAGTTTGATATGGGACAGGTATATATGATGATAGCATTTTCTATCTTCCCGGTTATTCTTGTATATTTGGCCCTGTCTAAGCATATTGTACAGGGCGTGGCACTCGGAAGTGTCAAAGGTTAATAGTAAAAGGCATGTCGATTATCCGGCATGCCTTTTATATCTGAGTTACACCTGCTTCATGATGGAAACGAATCGGAATTTCCTGTCTAATAAATTGCCTACAAGTGCGACTGCCTTACCCATTGTAAAGGCTGCCAGAACAGTTCCAATGCCAAGTCCTTTGATATGACCTGACAGCAAGCCGGTCAGGCATGCGGTAACGAGCAGGCAGATCAGATCAAAAGCAATCTTGATTCTGGAATAGGGAATTTTTGTAATATCCTCCAGTTCGCGGGGGAACAGGTCGGTAGGCACGATCGGCATTTTGCAGCGGTTGGATAGTGCGATACCAAGACTTAAGAGCAGATAGCTGATGATAAAGTACAGGATACGCCAGCCCAGTGATGTAGGCAGTATTCCAATCCACAGCTCATGCATATCCAGAAATTCACCAAAGAAAAATCCCACTACAAAGCTGAACAGATACTGTGGAACGAACTTTTTACGCAGTATCATCAGTGTCAGCACCAGAGCTCCCTGAAACAGATAAGTCCATGTACCCAGAGACAGGGCAGGAAACACTTCCGAGAAAGCATAGGGAACGCTGGAAATAGCTGAGATTCCGGCGTTGGAATATAACATCAGCACAACGCCAAAGCTGTTGATCAGCACAGCGAAGATCAGTGTCAATTCTCCACGACAAGTCAATCGTTCATCTTTTTCTAATGTATGATCCATGATAGTAAATCTACCTTTCTATAATTTTATTCAAACTTTAGTGTAATCACCTGTATTTTAAATAGCAAATAAATAATGTTTATGAGATAATAGATTTTATCTATAGAAAGAAAGGGATTTGCATGAATTTATTTTATTTACGATACTTTGTGACACTGGCTCATGTGCAGCACTATACCAGAGCGGCAGAACAACTCTGTATTACTCAGCCTAGTCTGAGTCATGCCATTATGCAGTTGGAAAAGGAATTGGGAGTACAGCTTTTTGAAAAGACAGGGCGGAATACAACATTAACGCGATATGGAGAAGAATTTCTGACTTGTGCGGAACATACGCTGGAGACACTGGATGGCGGCGTGATGAATCTGCAAAGAAGTGCCAGAGGAGATGGTCTGATCAGACTGGGATTTCTTCGACCGCTGGGAGTAGAGTATGTGCCGGGGCTGGCAGCTTCCTATCTGGCGAAACACCCTGACAGAAAGATAGACTTTACCTTTCATACAGATGTGACGGGGCCTTTGCTGGACGGACTGGCAGCACATCAATTTGACCTGCTGTTCTGCTCACAGCCACCAGAAGATATGGGATTTAGAGCCATACCGATCAGACAACAGGAACTGGTATTGATTACGCCCAAAGACCATCCCCTGGCGTCCTGTGAAAAGATCGACCTGTCACAGACGAAGGAATATCCCTATGTATTTTTTACTCAGAGTGCAGGTATTCGTGTTGATATTGACAGGATGTTCAGACAGATTCCTATGGAACCTCAAATCGCATATGAAACGGAGGAAGATCAGGTCGTAGCAGGGCTGGTGGCAAAAGGCTTCGGAATTGCTGTTGTGCCATATATGGATATTCTTCATAAACTGGAAGTATCCATCATTCCAATCGCAGCCCCTTCCTATGAGAGAAATTTTTACCTGGTTTGTGATGAGAGCGTTTATATGCCTCCTGTTGTAAAAGATTTTATGGAATATGTGATTGCGCAAAACTAAAAAAACTGCCGGATTAGCGGCAGTTTTTTAGGATATGTTATGAAAAAAATTGAAGTAATCTTTGTAAAAATGAAGTTTTGGAAACCAAAGTTCCAACTGCATTGTGATCGCAGTACATGTAGCGTTCTTCACGCATCCAATTCGGCATAACCTCTTCTCTGGGATTACCATAAGCTTCTAAAAATAAACTTGTCATAAAAAACGCCTCCTTAAATCTTATCTGTAAAGGTACTTATCAGTTCGTACCCTGCTTTCTTTTGTTATATTTATCATATCAGATTATAGAATAAATCCAATGGCATGACATTATAAAAATATCATCAAAATATGTACTGACAGTACGAAAATATGTTATAATACAGAAAAGAAATCATAGATTAAGTATAAAATCTGTATTGTAGAAACAAATGTCTTTGGTACACGGACACTGTATTTCAATAGCACTTTAACGCACAGAAGAAACGGACATAACATATATGGAAAGAAAAGAGGATAGTGTAAAAAAACCATATATGGTAGTTTTTTTACACGGCAAATTTGTGCTTGCAGCCCAAATTTTGCAGGCTACGGAAGGGAATGGTGGTTAAGATGGGATTCACAATAGAAGATATGAATCTGATGGCAAAAGACAGATATCAGATGGAATTTATAGCGGGTAAGAGGGGCTGGTCTAATTCCATAAGCTGGGTATTGATGATGGAGGACACGGCGATCATCCGCAATTTTGCAGGCAAGGAGCTGGCAGTTACAACAGGACTTGGATTTGATACAGAAGAGAAATTACTGACACTTGCACAGAAACTAGTACTATGTCATGCGTCCGGTCTGATCATTAATACAGGCGAGTATATTCGTGAGTTGCCACAGAGTCTGTGTGATTTCTGCGATGAAAATGATCTGCCACTTATGACAGTTCCCTGGGAGGTCTATCTGTCGGAAATGATCAAAGACCTCAGTATCCGTATTTTCCTGCAGGGTACTACGGATGAGGAAATCACCAGAGCCTTGATCCACGCTATCGAAGAGCCTGACAATCAGGAAGCGTATCGGAAGATACTGCTGCCCTATCTGGATGTGGATGGAGAGTTTCAGGTTGTGTTATTTACCACCGGCGGGCTGGATGAGATGGATACGGTAGAACGTAAGAGATTAAGCTACCGATTACAGATTTATCTGGAAAATATCACACATAACGGTAGTTTCTTCTATTATGATGCGAATTTCGTACTGATTATGAATGATGTGTCACAGAAGGATTTTGAAGAGATTGTGGAAGGTATGATAAGCAGAACGAAGCGGAGAATGCCGGAGGTACATATTTCTGTCGGTGCAGGAAGCAAGGTAGTAGATATCGTTAATCTTAAGACTGCCTATAAGCGTGCCAAGGCAGCGGTGAGCATGGCACAGCATACAGGCAGAGATATTGTGCATTTTGATGAAATGGGAATTTATCGACTGCTGTATTCCGTATCCGATCAGGCGATTCTAAAGGAAATGTCAGAGGTACCGCTTAAGCCTCTGATCGAATATGATGCGAAGCATAATAGCAACTATGTGGAGGTTCTGGAGAAATATCTGGAATATAACGGCAGCATACAGGCAGTGGCAGAGGCTATGTATACACACCGCAATACGATCATTTACCGTGTTGCCAACATTAAGAAGCTGTTAGGCACAGAACTGGACACCACGGAAGAAAGATTTCAGTATCAGATGGCATATTATATCAGGAATATGTAGATCGTAAGCTGCGAGGTTACTTTTATGGCTAAAGTCTTTAGCTTTTCGTATATTTTCCATTGGAGATCTCCTTTCATGAAAGCTCTTGAAATCTACATTCCAGTGATACTGGCATACCGTTCATCATTATGGTGCCACATATAGTATTCTCACATAAGAGTAATAAAAAATAAGCCTAAATTATATGATAAAACATTGCGAATAATTTAGGCTTTTGCTATTACTTTGCGAATATATCTAAAAATTACAAGAATATTGTAAAAACAACACAGATATTGTAATATATAAATATAATATTTATGGGTAAATTGGAGGAAAAAAGTGAACCGGTTAATTATGGAATTGGATGACACGGAGATTTCGTACAAACAATCTTCTGTATTGCAGGGAGTATTGTTTGAACATATTGCAGAACAGTATGCAGATATATTACATATGCAACAGAGACATCCCTACAGCCAGTATATTTATAAAGAAGACAATCGAATACTTTGGTGTGTCAATGCATTGGACGATGAAGCCAGGGAGCAGATCATAGTCCCCTTATCAGATGATAATTTCAAAGAATTCATCATGAAAAAGCAGAATAAAACAGTTCATATTCTGAACAAAACACAGATTGAAAATAAACAGCAGGATATGGTAAAAGAATTTTACAGTATCTCACCTCAGCATACGTTTCATATAGAACTGCTTACAGCGGCTTCTTTTAAGCAAAGAGGAAAGTATATTGTGTATCCGGATATGCATTTGTTTTACCAGAGTCTGATGAATAAATACAGTGCTGTTTCAGAAGATATGGAAATGATGGATGAAGACATTTTGAATATGCTGGCAGACAGCAGCGAAATAATAAAATACCGTTTACGTACGGTTGGTTTCCCACTTGAAGGTGTTGTGATTCCTGCATTTATTGGTGACTTTACAGTGAAGATCAATGGAGCAGACACAATGGCAGCATATGCAAGAATGCTATTCAGATTTGGTGAATATGCAGGTGTTGGCGTGAAGACAGCAATGGGAATGGGAGCATTTAAAATAACAGAGGGAGGTAGATATAGCAGTGAAAGATGAAGAAGTAAAACTGGTCATAGGAGCACTACTTCATGATATCGGCAAAGTTGTGTATCGGCAGGGACAGGACAAAAGAAAACACAGTCAGAGCGGTTACGACTATCTGAAAGAACAGATAGGACTGAATGATAAAGAAATATTGAACTGTGTCAGATATCATCATGCAGATGGCATAAAAGGAGTTTCGATTTCTGAGGATGATTTTGCTTATATTGTATACATAGCAGATAATATAGCCTCTGCTGTAGACAGAAGAGATAAGGAAGAAGCAGAATCCGGTTTTCAGATTCACACGACAATGCAGCCGGTATTCAACATTTTGAATGGTAATCATGGAAACATGTATTATAGACCAATGATGTTGAACCCAGATGGTGAGATTAATTATCCTGTACCCATACAAGGTGAATTTGATGAGATACAATACAATATTATCTTGCAGAACATATCGGATAATTTAAAAGGGATTGATTGGAATACAGAGTATGTGAATTCCCTGTTGGAAGTACTGGAAGCAAATCTGTCATATGTACCGTCTTCTACCTCCAAACAGGAGGTTGCAGATATTTCACTGTATGACCACCTGAAGTTGACAGCCGCAGTAGCAAGCTGTATTTATGCATATTTAAGAGGAAAAGACATAGCCAATTATAAACAGGAACTGTTTCAGAATGCAGTTTCTTTCTATGATGAAAAAGCTTTCTTGTTGACATCTCTGGATATATCGGGAATCCAGAAATTTATCTATACAATATCAACGAAGAATGCATTGAAAACACTGCGCTCAAGATCCTTCTATCTTGAAATCATGATGGAACATATCATAGATATGCTTTTGCAGGATTTAAGCTTATCCAGAGCCAACCTGATATATTGTGGTGGCGGTCATTGTTATCTTTTATTGCCAAATACAGAAGAAGTGCGAAATGGATTTGATGCATTTTGCAGGAAAATCAACCAATGGTATATACAGAATTTTCAGGTGTCATTATATATAGCAGGTGGATATGTGCCATGCAGTTGTAATGAACTCCATAATATTCCAAATGGAAGTTATAGCAGTCTGTTTCAGCAGCTAAGTGCAATGCTGTCCCAGAAGAAAAGTAACCGGTATTCTGCCAGTGACATTAAAATGCTCAATCACAGGAATGTGAAGGATTATGACAGAGAATGTAGTGTATGCAAACGAATCGGACAGGTAAATGAACTGGGAAGATGCAGTGTATGTGAAAATATCGAGAAATTTTCTGCCAAAGTACTACAGGCGAAGATCTTTACAGTGACAATGGATGCACAGGTAGATGGATTGCCGTTACCGGGAGATTGTAAGCTGATTACCGATACGGAAGAGACGTTAAAAGACAGGATGCAGAATGATATTTACTTTGTGAGAGCATATGGCAAGAACAAAATGTATACAGGAAAGCATATAGCGACCAAATTGTGGGTAGGAGACTATACCACAGGAAGCTCCTTTGAAGAATTCGCCAGAATGGCCGATGGTATAGATAGAATAGCTGTACTGAGGGCGGATGTTGATAATCTGGGACAGGCGATTGTTGCCGGTTTTAATGATCCGAAGAATGAGAATCGTTATGTAACATTATCAAGAACGGCTACACTATCAAGACAGTTATCTTTGTTTTTCAAACTGTATATCAATAAAATATTGAATGAACCACAATATACCATGGATGGTAAAAAGAAAGATCATAGAAATGCAACGATTGTATATTCAGGTGGAGATGACTTATTTATAGTCGGGGCATGGAATGATGTAATAGAATTAGCTGTCGATGTCAGACGTGGACTTGAATTATATACAGAAGGAACACTTACGATATCAGCAGGTATTGGCATCTATCCACACAGTTATCCTGTCAGTATTATTGCACAGGAAGTTGCACATCAGGAGGAAAGCTCCAAGCACAAGCCTGGTAAAAATGCAATTACAATACTGGAGGATGGTGCTTTTCATGAAGAATATGAAAATGATGCAGTTTCACATGTTAGTGACGGTACTTATGGATGGCAGGAATTCGAGAATGAGGTCATAGCAGATAAATTCAATACGATCAGGAGCTTTTTTGACCAATGCGAAGATAAAGGAAAGTCACTGCTGTATAGAATGCTGGAATTGATAAGGAGTCAGTCAGACAAGATTAATTTTGCCAGGTTTGTTTATCTGATTGCCAGATTGGAGCCCGATAAGGAAGCTTCTGAGAAACAGAAGGAGTTGTATAAAGAATTTTCCATGAAAATGTATCAGTGGTTAAGTGAAAAGGACAAGCTGCAAAAGGAGAAAAACTGCAGACAACTTAAAACAGCAATTACACTATATGCATATCTTATCAGAGAAACGGAGGAATAGAGATGTATATTAATGAAAATAATTATGCAGATGAAGCGGAGAAAGTAATCATTCAGCTTCAAAAAAAGATAAACCCTAAAACAGGCAAAAGTGTGCCAATGGTTACGACTTCAAAGATAAGAAACCTTCTGGCAATGACTAGCGACATCTATAATGAAGTAGTCATGCAGCAGGATGATAAATTGAGTGATGACCTGGTAGGGCGAATAGAATATTTAAGAATCCGGGTTGTTTATGAGGCAGGTAGAGAGCAGTCTGTAAAAGATTTTATGGTGCAGGCTAAGATATTGGATATTTTAAAAGAAATAAAAGGTAGCAGAAAAAATTATATATTATTTAATCGATATATGGAATCATTGGTAGCGTTTCATAAATTCTATGGTGGAAAGGATAATTAGGTGGTCGATATGTATGCAAAGATTCAGATAACAGGTATATTGGAAGTGGTAACAGGAATGCATATTGGAGGTTCCTCTGCATTTGCTGCAATCGGAGCAGTGGATTCACCAGTAATCAAAGACAGCAGAGATAATCTTCCTATGATACCCGGAAGTTCACTGAAAGGTAAGATGAGAACCTTGCTTGCCAAAGAATATAATGAGACTGTAGCAGCAAAACCTGATGACGATAATGAGAGAATTGTCAGATTGTTTGGCTCTGCTAAAAAAGGAAATATAAAGAGAAGTCGCATCCAGATTGCAGATATGGTCATGGCAAATGCAGATGAGTTTCGTAAGAGAGGTTCTCAAAGCCTTACAGAAATTAAGTTTGAAAATACAATTAACCGTTTGACAGCAGTAGCCAATCCGCGACAGATAGAACGAGTGATCAGAGGTTCTGAATTTGATTTGGATATGATATACGAAGTTGAGGAAGAATCCGAGATAGTAGAGGATCTGAGTATGCTTGCAGAAGGAATGAAACTTCTGCAATATGATTACCTTGGCGGACATGGCTCCAGAGGATATGGCAAGGTTCGATTTAAAGATGTACAGGCAGATACTGTAGTAGGTGAACTTGATGAGAAGCTGCAGCAGGAGATTGATCAGATTTTTCAGGGATTAATGTAGAGAAAAGAGGATGTTTATGGAGTATACCATATATAAGCTGGAATTTTTAAATGGTGCACACTTTGGAAATAATACTCTGGAAAGTGCGCAATGTACCTTCCAGGCAGATACATTATTCTCAGCATTATGTATAGAAGCAGTAAAAAAACATAAGAATCTTCTGAATCAGTTAGTTAACTATGTGGAGAATGGTGAGCTTATCCTGTCAGATGCATTTCCATATATACAGGATGAATACTATATTCCTAAGCCTTTTATACATATTGAAAATAATTCTCAGGGGAATTCTGTTATTAAGAAAGCATATAAGCAAATGGAATACATCCCTCTATCCGGGCTTGATGATTTCCTAAGAGGCACTCTGCCACTGGAAAAAACTCATGAATTAGAACAACTGGGAAGATCTTTCAGCAAAGTTTCCGTATCTGTCAGAGGAGAAGAAGAACCTATGCCCTACAGAGTAGGAATCTATTATTATAACAATGGCTGTGGATTATATTTAATAGTTGGTCATGCTGATATACAGGTAATGGAGTTTTTTGAAGAACTGTTAGAAGGTGTATCATTTAGCGGAATAGGTGGCAAAAGAAATACTGGATTAGGACACTTTACATATTACAAGGTAAAGAAAATGCCTGCTCAATTAGAGGACAGATTGGCAAAGGACAAGGGAACATTTATGACATTATCGGTTTCTTTGCCCGCAGAACATGAGATAGATAAAGTACTGGAACAGGCAAGCTATACACTGGAGAAGAGAAGTGGTTTTGTAGATTCTACGGAGTATGCACAGCAGCAGTTAAGGAAGAAAGACCTGTATGTGTTTAAGGCGGGAGCATGCGTTTCTACTAAGTATGAAGGTGCAGTGTATGACGTGGCAGCAGGAGGAAAACATGCAGTATATAGATACGCCAAGCCTTTATTTATGGAGGTGTCACCATGAAGAGAATACTAAAAGCCTATAGGGTGAGGTTGGAAACGTTGGGGCCCGTATATGTGGGAAGTGGTAAAGAACTGACTAAGAAAGAATATCTGTTTTTACCCGGAAATAAAGTAGGCATATTGGACACCATGAAACTGTATCAGTTCATGAAGAAGCGTAATTTGCAAGCTGCTTTTGAAGATTATGTAGTAAATGATTTCAGACAGGATATGGGTCAATGGCTGCGACAGAACCGCATTGATGTGAAAGATATTACTCCATGTATCAAATATGTCCTGGATATTGGGGATACGGCATTACAAAGAGGAACGAAAATATCAATCATGAGTAACATCAAAGATCCATATGGACTTCCTTTTATTCCAGGCAGTACAATAAAGGGAATGTTGCGAACCATTTTACTGGCAGATGATATTACAAATCAGACTGATAAATATCGCACAGATATAAGACAATTGGAGAGTGGAATAGATATCCCTGTTAAAAGTAGAAACAATTATTTGCAGAAAGATGCACGAAAGATTGAAGCTGATGCATTTCGTCTGTTGCAACGAGAGGGAACGAAACCAACGGATGCAGTAAATGATATTTTATCAGGAGTAATCATTGGAGACAGTGCACCGGTTGGAATTGAACAGATTATCCTGTGCCAGCGACTGGAGAAGCATGTAGATGGGACGAACAAAACTCTCAATATACTGAGAGAATGTATCAGACCGGGAACAACAATAGAATTCATGTTGACAATAGATGAATCTGTGTGCAAACTTACAATAGAGGACATTAAGCAGGCAATAAAAGATTTCAACAGATGTTATAATGAATGCTTCCTGTCAGCTTATCCAGATACTGATCTTCTGAGAGATGATAATGTATTCATAGGTGGTGGTGTCGGTTTTGTGAGTAAGACTGTGGTATATCCGATATTTGGCAAGAACAGGGGAATCAAGGCAACACAGACAATATTTGAAAATACCAAAGTGCCAAGAATACATAAACATAATAAAGATACTCAGTTAGGTGTGTCACCTCATATCTTGAAATGTACTAAATACCAGGGACAGATATTGCAGATGGGATTATGTAAAGTTGTATCTGTTGATGCAGAAGAATAATTTGCCACGCACCTTGAAATTACAATGGTTCAGACGATTTTGGACTATGTTGTATATAAGAAAATAATAAAAATAGCTTCCCCACGCAAAAGCTGTTTTTAACCCTGATAAACAGTGGGGTGTGGGGGAGAGGATTTATAGATACGAACTCCGAAAGGAGACGGAAACTCTCTTTTATAGCTTCCTTTTACTTTTTTCATGTTTATTTATAGATACGAACTCCGAAAGGAGACGGAAACTTCTCCATGCTCTACGATTTCAAACAGATAATTTATATTTATAGATACGAACTCCGAAAGGAGACGGAAACTCGTCTGCAAGCACGTAGTCCATGCAAGCATACTTTTCTATTTATAGATACGAACTCCGAAAGGAGACGGAAACCCCTTTTTTAGTTTCCAAAATCATCAGCATGTCAATTTATAGATACGAACTCCGAAAGGAGACGGAAACATTGCGCAAAGGTTTCAAATGGCGTAAACACGTCACATTTATAGATACGAACTCCGAAAGGAGACGGAAACCCTTTGTCATTGCATTCTTTTCTGTTCTTCTCATTATTTATAGATACGAACTCCGAAAGGAGACGGAAACTTTACGGCCGTTCTTCCTGTAAACTACCTACGCTGGATTTATAGATACGAACTCCGAAAGGAGACGGAAACACTTTATAAATTCCCATAGCTTTTACCTTATTATATTTATAGATACGAACTCCGAAAGGAGACGGAAACTGCTTCATTTCCTCGTTGTGCTGTTCATTTAACTTATATTTATAGATACGAACTCCGAAAGGAGACGGAAACAGTGTATTAAACCTTATATATGCTATTTCACTTTCATATTTATAGATACGAACTCCGAAAGGAGACGGAAACACTCATTCTCTGCCCTGTGCTACCTTCGGTTATGAAAATTTATAGATACGAACTCCGAAAGGAGACGGAAACTTTTAATAATTTCCATTGCTCTCTTTACTACTTCGATTTATAGATACGAACTCCGAAAGGAGACGGAAACTCTTTAAGCAAGCCGTTTTCGTAGAATAACTCAGATTTATAGATACGAATAGGTAGTTGCGAAACAAGTTCGCAATCCTGATTAAAAATGCGGTAAGAATCCTGCAATGCAGGATTCTTAAGATGAGAAGCAGGTGACATCAAAATTAGACATGAAAAAAGACTTCCCAGATGGACTGCGAAGAAAAGATGATATGAATATCGAATATCATGCAATTAAAGGCTTTAAACTCCGTATGTATTGATGTTTATGAATTTTATCCGCAACGAGTACGATAACAAGCTGTGTGATTCCCGCAAGAAGTAAATCAGCATGAAGAGTTTTTTCATTCTGCGTTTTACGATTCGCAATGCAGAAACTATCCTTGAAATGGTTGATTGATTTTTCAACATTTACACGGATTTTGTAGGTGTCTTCCCATTCACGCGAGCCCCGTTCTACACCGGGATAGGCACGGAGATTTTTCTCAGGATAAATATAAATCATTCGTCCGCAGGAAGAAGTGGTGCATGGATTATCACAGTGGCATTTACGATAAGTTTTTCCGGTCTGCTTATCACGCATCCATTTCATTTTGGGGCATACAAATTTCATGGTAGGAAGTTTGCTTCTTAAATGAGATTTACTGCCTTCTCGTTTCATAGGAAGCGTAGAATCGTGTGGACAGCAGGGAATGCCATTTTCATTAACTGTGTAGTCAGTTCCTTCCATGGATAATTTTACCCGGAGAGGAATAAAAGCCTTACGAAATCCAATGTCTTCAAAAAGAGATTTATAGATCTCAATCGTATCAAAAGCGGCATCCCCAAGAAACGTCTTCGGCTCTATTAAAGGATGCTTTTTGAAAAAATCAATTAAAACAGGAAGCAGCGCTTTTGAGTCTGCAAGAGATTTATCCTCATCCGGAGAATCCGATTTCTTTTCTACAACAATATCAGGATGTGCATTTAGGAAATCCTTGTTGTAGAAAGATATGTCGCGGACAATGCCAAGTCCATTTGTGACGATACCGAATTTATAGGCATAACAGAAGTGACCGTTGATGTACATCTGCTGTATCGCCTGATTGGATGCAGCGTGAGTTGGCATGGAACCATAGGCTGCTTTGTAAGGATCGTAGGAATCATCAAGGTTATGGGATTTTTTAAAAGCCTTCAACTGTTTAATAATACGGTTGGCATACTTCGGATTATTTTCCATAACCCATGCTT
>OKVF01001409.1_pt1 | contig 18454 bp, 15 predicted proteins | sample 1604831 | NCBI WGS metagenome assembly OKVF01 (sample SAMN01760980, study PRJEB22395) | human gut metagenome
GCAGCGGCAGACCCGCCACCGCCTCCGAAAGAATCCTCACACAGGAATATACCGCAGTCATCTGCATGGCACTCCGTGCATTCACTCTCTTCCCGGAAGCCGTGCTCCCCATAAAAAATCCATATCCGCTTCCAGCTGTGCTGTTAGAAGGAGCATCCCTTCCCCGAAATAAATTACTGAAAAATCCCATACATCCTCCTTAAAACACCAACAATCCTCTCTCATCGTAAACGCTGCCACTCTGTCCTTCCTGACGAATGCATCTATCAAGCGCCATAATTGCGGCAACAATACCATCTATCTTCTCCTTAGATTTAGCTTTGGTTACTTTAATATTGCCTGCAGGATCTGTGTCAATAACAACGTTACCTGCCATCCATCTAAGCACTGGATTCCCACCGTGAATAATCCGTCCCTCCATCAATAAGCGATAGAATTCTTTCGTCGGAGCCGACATTGAAGAAAAGCCCTGACCAAAAGGAACAATGGTAAAACCTTCGCTCTCCAAATTTTGAATCATCTGAGTCGCATTCCATCTATCCACCGCTATTTCCAGAATGTGATATTTCTCTGATAGGTCCATGATGAACTTTTCAATAAAATTGTAATGAATCACGTTTCCCTCTGTAGACATAATGTAGCCTTGTTTTTCCCAAATATCGTAGGGAACTGAATTGGCTTTCACTCTTCTAGGTATGGTTTCCTCAGGAATCCAGAAGTACGGCTTGAGCACATACTTTTCATTTTTATCTCTTGGCGGAAATATCAATACTAAAGCTGTAATATCCCCCGTACTTGAAAGGTCAAGTCCTGCATAACAGTCTCTTCCTTCAAGTGAAGCCGCTTCAATTGATTCATTTCCTCTCATATATATCGCATCAGGAATCCATGCAACTGTTGAACTGACCCACATATTGCATCGAAGCCACTTGAATGTGACTTCATCAGCTGGATTCTGCTTTGCTTCCCTGTACGCATCCCTCAGTCTTTCTATATCAACTGTATATCCAAGAGAGGGATTGACCTTGTACCAATTTGCTTCATCTTCCCAATCTTCATCATCTTTAAGTCCGTAAACCACAGGATAAAATGTTGGATCCACACGCCTACCTTCCAGAATATCCACTGCTTTTGTATGAAGTTCATACGCAATGGAATGTCTATCGTTTCCAGCAGTTGTGATTATGAAATGAAGCGGATTTTGTCTTGCATCTGACGAGCCCTTGGTAAGAACATCATATAACTGCCGGTTCGGTTGAGTGTGAATTTCATCAAATACCAGTCCTGAGACTGAAAAGCCATGCTTTCCCCCAACCTCAGCTGACAACACCTGGTAATAACCGGCATTACCATAATTGACAATTCTTTTTGTAGCTCCCATTAGTTTAGACCGCTTCATCAGAGCTGGTGACATCTCAACCATCTGCTTTGCAACATCAAATACAATAGATGCCTGCTGCCTATCAGCTGCTGCACCATACACTTCAGCACTCGGCTCATTGTCTGCATATAAGAGATAAAGAGCGACGGCTGCTGCCAATTCACTCTTTCCTACCTTCTTGCATATTTCAACGAAAGCTGTTCTAAATTGTCTATTCCCATCAGGTTTCACAATTCCAAAAATATCTCGTATCAGTTGTTCCTGCCATGGCAATAACCAGAATGGCGTTCCAGCCCATTTACCTTTTGTATGGCAAAGATTCTCTATAAAAGTAACCGCCCTATCTGCTTTCTTCTTATCATAGCGAGAAGTAGAAAGCATAAACTGAGAAGGTTTGTAATTCTTAAGTTTCGGATATCCCTTTGGTCTTGGTTCCTTTGCCATCAAGCATCACCCCCAAGTAGAGCTTCCATCTCATCAACATCATTTTTATTTAGAGATGATGCTGCCATGATTCTTGATCTGGCAGATGGTGTAAGTCCAAACTCAGAAGCAGCTGACATCATCAATCTCTGCTCTGTATTGCAGATAGCCACATAAGGATTTGGTCTTTGCATCCCTTTTTCTGTTTCATATGTAGCACCTTCGGAATTAATATGTTCTTGAGCTTCCTTCCATCTTGCATAAGACTGACAATAAGCAGCAAATGCTGCTCTGTCAATATCAGTAAGAACACCCATCTGATTCAATTTTTCGCAAAGTCGGTTCCATTCTTCCTTTGCATCAGGTAATAGCCACTTTGGACAGTCGGGCATTCCCTTATCTGGCATAGGTTCTCTCGTATTCAGTTTTCTTTTTCCCGGATTACCTTCCAGTTTTTTCACAGCTGTTGGTTTAGGTTTTCTACCTGCCATCGGAATCCCTCCTTTCCCCAGATTTTATTTTTCATTTCGCGATTTTACACAGAAGAGGGGGCGCCGGTCTAGGATCTTTAAAGCTGTAGAGATTCAAATCCCCCCTACCCTCGCTCTCAAAACTTATACTCCACATATCTATCTTCCGTCATTGTCTTTACATTATGATGATGCTCACATAAAGGCTGCCAGTTTCCACGATCCCAGAATAATTTCTGGTCACCACGATGTGGTATGATATGATCCACAACCGTAGCCCTCGTAATATAACCCTCTTCATAGCATTTAACACAGAAAGGATTACATTTAAGGAATTTCTTACGTTCCCTCTGCCACTTGGCGCCATAACCACGTTCACTCGCATTAGCTCTGTCATTCATATGTAATTGTTTGTGTTGATCACAATACATCTGCCCATACGGAATAAGTGCCGCACAGCCAGGATGTTTACACGGTATATTACTTCTATAAGGCATATGCTCACTTCCTTCTATAGAAAAAGCCCCGGGAGAATTTCTTCTCTCAAGGCTCTTTACGCTTTTTTTACAATATTAGTATAACATGGTTTTCATATAGATGCGTCCACGGAATTACTCATTATCCACGACCATACAACTGAACCACCAGCTTCTCCAAAGCACGATTCTTTCTGTTATATGCTGAAGAACGCTCAATGGAAAAATACTCACAAACATCATATACTGCTCCAGTTGCTGTTTCATCATCGATATAAAAACATTCCAGTATATAACGCTCATCGTCAGAAAGAGAATCCCATGCTGGCTTGAACCAATCCATATATTCCATAGCCTGGCGATATCTCTCTTTCAAGACATCGATTTCATCCAGAGCTCTAATAATCTTATCTTCACCTGCCTGCGGATTATGTGCTTTTGGCATTCCGCTTAAGGAAGGGCTTCCAGGGTTAATCATGTCAATCTGGATTCCCTTGATCTCATCATCCGTATTAGCAATAATAAACTTCATACTCTCATAATCTTTTAATACTCTGATTGCCGCACCTCTTTTATCAAGGTACTTCCACATAATACTCATAAACATCTACCTCCGAATTATAATTTTTAATATTCTCGGATTGGCTTATTTTGACTATGCTTTTCATGTTTTGTCATATCTTGTCTTATCTTCCTAATTCGGCTTTTACTGCATCAATCAATGCTGCTTGTGTTTTATCTTTATCCTTCAGGGCCTTCATAATATGTTCGTCAATCGTACCACCTGTAACAATATGCTGTATTACAACTGTATTATCATTCTGTCCCTGTCTCCAAAGTCGGGCAACTGTCTGCTGATACAATTCCAAGCTCCATGTTAGTCCAAACCATACAATCGTGGATCCACCGCTCTGTAAGTTCAATCCATGTCCCGCAGAAGCTGGATGAATCAGTCCTACCTGCAGTTTCTTATTATTCCAGTTCCTAATACTCTCCTCTGTATCCAACTTTTGGAATACAACCTTCAACTCCTTCAGCTTTGTCATAATTCTTATCACATCATGTTTAAACCAATACGCCACAAGAATAGGTTTTCCGTTTGCAGCTTCAATAATATCCTCTAACGCATCCAGCTTTTTATCATGTATCTTTATCGAAATATAATCATCGGAATAAATTGCTCCATTCGCCATCTGGGACAACTTGTTCGATAAGGCAGCTGCATTTGCAGCAGTAATATTTTTCCCATCAAGCTGAAGAATAAGTTCCTTTTTCATGACATCATACCTTCTGGCTTCAGTTTCTGACATATGTACTTCATACCGTGATTCAATCAATTCTGGCATCTGTAAATGATCTGTGGCCTTCATTGAAATCGTAATATCTGAAATCTTGTCATAAATTAACTTTTCCGCCCCAGGCCTCAATGAATAACTATAAACAATTTGCCCATTTGTTTTTTCCGGTTTAAAATAATTTGTTCTGAACTGTCCTATAAATCTTCCCAGCCGCTCTCCATGATCCAGAAGCTTAAACTCTGCAAAAAGATCAATCAATCCATTACTACTTGGTGTACCAGTAAGTCCAACAATTCTTTTCACCGAAGAGCGGACTTTCATCAATGCTTTAAATCTCTTGGTCTGATGATTTTTGAAAGAAGAAAGCTCATCAATCACCACCATATCAAAATCAAAAGGAATACCACTTTTCTCAATCAACCATTGAACATTTTCACGGTTAATCAAATAAATATCTGCATTTCTCTTCAATGCCTGAATACGTTCTTCTTCAGTACCAACAGCAATAGAATAAATAATATTATCCAGATGCTCCCACTTCTTAATCTCATCAGACCATGTATTCCTTGCTACACGAAGCGGTGCAATCACTAAAATCTTATGGGCGTCAAAATATTCAAATAGCAACTCCTGTATTGCTGTCAACGTAATTGAAGTCTTGCCTAATCCCATATCCAAAAACACAGCAGCAATCGGATGATCAATAATATACTGAATAACATATTGCTGATAATTATGAGGCTCGTATCTCATCTATAACTCCTCCAATCTGCTCCATGTCATCTAATACAAATACCTTGAAACCAAGATCCATCAATAATTTATGTCTGGCAGTTTGCAGCGGTCTTGGTTTCTTTCCAGGAGCCTTCACTTCCACAAATCCCACCACTCCATTTGGGAACAGTACCAAACGATCAGGCATACCACTGAATCCCGGCGAAACGAATTTTGGTGCAATCCCACCACACTTTTTAACTTCTCTGGCAAACTGCTGCTCAATATCTTTTTCTCTCATGCCAAACCTCCATCACTCTTTGCGTGTGCAGGTCTACGATAGTCATTTCCTAAAAATCCTTTATAAAATAAACAAATATATTCTTTCCTAAAGAAACTTCTTAATCTGACCATCAACGACCTGCACACTTAGAGCTATTTTAATCCTCAAAGTCGTTTTCAACTCTCACTCTTACACCATGAATCATCATTCCAGACCTTGTCTTTTTGCGCTCAAACCCTGCAAGTTCAAGTGCAGAATAAAAATCTGTTGTGCTTCTAGTATAATCTCCGGTTCTTGCACAGTAGTTCCTGTACTCCTGGTAGAAATCTCCAGACTTCTGAACGAATGATGGTTTTTCCTCACAACACTCTTCCAGAAAACTGCCCAGCCAATCATTATTCTCACGATATGATTTGATAGCTGTCTTCACAGATGCCGGCGCCGGGATCTTGTATTCTCTTTCAATTACTTTTCTTGCACCTTCAATGATCCAAGTCATGATGTAAGGCCCAGCATTACGCACAAGGTAATCTGCATAATTCTTGATGTCACTCTGTCCTTCAATCTTTGCATTAAAAGGAATAACAATAAGTCTTCTCCAAGTACCATCATCAGTTGCCCCGACCTTAGGTAAATGATTAGTATAAAGCACAATCATATGGCTCGGAATAAAACGGAACGGATCCTTATACTTCTTTTCAGCACAGATTTCATCCGTAGAACACAACTGCTTCACTACGGAAGTATTCAAGCGCATTCCTTCTTCCAGTTCAGCTGCAATTACAAGACGTTTCCCTTTGAGCTCAGCCATTTCTGGCTTGACATTTCTTTTACATCCTACAGTTAAAGCGTCAGCAGAAATTCCTCCGCTATAAGATCCTAACACACGAGAAATTGCATTCCAAAAAGTAGATTTACCGTTTCTTCCACCGCCATAAGCAATAATAAGTGCTTCTATACACACCTTTCCGATACTGGCCATACCTACAACCATCTGCACATATTCAATCAGTTCCCTGTCCTTACAGAAGAAAAGATTAAGCGCCTTCAACCAAATATCCTTCCCCTGCTCTCCTGGCGAGCAAGACGTCTGCTTCGTAATAAGATCTGCAGCCTCTTTTGATTTCCAACCGCTAATTCCTTTACATAATTCATAAGTAGCCTCTGGTGTATTCAAAAGAAACGGATCAGAATCAAGCTGAGAAGGCATAACTTCCAGCATAGGTTTTGCAGCCTGCAAAGCAGAAGTAACATATTTCATATCTCGACGTTTCATAACAAATGCAAGATACGCCTTTGCTTCATTTTTTTCGTTCAACGCTTCTATCTGTTCTTCGTCCATCGCTTCAATTAACTTCTGGCTCTTAGTATTCATCATTGATGGTGAAATTCCAAGATCCTTTATTTTCTGTAGAACCTTATGATACTGCTCTTGAGCGTCAGCTAACTGCAAATCTAAGAATTCCTCCATCGCCCCAACTGTCTGCTGCTTTGATTCCACCCAATAATCTCCATTAAATCTAAGATAATCAGTAGCCGGTGTATAACAGAGCTCATTACCATACTCTCTGGAAAGAATCTTAGCCTGACCAATATCAGAATAATCTGCCGGTTTTAAAGACTCTGTTCCGAAATCAGAATTATAATCTTCGGGTGCAACATACCCCTCCTGGTTCTGTACCTTTTTTTCAAAAAACTTCGTTGCACTCTTCCAAATAGTCGAAAGCTCACTCTCATCCATTGGCGGATCACACTTTTTTGATTCCTGTATAAACAGTTCATGAGCCTTTTCGCAATTTCCATATCTTATAAGCACCCTTGCTGCAAATCTAGAAAGCGTATTATTTCTTCTACCTTCCGGGATCACACATTCTGAATTTCTATTTTTTTCAACACCTCTTTCCTTAAAATATTCATCAATCGTCTTCATTCCATCATGCCAAATTACTTCCTCAGCTTCCGTTCCATAAATGAATCTCGCAGCGTCAAGTGCACCCTCGTCAAATTCAGGAAATAACTGATAAATACTTTCCTTTACCTCTTTATATTTATCTGCACTACTACATGGACGGATTCTAAAATACACGTGAAATCTCGGTCTAGGAGAGTTCTTTCCTTTTTGTCTCCAATTATGTCGACTAAAAGTAACTGCGTAAGCAACATTGGGAATCTGACTTTCTAACTTTTCAGGTGTAAACCAATCTTCTTCATACTCAGAATGATCATTATCACAATCCATAACTGCCACTACTGAATTCATGAAGTTTGCGATACTTCTGCGATCACCTCTGTACTCAGCACATACATGATCCCATTTCACCGCCTCCTTCAATTCTTCTACATTAGAAATTACTGTTCGTTGTGGATAAAAACAATTAGCCTGATTACCTACACAATTTGCTGTAAACAACAATAATTCCATACTCAATGCCTCCTTATGTAATTTTCGAAAGCGCACTATCGCCCTCTACTAATCCAAGGACACAAAACGCTCTTAAAACGAAAATCTGCAAAACTTCCCAATAATTTTTTTATTTTTTTCGTTCTGGTTTTAAAAACTGTCCTAGGAGTTTTAGAGAGGTACAACTCCTCTCAGAAAGGAAGGTGCTCAACATGCATGAACAAACTTCTGCTAATACAGAAAACCGTATTGTAAATCACAGTGACGAAGAGTTAATTGATACACTTACGGCAATTAGTGTAGTAGCAAAACAACTGGCGAAAAAACTGCAGGCACTCTCTGATCAAGAAAAAGAAATGACCAAAGGAGGCAAAACACATGGGAAAAATGAAAGAACTATCCATTATTTTGGATGAACTTAAGACATGTGGTGAAACCTTGGTACAAATTTCAAAGGATTTACAAGAGCTTTTTTCTGATCCTTATGAAACCGAGACCCACACACATGAAACGAAAGAGACTCCAACAACAAGTCACACTGAGTCTAAAAAGCCTGAAATCAAAAAAGAACAGGTACGGGCAATTCTGGCCGAAAAATCACGTGCCGGATTCACTCAGGAAATTAAAACACTACTAAAAAAATACGGAGCAAACAAATTATCAGAAGTAGATTCTTCTGACTATGAAGCATTGCTCCATGAAGCGGAGGTACTGGAACATGAATAAACATGCACTTTGTTCCGCATCATCCGCATATCGTTGGATAGCCTGCCCACCTTCCGCCAGATTATGTGCACAGTACCCAGACGAAAGTAGTGACTATGCAAAACAAGGAACTGATGCTCATACACTTTGTCAGTTTTTGGTAGAAAAAGAACTTGGCATTGATAGTAAAGACCCTACTGCAAGTCTTGAATATTTCGACTCTGAAATGCAGTCCTGCGCTGAGAGTTACAGGGATTTTGTAATGGAAACAGTAGCTGCTACTAAAAAATACTGCTCTGATCCAGTAGTCCTAGTCGAACAGAGACTGGACTTTTCCAATTATGTAGAGGAGGGATTTGGTACCGGTGACTGCGTCATCGTCGCAGATGAAACTCTTTCAATCATCGACTACAAACACGGACTCGGAATCATGGTCTCAGCTGAAATGAATCCACAGATGTTGTGCTATGCACTTGGAGCTCTGGAACTTTTTGATGGGATCTATGACATTGAAAAAATCAGTCTTACCATCTTCCAACCTAGAAGAGAAAACATCAGCACCTTTGTTATCAGCAAAGAAGACCTTCTCAAATGGGCTGAAAAAGTATTAAAACCTAAAGCAACTCTTGCTTATGCAGGAGAAGGAGAGTTCAAAGCTGGTGATCATTGTCAATTCTGTAAGGTCAAAGCCACCTGCAGAAAACGAGCAGAATACAACCTTGAAATGGCCAGATACGATTTTGAAATGCCAGAAACCCTGAGTGATGAAGAGATTTCATACATACTCACCAGAGCTAGTGACCTTGCATCCTGGGTGAATGATGTTCAGGATTATGCTTTAAAACAAGCCCTCTCCGGAACAACCTATGATGGCTTCAAGATTGTAGAAGGCAAAAGTAACAGAAAGTATACCAATGAAGAAGAAGTCGCAGCAGCTGTTACTTCTGCTGGTCTCAACCCTTATGAAAAGAAACTTTTAGGAATTACGGCAATGACTTCACTTCTTGGTAAGAAAAAATTTGAAGAACTCTTAGGGAAACTTATTTATAAACCCCAGGGCAAACCGGTCTTAGTACCAGAGTCAGACAAACGACCGGTTATGAACACAGCACAAAATGACTTCAATGAAGATTAGGAGGAAAACAATTATGGCTACAAATCCAATGAAAGTAATCACAGGTAAAAAGACAAGATGGTCCTACGCAAATGTATGGGAACCAAAAGCAATGAATGGTGGCGAAGCTAAATATAGTGTATCGCTTATCATCCCTAAATCAGACAAAGAAACTATTAAGAAAATCAAAGATGCAATCCAGGCCGCCTACGTCGAAGGACAGACAAAACTGAAAGGTAACGGCAAGTCCGTCCCTTCTCTTGAAAATATTATTAGTCCACTCCACGACGGTGATATCAAACGCCCTGATGATCCAGCTTATGCAAATAGCTACTTTGTAAATGCAAAATCTTCTACCGCACCTGGCATTGTAGACGCAGACCGGCAGATTATCATCGACAGATCCGAAGTATATTCCGGAGTCTACGGTAGAGCCAGCATCACATTCTATGCATTCAATAAAAATGGTAGTAAAGGAATCGCCTGCGGACTGAATAATCTCCAGAAAATCAGCGATGGAGAACCACTCGGTGGAAAAAGCAGAGCTGAAGATGATTTTGCTGAAAGTGATTTTGACGAGGATATGCTCGATTAATCATGCTAATGCACAATGATACTAGAGCGGTAAGGAACCTCCCCTTGCCGCTCCTATTTCTCATAACAGGCGGTGATTTTTATGATAGAAATGGATGTTTTATTTATTGATTTGGAAACATTCTCCGACATTGATTTAAGCAAGTGTGGCAGCTACAAATATGCAGAATCCCCTTCATTCGAGATACTGCTCTTTGGCTACTCCATCAACGGTGGTCCGGTCAAAGTGATCGATCTGGCAAGTGGCGAAGAAATTCCAAATGATATTATCAGTGCAATTACAGATGAAACTGTTACAAAATGGGCTTTTAATGCTTCCTTTGAAAGAATCTGTTTGTCCAACTGGATCCGCAAGCACTATCCTCGCTATTTCAAAGGATATGGCGATAGTAATGATTCAGTCGACAAATTCTTAAATCCAAAATCATGGAAATGCTCCATGGTATGGTCTGCTTATATGGGGCTTCCACTTTCATTGGCTCAGGCTGGTGCAGTATTAGGGCTCAAAGAGCAGAAACTTACCGAAGGAAAAGAGCTTATCCGTTATTTTTGTACACCCTGTAAACCCACAAAGGCAAACGGCGGGCGCACCCGCAACTATCCCTTTCACGACAAAGAAAAATGGGGGCGCTTTAAATTTTATAATCAACGAGACGTAGAGGTAGAGATGTCCATCCACAGAAAACTAGAAGGTTTCCCAGTTCCTGAGTTTGTTTGGGATGAATACCACAGAGATCAGATTATCAATGATCGTGGCATTAAAGTAGATATGACAGTAGTTAATAATGCCATACTTATTGATTCCAGAACCAAGGAAGAATTAACAGCTGAAGCACAAAAACTTACTGGTTTAGACAATCCAAACTCTGTTGCTCAACTTACAGAATGGCTTCTTTCAAAAGGAATCGAAACAGAATCCTTGGATAAGAACGCTGTAAAGAAACTCCTGACTTCAGATATTCCTGAGGATATTAAACGAGTACTTCGCATTCGGCAGCAGCTCGCAAAATCTTCAGTCAAAAAATATCAGGCTATAGATAATGCTGTATGTGCAGATGGCAGAGTCAAAGGAATGTTTCAGTTTTACGGTGCCAATCGATCCGGTCGTTGGGCTGGCAGACTGGTCCAGCTGCAGAACCTTCCTCAAAATCACATGGAAGATTTGGAATTCGCCAGAGCTTTTGTTGAAGATAACGACTATGAAATGCTCTCAACCTTATATGACAGTATTCCTGATACATTATCAGAATTAATTCGTACAGCATTTGTACCTAAGGAAGGGTATAAATTCATTGTTTCCGATTTCTCTGCTATTGAAGCCAGAGTCCTTGCCTGGCTTGCAGATGAAGAATGGCGTATGAAAGTATTCCGTGAAAACGGTGATATCTACTGTGCTTCTGCATCAGAGATGTTCCATAAGGTAGTAACTAAAACCAATGAAAATAAGGATCTCAGACAGAAAGGTAAGATTGCTGAACTTGCTTTAGGTTACGGTGGTGCTGTCGGAGCTCTTAAGAGTATGGGAGCTTTGGAAAAAGGTGTGAAAGAAGAAGAACTGCAGCCCCTGGTAGATTCCTGGCGTGCAAGCAATCAGAACATTGTTTCCTTCTGGTGGGCAGTAGATGCGGCTGTTAAATCTGCTGTTATCAAAAGGATCCCTTGTGATGTAAAGGGAATCTGGTTTGAATACAAAAATAAAATCCTTTTTATCACTCTTCCATCCGGCAGAAAACTGGCCTACATCAACCCCAAACCTATCATCAATGATTACGGTACAGAATCCATCTCCTACGGTGGGCTCACTGCAAACAAGAAATGGGATCGCATTGAATCTTATGGTCCGAAATTTGTAGAGAATATCATTCAGGCAATTTCCAGAGATATCCTTTGCTATGCGATGGCAACTTTATCAGACCGTTATATCTGTGGTCACGTACACGATGAACTTATCATCGAATGTCCCTTAGATACTAAAGTCGATGAAATCTGCACACTTATGAGCCGTACCCCTTCCTGGGCGAAAGGCTTAATTCTTAATGCTGCTGGTTACGAAACCATGTTTTACAAGAAAGATTAGGAGGAAACCTATGAGAGTAATTAAACGAGATGGTACTGAAGTGGATTTTGCTTCCTTCCGCATTGAAAATGCAATCTGCAAGGCAAATGAATCTGCAACACACCATGAATTGACGAAAGATCAAATACTTAATATCGCTATGGCAGTCAGTAAACAGTGCGAAGATTTGCATCGTAGCGTACATGTAGAAGAAATACAGGATATGGTGGAGATAGCTCTTCTCCATGCAAATGCTCCATATGTAGCGCAACATTATATCCGCTACAGAACAGAACATAAGTATATACGACAGGGCAATACAACCGACGACCGCATCCTCACCTTGGTAGATAATCGAAACGAAGAAGTGAAACAGGAAAACTCCAATAAAGCATCTTCCATAAACAGTGTCCAGCGCGATTACATTGCAGGTGAGACCAGCCGTGATCTTACTGAACGCAGACTGTTACCGGAACATATTGTATTAGCCCATCGCTTAGGAATTATTCATTTTCACGACGAAGACTACTTTGTCCAACACATGCATAACTGTGATTTGGTAAATTTAAAAGACATGCTTCTTAATGGTACTGTTATCAGCGGCACCTTCATTGATCAGCCCAACAGTTTTTCTACCGCTTGCAATATTGCGACACAGATTATTGCACAAGTAGCTAGCAATCAATACGGTGGACAAAGCATCTCATTAACTCATCTGGTCCCTTTTGTAGAAAAGTCCAGAAAAAAGATTGCTGCTGATGTATTGGAAAATGCATCCATCGCAGGTACCACGCTCACTGTGGATCAGCTTGAACAGATTGTAGAAAAAAGACTCCGAAAAGAAATCGAAAAAGGAGTTCAGACCATTCAGTATCAGGTCATCACCCTTATGACCACCAATGGTCAGGCACCGTTTCTCTCTGTCTTTATGTACCTGGGTGAGGCAAAAACGCCCCATGAAAAACATGACCTTGCAATGATCATTGAAGAAACTTTAAAGCAGCGCATCCTCGGAGTAAAAAATGAAGCTGGCGTATACATTACACCGGCTTTCCCAAAACTCTTATATGTACTTGAAGAAAATAATATTCACTCAGATTCAGAATACTTCTATCTCACAAAACTTGCAGCTCAGTGTACTGCTAAGCGTATGGTTCCAGATTATATCTCTGAAAAGCAGATGAAGCTTCTAAAAGAGGGCAACTGTTTCCCTGTTATGGGCTGCCGCTCTGCTCTCTCCCCTTGGAAAGACGAAGATGGCAATTACAAATTCTACGGGCGCTTCAATCAGGGAGTTGTAACACTCAACCTCGTAGATGTTGCGCTCTCTTCCAGCAAGAATATTCATAAATTCTGGGAACTCATGGACGAACGCTTAGAACTTTGCTACGAAGCCCTTATGTGTAGGCACAACAGATTAAAAGGCACTCAGTCTGATGCCGCTCCTATCCTTTGGCAGTACGGAGCCTTGGCGAGACTTAAGAAGGGTGAAGTAATCGACAAGCTTCTTTATGGTGGTTATTCTACTATCTCCCTTGGTTATGCCGGTCTTGCGGAATGTGTTTATTACATGACTGGTGAATCGCACACCGCTCCTGACGGCAAAGAATTTGCTTTAGAGATCATGCGTTACATGAATACCAAATGTGATCAGTGGGCTAAAAATACAAATATTGGTTTCAGCATCTACGGCACTCCACTGGAAAGCACCACATACAAGTTCGCCCAATGCTTGCAAAAGCGTTTCGGCATTATACCTGGTGTGACTGACAAGAATTACATCACCAACAGTTACCATGTGCGTGTCACCGAAGAAATCGATGCCTTTAGTAAGCTTAGCTTTGAATCTGAATTCCAGGCATTAAGCAAAGGTGGGGCTATCAGCTACATTGAGATTCCTAACATGCAACACAATATTCCTGCGGTTATATCTGTGATCCAGTTTATCTACGAAAACATCATGTATGCAGAAATGAATACTCGCAGTGATTACTGCCAAAAATGTGGATTTGAAGGCGAAATCACTCTTGTAGATGATGACGATAAATTGGTATGGGAATGTCCACATTGCCACAACCGTGATCAGAATACTATGAACGTGGTACGCAGAACCTGCGGCTACATAGGCAGTCAGTACTGGAACCAGGGCCGTACTCAAGAAATAAACGAAAGAGTCCTCCATCTGTGAAATACTGCAATATCAAGTACAGAGATCATTCTAATGGGCCCGGACTGCGTACCAGTCTATTTGTTTCCGGATGCACTAGACATTGCCCTGGATGTTTTAATCCGGAAACTTGGGATTTTAACAATGGAGATAGCTTTACTGAATTGACCAAAGAAATACTTCTGGAAAGTCTCTCTCCAGATTATATTTCCGGTCTATCTATTCTAGGGGGAGAGCCTTTTGAATGGGAAAATCAATTAGAACTACTCTTTTTCCTACGAGATGTAAAATATTTTTATCCCCAGAAAAGTATCTGGCTTTTCACTGGATTCACTTATGAATACCTCCTTTCAAAAGCCCGCTACTCTGTCATTACAAATGGACTTCTTCATTTAATTAATGTTCTAAAAGACGGTTCATATATTAAAGAACAGCATATATCAGGAAATCACTTTTACGGTAGCGCAAATCAACGACTAATTGATCTTCCTGCTTCCCGTAGTGCAAACTCTATTGTACTTTGGGAATCCACATAAAAAAATATGAACTCTCTCTGGTAACATTATTTCATATAAAATCAAAATTCAGCGACTCCAGGAGTATGATCCTAAAGTCGCTGAATTTTATTTTAGAGTTTTTTCTTATACCAATAAGATGATATCTACCATGTTAATGTATCTATCTCATAACCTTATCCAATAAAGCCTGGTAACTATCTACTACATCGTAAACCACATTATCACCACTGATTGCCTTAAAGTGTTCTCTTGCACAATGAATCTTTGCATCCTCAATGCCCCTGAGTTCCAGTGTGTCCATAGAACCTTTTGTCTCTGCGACAAAATAAATATGCTTTACAGTGCCTTCTTTAAACGCAATCGCCCAGTCCGGATTATAATGTCCTACTGGTGTGGAAATATAAAATCCATCCGGAAGCTTCACATATACCGCAACATCTGATGCTACATCCAATTCCTGTGCAAACTTTCGTTCATTTGTAGAATCATAAATAATGTGATCAAACAGATGCTTGTCTGCCTTCATTGCATTCACATCCAGCTTACCTTTTATAGTTGCATCAGTGAAAATATCTGTATCATATTTATCATCCAAAACATCATACGTGATATGTTGGATAATTGCCGTTGCTTTTTCATTATTAATTAACTTCCCAGCCTGAATAATAAACTCTTCCGGATTATCCTTAAACTGATTGAATACCGTAGGCTGAATTCCGGTAAGAATTTGAATGACAGCCTTTCGAGTAAGCCCAGTTTCCTCAACCAACTTTCCGACAAGATCATATTTAACACTGGAATTCGTCGCAACCTTATGCTCATCATAAGTTCCTGACTTTTGTTTCTCAAATGATGAACCTTCCAACAACGCATCCTTTGACTTAATCTCTTTCATGGATCCAGTCTCAACCTTAAAGAATATCTTTGGCACACGAAGCTTGTTGTCAAGGGCGACAATTGATTTCCGAACTAATTCATCTGTATCAAAGTCGACCACATACGCTGTTCTAGCATTAATTTTACTCCATAATGCCTTAAATTCTGGCATTGCAAGTTTATCCGGATCAACCTTAAGCTCGACATTATTACTTCTGGCATTTTCCGGTTTCATCTTCGTATCATCATAAATACTATCGATAATCAGCATCAAATCCGGTTTATATTGATCCATCTCAGTTCCAAAGCTCACTTCACCGTTTGCTTTGTCTTCATAGAATTTATCTGTTAACGCATCATTTTCATCAATATAATCCATCTTAATCATATAATGAATCAGCCTTCTCGCCATGGAAGCATCTATTGTTTCTTCATTACCATCCTTATCATGCACCCTTGCATTCTCAAAAAGGATTTCTGTAACCTGACGCGGTCTGTTTCCAACAGCCTCAGCAATTTCAGCCTGCAGCCCCTTTGCAAACTTATCGTAGCTCTCACTGGCAATTACAGTAAGCACATTAATATTATGAACATCTGCACCAAGAGCATTCTCATCCATACGATCGCCATCTTCATTTACGCAAAGACGCATACCACGACCAACTTCCTGACGCTTACGAATTTCACTGCTACTCTGTTTTAAAGTACAAATCTGGAATACATTCGGATTATCCCAACCTTCTCTAAGTGCAGAGTGAGAGAAAATAAATCTTACCGGTGACTTCTGCGGATTACGATCCAAAAGAAGTTCCTTGTTTTTCATAATCAGATCATATGCGTCAACATCATCTGAAGAAGTTTCACTACGTTTAATCTTACTGTTGATCATACGGCCTTTTTTATCAATAGAAAAATAACCTGCATGTGTTTTTTCGGCACTGATGCTCTGCAAATATTTAAGATAATCGTCCTCTCCTATTTTAAGCTGAAGATTCTGCAAAACATCCTCATATTCCTGTTCAAACATATCTGCAAAAATACCATTCACAGGGTTTCCGGATTCATCATATTTTCTATAATGATCAACTTCATCAATAAAGAACAATGACAATACCTTAATTCCTTTATAGAACAACTGACGTTCCCGTTCAATATGTGAAAGGATTGTTTCTCGAATCTGGATTCTACGAAGCTGTTCCTCACTTACTTTACCAATAACATCCCCTGCATATATTTTAATACCATTAATAAATTCTAGAGAATCATCGCGCCCATCAATACTCTTAACAACAAAATTATTCTTATATTCTTCTAGTTCACCAGAGTTCGGATACAGATTAAAACCTATCCCAACTTTTCTTGAAACCGTCTTTACTCCTGAGGCCCCTTTTGTATGGAACTGAATTGTTGCCGTCGGATCCGCTTTGGAAAGATTAATCCCTTCCAAATATACATAACTATCTGTAGCAGTTGTTCCGGATTCCTGGATACCCTTAACTGCAATCTTCTTAACCAATTTCTTATTATACGCTTCCATGGCATCCAAACGATAAACCATATTGTAAATGCTGTCGCTCTTATGCGTAGCGGAATAACGTAGCGTCATTAAAGGATGAAATTCCTCCAAATTCTTCTTTGTCTGCTTACCTTCTACAGACTGTGGTTCATCAATAATAACAATTGGATTCGTCTTAGCAATAATATCAATCGGTCTTCTGGATCTGAATTCATCCAGCTTCATATAAATCCTTCGCGCATCCTTACCTTTCGCATTAAAAGCCTGAGAATTAATAATCATTACATTAATTGAATTATCCGATGCAAATCTGTCAATCTCTGTAAGCTGAGAAGAATTGTAAATAAAAAATCTGATTTTCTTTCCGTATTCCTCTGCAAAATGCTCCTGGGTTACCTGAAATGATTTATATACACCCTCACGAATAGCGATACTTGGAACGACAATAATGAACTTGCTCCAACCATAATGCTTATTCAATTCATACATAGTTTTGATATACGTATATGTTTTACCAACACCAGTCTCCATTTCAATAGTCAAATTATATGTGCCTTCCAGCTTCGAAGAAGGCTCTATTTGATTGTTTCTCTGTATTTTTTGAATGTGATCCAGGATAATCTGATTATTTAGTTCTGGTACAATACGCTGATTGCTCCAACCCGTAAAATCCGTTTCATCAAACATATTAGATTGAGAATATGTCTGACCAGATTCCTGCATCTTTCCCTGATATCCTCTATCCATCATGTAAGAAGGAGTCAAATATGGCTGTCCGGCAAAAACATCTACTACCGCTTTTGCAGCATCAGCCTGAAACTTCTGATGCTTAAATTGTAGCTTCATTGTTTTATCCTCCTTAAATTACTTTCACTGTTGTATCTGGTGCCATGAGTTTAAAGATTTCACTCACATTAATCTTTGAAGGACTTCCAGCAAAACTACTATCTCTAAAAACTGCACGAAGCGGCTGCTTCTTTGCAATTTCCTTAATTACGGAATCAGGAATATTCTCATCAAAACAAGCTATCAGATCTCCGTCATTATAATTATGAACTGTATATCCATCTATTTTCTCAGAACTATATGGTAGCGATAAAGGAAGTCCCCATTCTAAAAGGCAGCCAAATAACAAATCAAGATCTGTGCGATCTGGCTTTATGTTAGATTCCAACTGATTAAGAAATCCCTGAGAATAATCGGATGGTGCATAATAAACTTTATTCATATTAGTATCATCAAGTTTAAGTACACGGAATCCCACATCTAGATTTTGTGAAATTAAAGGCCTTTTTTCCTTTATTTTTATACCTGCACGTCTGATACGTTCTTTGCCGATTTCACATATATTTTTAAATCCTGCTTCAAATGCATCTGTTTTTTCTTCGCATGTCTCTTGTACTTGTATCATAATGAATTTCCTATGTCCACTATCTGTAGCATTTAAATCAATGACTGCCTG
>OKVF01001423.1_pt1 | contig 18226 bp, 16 predicted proteins | sample 1604831 | NCBI WGS metagenome assembly OKVF01 (sample SAMN01760980, study PRJEB22395) | human gut metagenome
ATATGGCAACACTTTTGCTTTATCGACTTTTGGAAATGATTGAGCAGAGGCGATTAGCTTTATATCAACTATTCGTGTCAAAAATGGAATATATGAAAATGAAGATTGGTGATAAAGAGATTACCGAGGAGGAATTTACCAAACTTAAAGAGAAGGTAGGAGAATTGAAAAAGGCTGTATTTGGAAGAAATACATCAGCATATTTGCCTGAACAAATTTCTCTTTTGGAGGGATTTATCTTATTAGCGGCATTGGGAGATCCTATCATTTGGGATGGAAAGAATACCGTGCCAAAATTGAAGCGGATTCGAGCAATGGTTTTACTTCGCAATAACAGTATTTTTGCACATGGACTAGCTCCAGTTGAGACAGGCGATTATATGAAGTTCCAAAAATTTGTTGTCGAGTTATTCATGGAGTTTTGTACACTGGAGAAAATTGATTTTACGGAGTTGTCAAAACAGATGGAGTGGGTATCACCATTGGATTCTATATACTATCAGATGAGATAATAGGTAGTGTTAACTGGAGTAGAAATGATTTGGAGGCATAGATGGCTGTTGTTTATATAAAAGAGCAGGGAGCGTGTATCAAAAAGCACAGCAATCGGCTTATAATTGAAAAAGATGGTGAATTGCTAGCCGAACTGCGACTGATTCGAGTAACAGGGATTTCGGTGATTGGCAATGTGCAGATTACAACACAGGCACTTCACACAATTTTGCAAGCTGGTGTAGATGTCAGCTTCTTTTCTGGATCAGGTAGATATTTAAGCCATATGGCACCGGAGCATTCCAAAAATATTTTCTTGAGACTTAGCCAGTATCATTGTTATGAATCAATGCTGGATCGATTAAAATTTGCAAGGGCGATTGTTGATAATAAAATTAGTAACCAAATGGAGATGATTCGGCAATATCGTTGGAGTGATTCTGAGTATGATTATAGAGAGGATTTGAAGAGTCTTTCTGAGTACCAGAAGACATTGGGGAGAAAAGAAACAGTAAATGGTTTAATGGGGGTAGAAGGAATTTGCAGTGCAATTTATTTTCGGTCTTATGCAAAAATGTTTAAGAGTAGTGTTTCTTTTCAGGAGAGAAATAGAAGGCCTCCAAAGGATCCGATCAATGCTATTTTAAGTTTGACTTATACGTTTTTAACAAAAGAGATTACAGCTGCGCTTGAGGCGGAATCTTTCGAATTGTATCTTGGATTTTTGCATGGCATTCGATATGGACGAAAATCGTTGGCACTGGATTTGATTGAGGAATTTCGGCAGCCTGCGGCAGATCGGTTTGTTCTTCGACTTTTTAATAAAGGAATGCTTGGAGAAGATGATTTTCAAATGGAAGATGGTGCAGTGCGTTTGAAGCCAAATGCGTTTAAGCAGTTTTGCATGGCATATGAGAAATGGATGCAGGAGCCAGTCAATAAAAATGAAAGTCAAAATTTTAGAGATATTATCCGTCAGCAGGCAGATGTGTTGAAACAGGCTGTAAGGGAAAATAGAATATATCAGCCATTTTGCTGGATGGAAAAGGATGTGCAGGAGGAATGTATTTAATATGCTATGATATGACATCAAATAGAAAAAGAAGAAAAGCAGCTGAGATCTTGTTAGACTATGGAAGACGAGTTCAGTATAGTGTATTTGAATGTGAAATCAGCCGAAAGCAGTTTGAGGTATTATATGCGAAGCTAGCAGATCTATCGGAAGGAATGGATGATGGCAACATTCGAATTTACCAGATCGCAAAGGAAGAAATGCAAAAAATGGCAATACTTGGCAATCCATCGTGTATTCGCGAAGATGATTTAGATGATGTGGTTGTGATTTGAATAAAAAGGAGCGTGAAAGATGGGACTTTACAGTAAGATAATTGATTTACAAAAGCTGGGGCAAGCTTGGGAGAAGGTGAGAAGCAACAACCCTTCGGCAGGAACGGATCAGATTAGCTGTGCACAGTTTGATGTAAACAGTCGAATTGAATTAAAACAATTAAATTTGGAATTATACAATCATGAGTACCGGGTTCGCCCGGTACGTCTTGTATCACTGGAGAAAGAAGAAAAAGTGCGTGAAATCAGTTTATATACGATGCGCGATAAAGTAGTTCAGACATCAATCGCACAAGAACTGAATCGAATTTATGAATCAAAGTTTTCCACATGTGTATATGCATATCGCAATGATCGATCGGCGATGGGAGCGGCAGAGCGAATAGAAAAGGAAATTGGTTCTGGGAGATATTCTTGGATTGCAAAAACGGATATTGAGTCATTCTTTGATCGCATACGAGTGCCACTGCTAAAGAGAAAATTAGAGCGCATAATTAAGGAAGAAGATGTGATTGAGTTGATTGAAATGCAGTTGTCAGCGCCAGCACTTGGAAAAGGAGGGGCATTAGAAGAAAAAACACTTGGAATTTATCAAGGATCATCTATTTCACCAGTGCTATCGAATATTTATCTGGATGATTTTGATCATATGATGGAAAGAGAATCGGTATTTTATGTTCGCTATTCAGACGATATATTGCTTTTAGGAAAAAGTCGTGAGCAATTGCAGACGGTTCTGGCGAAGATAAAGATATTGTTGGAACCATATGGATTAAATTTAAAGGAAGCAAAGACATCTATTTGTCCGTTGGAGCAAGGCATTGAATTTCTAGGATACGCATTTGATCGGAATGGAAAGATGGCAACACAGAAAGCATTGCAAAGGCTAGATCAGAGTTTAGAAGATTTATGGCTTACGCAGTCGCAGCTAAGTTTAGAAGAACGCTTGAAAAAAGGAGCGCAAATTCTAAATGGTTGGGAGCAATATTATAATAAGGAAGAGAAAATTCAAAGTATTAGTGAATTTGTTGTGTTAGTCTATATGCTTCGTCATAAATCTCAACTTGAAGAGTTCGCACACAGGCGTAGTGAATTTAAAAACTTTCACAGGGATATTGCGGAATATTTGATTGGCGTGTGGGAAGAAAATGGCTGGAAGGATCTGGTGATTCTGGAATATGAGCAATATTTTCAAATAGAGGACTCTTCAGATGAAACCTACCAAGCACTGGATTCGCATAGCCAAAGGGAAATTTTGGATTCATTTGGTCGGTTGTTCCAGGCAGAGACACAAGAAAATTGGAGTGAATTGATGCAGCTTTATGCTGATGCAGGACGGTACAGTCAAGCTGAGAAAATCGTAGATAAAATCACAAAATTTTCAGAGCAGAGCGAATCTGTGGAAACGCTTTGTGCAGAGGATCTGCCGAGCGAAGAACAGAAAGAGGATATAGAGACTCAGATTCAAAAATTCAATCGAAAAGTGATAACAGCGTTTATGGAGCTTTTGGTTGGAAGAGAAGATTTGTATGCGCATGAAGAAATGGAAGCAAACGGACGGCGTCATATCGAGACGATTCCAGATCCATTTACAGAAGATATAGTGAAGCGCCACTTATCAGGAGAAGAAACAGTTGACACCTATGTGATGCGAAATAATGAAACCGTTCACTATATGGTAATTGATATTGATATCTCTAAGCGGATTCTTTTGGGACTTCAGGGAAAAGAAATTCCTTCGAAATATTTGCTTGAAGCAGCCAAGACTGCAAAAAAAGTTATGGAATGCTTAAGAAAGCTTGGATTAACCGGATACTGTGAGTTTTCTGGATACCGTGGATATCACGTATGGATTTTCTTTTCAGAATGGATACCAGTGCGCTACGTGTATTCTTTAGAAGAAGTGATTGCTGCAAAAGTAAAAGATTTTCCTTCTGCTATTACAATAGAATTTTTTCCATGGAAGAGCAGAAGAAAAACAAAGGACCCCGGACAGGCAATCAAATTACCATATGGTATGCATTTGATTGGAAAGAAGAGAAGTTATTTTTGCGATGATCAGATGATGCCAGTACAAAATCTACAGCGGTGGTTTTGCGCTATTGTAAAGAGCGATAGTACAGCAGTGAAACGCATTATTTCAATGAATCTTTCAATTCAAGATGCACAAAAGAATCTAGGGAATGGACAGATAAAGCCAGCAGCATTTCAAGAGTTGGATTATCAAAAACTTGGTGTTGTTCCAGAAAGTGTCCGTTTGGTACTACAGGGATGTTCTCTTATGTCGTATCTTGTCAACAAAGCAATTTCGACTGGATATTTGGCACATGGAGAGCGACTATCTGTCTTATATGTCTTTGGACATATGGGCGAGGAAGGCCGAGAGTTTGTTCATACCGTGATGTCATTTACATTGAATTATCAGTATTTCACGACAGATAAATTTATCAAAAAGCTGTTGTCACGCCCAATTAGTTGCATTAAGCTGAGAGAACAGTATAAATCCGTGACAGCTGAATACGGTTGCAATTGTATGTTTAAACGAACGAAAAATTGTTACCCGTCTCCAGTGCTTCACGCGATCAAGAAAAATTCGGATGAGAGTAACGGCATTACACTTCCAGTCAGCAGAAATATTTCAGAGGAAAAAAAGCAAGCTGTCTATCAGGAACTGAATATTCATGCGCAGGTGCAGGAGTTAGCAGAAAAGATTGTGGAGTTTAAGCGCCAGAAAAAAGGAATTGATAAATCGATAGAGAAGGTGGAACGGGAACTTCATGTGATTTTCAATAATGCGAAGATTGACTGTATGGAGGTTAGTATGGGAACACTTGTCAGAAGAAAAAAAGGAGAGAAGTATGAGTGGGTAATTGAAATTTGAAATAAAAAAGTTTTTGAAAAAATACTAAAAACAGGATGACAGTGGCTGTATTTGGTGCTATACTTAACTCAGTGTCAAAGATGAGTATACCTCGTTAAATATGTCCAAATTGTTAACATGCACGAAAAACAGTTACTGTCAGAATATTCTGACAAATACCTGCAAAAACAGGCTCTGGAAACTGCATAAAACCTAGGTTTTTGAAGGGGTACTGTAACAATGAGGTACTAGCCCGTGAGGGCATTGACACAGTTATCGAGGTACCAACATCTAGTATCTTGACACCAGTAACAATGAGGTACTAGCCCGTGAGGGCATTGACACTCCCGCTGTCTTCAAAAAAGCTGATGAGGCTGTAAACCTCGTAACAATGAGGTACTAGCCCGTGAGGGCATTGACACTTTCTTTTATACCAAGCTTAGCTGCAATGGCTTTTACAGGTAACAATGAGGTACTAGCCCGTGAGGGCATTGACACACACATCTTCTCCGGTGCATGGATCAATATATGCGAAATGTAACAATGAGGTACTAGCCCGTGAGGGCATTGACACCATTCATCTCGAGGGAGCTCCTCGAAATAATTAAGCGTAACAATGAGGTACTAGCCCGTGAGGGCATTGACACCCAAAGCCCCATTTCTGGAATAAATCCCTTTTCCTCAGTAACAATGAGGTACTAGCCCGTGAGGGCATTGACACAAGTAGTACCTTAGAACTTGGATGTACCAGATCTCTTCGTAACAATGAGGTACTAGCCCGTGAGGGCATTGACACGAACTCATCCTCATCAAAGCCGTCTTCATCCGGATCTTGTAACAATGAGGTACTAGCCCGTGAGGGCATTGACACTATTTACTCCTTCTCCCTATTCTATAGGGTAATGCCTTAACGTAACAATGAGGTACTAGCCCGTGAGGGCATTGACATGTGATTCCATGCATATATCATGCATGGAAATTTTTTTGAAAAAAATAAAAAAAGCATTGACAAAATATCTAATACGTATTACAATAAGTATTGTAGAGATAAAAACCTGTTGATACATCCTTAGGGCGGTTGCCTGAGTGGAATCCCAAACTGAAAGGTGGAAAGACTATGAAAAAAGATACAATTGTAGTAATCGGTGAGGCATTGGTTAGTGTTGTAGCAGAGATCTGGAAAGACAGAAATGAAAAGAAGGAAGGAGAAAGCGATTCATAATAGTAACTGTTGGCATCAAATGATAAGAAACAATTGATCGATAATAAGTATTTTTAAAACGAAGGGAGAAAGTTATGTTAGCGATTACGATTTTTGTTATTGTAGGAATGGCGGTTGTGCAGGTGGTTGCTGATGTGTATGGAGAATAACATAATGTACAGATGTAACTAGTGAAAGCAGAATAGATTTGGGAGGAGATTACAATGGGAAGAAGCAGTGAACATCAAAGAGTGCAGCGTGAAGGTAAGAAGAGAGATTATGAAACCTGTTGTGTGTGTGGAAATAAGGAAAAACCAGAAGGACATCACGTGATCGATTATCAATACGGGGGAGCGGCAACATTGGATAATATAGTAACATTGTGTCAGAAGTGTCATAAACAAGTGCATCGTGGAAATATAGATTTGATAAAGTTCTAAAAAGCAAACCCTGTCATCTGGCAGGGCTTTTTGTGTTTGTATTCTTATGCAATATGATCCGACCTAGAAAATGGTTACAGCTAATAAAAGAACAGGCCTACCTCCGGAGAGATAGACCTGTCTTTTTTTCAAGATCTTTTATAACACCAATAGTAATATCGCGACTGCCATGATCAGGGACCGTGACAGCGTAAGGATTACCAGCCTTTCGGAACTGGTTGTGTGAACCACGAATCCTAACTAAATACCAACCGTTAGCTTCTAAAATCTTCTTGATTCTGCAAAATGTCATATGCAACCTCCTTATAGGGAAAACAGTTAATGGTTTCAAATTAAACAATTACTCTGTTATAAGCTGCATGTTTTGCTAAATTCAATATAGCATAAGAAAAGATAAAATACAAGATAAAATAAAAAAATTTTAAAAAAGTATTGACAAAGACTGCAATACGTACTATACTGTGAATCACAAAAGAACAATACGCATCACAATCTTCCTCAAAAGAGGCAACATATAAGGAGGTAAAGAATGGAAGTTGATAAGGCATTGAAGGTAGTGGTTGTATGTGTGGAGTGTGCAGCAAGTGTTGTAGCTATTATTAAAAAGTAAGGAGGCAGAGCAATGATTGAAGTATATGATGTAACCAGAGAGATTAGAGAGAGTTTTGATAAAGAAACAGGTAGTTGGAGTATTTAAACACAGTCGCGAAAGCGGATTGTGAAGATCCGCTTTACGCAGGAAATAAGGAGAATATTTGTATGAGAGTGAATGTAATGAAGAAGGGCGATTCTATTTTAAACGTAACAGAGAACATGGTAGTAGTAAAGAGACGCAGCGGTGAGGTAGATGTAATTCCATTTTGCAAGGAAGGAAATGTGTGGAGAATTGATCAGGAACATGTAGTAACAATTGGATATGGAAACAATACAGTTGAAGATAGTGTAGCAGATGGTGATGTAACAATTATGACATTTTAAGTAATCAGAGAAAAGGTTAAAGATTTGGAGGATACGAATATGGAAAACAAGAAAGATAAGGCAATGGTAGTTGTAATAAGCGGACTTACAAGTAATCAGGCAGGACAGTTGACAAAAGAATTTACTAAGGCAAAGGACAAATATGCGCCAAAAGCTAGAGGAACAATTGCAAAAGGATCGATGGAAAATGTAGGAAATATGATTCAGGGAGGATATGCAAAAAAAATCACAAAAAAGAGTTGACTATTGGCTTGCTTTATATGAAAATAGTAAGTGCAGGAATGCCTTGCGAAAAATAGATATGATATTAGAGGTGATGAAATGAAAGAAAATTTTGTGTATCCAGCGAGAGTGAAGGAGAAAAATGGACTTCTTCAATTAAAATTTTTGGATTTTCCAGAAATTACATTAATTGAGGAAGAGACGATGGATGAGTTAATTCGATCTGCACAGGATAGTCTGGCATTGACAATACTTGACTATGAGAGTAGAAACGTTGAACTTCCAAAACCAACAACAGACAAACAGGATGTAATTTATATTCATATTTGGCTTCCATATTTCAGAAATGCAACAAAAGAAATATATGTAAAAAAGAATGTCACAATTCCACAGTGGCTTGATATTCTGGCAAAAGAAAATAAGGTGAATTATTCAGCGGCGTTGGTAAAGGGAATAAAAATGGAGCTTGGTATAAAAAGCTAAAGAAGCATGAAGGGGACAGATATGATCATTAATTTTTTATATGATGCAGATAGTTATAATAAGATTTTGTCAAATTATGGAAGTTGGCCATATACCTGCCCTTCGTGTAAAGCTGTTGGAAAATGGCAGCGCCATGGAATATATTCAAGATATTTGTTAGTTAGTGAAGGTGAAGATGTGATCAATAAAGGCAGTGATGCATTGAATGATGATTTGAGCGAAGGAAATAAAGCGTATGCACTTAAATTGATTGAGTGTGGATGGAAACCGTGTCGAATGCAAATATTGCGCTTTAAGTGTAAAATATGTAAGCACACGCATGCGATTCTTGTAAAAGATATGATTCCATTTTCAGTGTATGCAATTAGAAGTATAGCAAAAATTGTTAGCTATAGGATTTCAGGGCAGGCAATTGTAATGGCAGAAAAGGAAAATTGGATTTCTCATCAATATTTTTATCAATGTATCAAACGATTCGAACAAGAAAAGCCTAAACTAAGCATGTTGTATAAAAATCAGGTATTAGAAAATCAGTTAGCAGATCGTGAAAAACAACTTATACAAGTATTTGAACGAAGACAGATTCCAACGGTGGAACTGTCTTTTTTTATGCAGTATCAATGGCCGTTGTTTATGTGAAAGAGTAAGGTGCATGTATAAAAAAACATGGCAATCGGTTAGTGATTGAGAAAGATGGAAATTTATTGACAGAATTGCGATTAATTCACGTGACAGGAGTTTCGTTGATTGGAAATGTCCAGATTACAACACAGGCATTGCATGCAGTTCTTCAGGCGGGGGTGGATATCAGTTTTTTCTCAGGGTCTGGTCGATATCTAAGTCATATGGCACCAGAGCAGTCGAAGAATATATTTTTACGTCTGGGTCAATATCATTGTTATGAATTGTTATCAGAGCGTATGAAATTTGCCAGAGCAATTGTAAATAATAAAATCCAAAATCAGATGCATATGATCCGTCAATATCGTTGGAATGGATTAGGATATGATTACAAAAGTGATTTGGAATGCTTGGAAAAATATCAGAAAGTTCTATGCAGAAAGAAAACAGTAAATGCGTTAATGGGTGTGGAAGGTATTTGCAGTGCTGTATATTTTCGCACATATGCAATTTAGAGATGTTATACGACAGCAAGCTGACATATTAAAACAGGCAGTAAGAGAGCAAAAGACATATCAGCCCTTTGAATGGAAAGGAGCAGGTGAACAAACGGAATGTATTTGATATGTTATGACATTACTTCCAATAAAAAAAGAAGAAAAGCAGCTGAAATATTGTGTGATTATAGGCGACGAGTTCAATATAGCGTTTTTGAATGCGAAATCAAGAGAAAATAGTTTGAAGTGTTGTATGCAAGGCTATCTGATTTGTCAGAAGGGATGAAGGATGGAAATATTCGGATATATCAGATAGCAAAGGAAGAAATGCAGAAAATAGCAGTTCTTGGTAATCCATCATGTATACATGAGGATGATTCAAATGATATAGTTGTAATATAACAAAAAAGGAGCGTGAAAGATGGGACTTTTTTATCACGCCAAATCAGTTGTGTTAAATTGCGGGAGCAATATAAATCAGTCACAGCAGAATATGGCTGTAATTGCATGTTTAAACGGACAAAAAACTGTTATCCGTCTCCGGTTCTCTATGCAATTAAGAAAAATTCTGAGGAAAGCAGTGATATTACATTGCCAGTTAGCCGACATGTTTCGGAGGAGAAAAAGCAGGCTGTGTATCAGAAATTGAATATTCATGCACAAGTGCAGGAATTGGCAGAAAAGATAGTTGAGTTCCGACGCCAGAAAAAGGGAATTGATAAATCTATTGAAAAGATTGAGAAAGAATTGCACGCAATTTTTGATAATGCAAGAATTGACTGTATGGAGGTCAGCATGGGAATGCTTGTAAGAAGAAAAAAGGGAGAGAATTATGAGTGGGTAATTGAAATTTGAAAGTTACAGTTTACAAGTTATGCTAGATCTGGAGAAATTTCATGATTGCCTGAAGATTTGACAGCTTAGAATGATGAAGTGAATGGGTGTCATGAGAAGAGTAATAAAAGACTTTTAAAATTATTAAAAATAGGATGACAGCAGCTGCATTTGGTGCTATACTTAATACAGTGTCAAGGGTAAGTATATCTCATAAAATGTGTCCAAATTGTTAACATGCACGGAAAACAGCTGTTGCCAGAATATTCTGATAAATACCTGCAAAAACAGGCTCTGGAAGCCGCATAAAACCTAGGTTTTTGAAGGGGTACTGTAGAAATGAGGTAACAGCCCGAGAGGGCATTGACACCCGTGTTAAGCTCGGCTGATACGATGGACGCCCTGTTTGTAGAAATGAGGTAACAGCCCGAGAGGGCATTGACACCTCCATTGTATCAGGCCATATGCGCAGAACCCCTTTCGTAGTAGAAATGAGGTAACAGCCCGAGAGGGCATTGACACAATAGTCCTGTGGCTATAGCTATTATAGTCGCAACTACGTAGAAATGAGGTAACAGCCCGAGAGGGCATTGACACAAAGTGCTGACCTCTATTTCCATCTCTGATCTGATCGGTAGAAATGAGGTAACAGCCCGAGAGGGCATTGACACTTAATGGCTCCAAACCTCTTGGGTTTGGAGCGATGGTACGTAGAAATGAGGTAACAGCCCGAGAGGGCATTGACACGCTTATCTACAAACGCATTTACCTCGCTGTAGTCTTTGTAGAAATGAGGTAACAGCCCGAGAGGGCATTGACACAACGGCGAATCCCGCCTTATCGAACATCGTTCGATAACGTAGAAATGAGGTAACAGCCCGAGAGGGCATTGACACGATATCTGGGACCTGATTTGTTAGATTGCGAACAACTTGGTAGAAATGAGGTAACAGCCCGAGAGGGCATTGACACGGTAATTCTACTGAAATAGAAAGCCTTTCCCTTTAACTTTGTAGAAATGAGGTAACAGCCCGGTAGGGCAATAACATGTGATTCCATGCATATATCATGTATGGAATTTTTTTGAAAAAAAATAAAAAAAGGCGTTGACAAAACATCTGATACGTATTACAATAAGCATTGTAAAGATAAAACCTATTGATACTTCCTTGTGGCAGTTGTCTGAGTGGAATCCCAAACTGAAAGGTGGAAAGACTATGAAAAGAGATACAATTGTAGTAATCGGTGAGGCATTGGTTAGTGTTGTAGCAGAGATCTGGAAAGACAGAAATGAAAAGAAGGAAGGAGAAAGCGATTCATAATAGTAACTGTTGGCATCAAATGATAAGAAACAATTGATCGATAATAAGTATTTTTAAAACGAAGGGAGAAAGTTATGTTAGCGATTACGATTTTTGTTATTGTAGGAATGGCGGTTGTGCAGGTGGTTGCTGATGTGTATGGAGAATAACATAATGTACAGATGTAACTAGTGAAAGCAGAATAGATTTGGGAGGAGATTACAATGGGAAGAAGCAGTGAACATCAAAGAGTGCAGCGTGAAGGTAAGAAGAGAGATTATGAAACCTGTTGTGTGTGTGGAAATAAGGAAAAACCAGAAGGACATCACGTGATCGATTATCAATACGGGGGAGCGGCAACATTGGATAATATAGTAACATTGTGTCAGAAGTGTCATAAACAAGTGCATCGTGGAAATATAGATTTGATAAAGTTCTAAAAAGCAAACCCTGTCATCTGGCAGGGCTTTTTGTGTTTGTATTCTTATGCAATATGATCCGACCTAGAAAATGGTTACAGCTAATAAAAGAACAGGCCTACCTCCGGAGAGATAGACCTGTCTTTTTTTCAAGATCTTTTATAACACCAATAGTAATATCGCGACTGCCATGATCAGGGACCGTGACAGCGTAAGGATTACCAGCCTTTCGGAACTGGTTGTGTGAACCACGAATCCTAACTAAATACCAACCGTTAGCTTCTAAAATCTTCTTGATTCTGCAAAATGTCATATGCAACCTCCTTATAGGGAAAACAGTTAATGGTTTCAAATTAAACAATTACTCTGTTATAAGCTGCATGTTTTGCTAAATTCAATATAGCATAAGAAAAGATAAAATACAAGATAAAATAAAAAAATTTTAAAAAAGTATTGACAAAGACTGCAATACGTACTATACTGTGAATCACAAAAGAACAATACGCATCACAATCTTCCTCAAAAGAGGCAACATATAAGGAGGTAAAGAATGGAAGTTGATAAGGCATTGAAGGTAGTGGTTGTATGTGTGGAGTGTGCAGCAAGTGTTGTAGCTATTATTAAAAAGTAAGGAGGCAGAGCAATGATTGAAGTATATGATGTAACCAGAGAGATTAGAGAGAGTTTTGATAAAGAAACAGGTAGTTGGAGTATTTAAACACAGTCGCGAAAGCGGATTGTGAAGATCCGCTTTACGCAGGAAATAAGGAGAATATTTGTATGAGAGTGAATGTAATGAAGAAGGGCGATTCTATTTTAAACGTAACAGAGAACATGGTAGTAGTAAAGAGACGCAGCGGTGAGGTAGATGTAATTCCATTTTGCAAGGAAGGAAATGTGTGGAGAATTGATCAGGAACATGTAGTAACAATTGGATATGGAAACAATACAGTTGAAGATAGTGTAGCAGATGGTGATGTAACAATTATGACATTTTAAGTAATCAGAGAAAAGGTTAAAGATTTGGAGGATACGAATATGGAAAACAAGAAAGATAAGGCAATGGTAGTTGTAATAAGCGGACTTACAAGTAATCAGGCAGGACAGTTGACAAAAGAATTTACTAAGGCAAAGGACAAATATGCGCCAAAAGCTAGAGGAACAATTGCAAAAGGATCGATGGAAAATGTAGGAAATATGATTCAGGGAGGATATGCAAAAAAAATCACAAAAAAGAGTTGACTATTGGCTTGCTTTATATGAAAATAGTAAGTGCAGGAATGCCTTGCGAAAAATAGATATGATATTAGAGGTGATGAAATGAAAGAAAATTTTGTGTATCCAGCGAGAGTGAAGGAGAAAAATGGACTTCTTCAATTAAAATTTTTGGATTTTCCAGAAATTACATTAATTGAGGAAGAGACGATGGATGAGTTAATTCGATCTGCACAGGATAGTCTGGCATTGACAATACTTGACTATGAGAGTAGAAACGTTGAACTTCCAAAACCAACAACAGACAAACAGGATGTAATTTATATTCATATTTGGCTTCCATATTTCAGAAATGCAACAAAAGAAATATATGTAAAAAAGAATGTCACAATTCCACAGTGGCTTGATATTCTGGCAAAAGAAAATAAGGTGAATTATTCAGCGGCGTTGGTAAAGGGAATAAAAATGGAGCTTGGTATAAAAAGCTAAAGAAGCATGAAGGGGACAGATATGATCATTAATTTTTTATATGATGCAGATAGTTATAATAAGATTTTGTCAAATTATGGAAGTTGGCCATATACCTGCCCTTCGTGTAAAGCTGTTGGAAAATGGCAGCGCCATGGAATATATTCAAGATATTTGTTAGTTAGTGAAGGTGAAGATGTGATCAATAAAGGCAGTGATGCATTGAATGATGATTTGAGCGAAGGAAATAAAGCGTATGCACTTAAATTGATTGAGTGTGGATGGAAACCGTGTCGAATGCAAATATTGCGCTTTAAGTGTAAAATATGTAAGCACACGCATGCGATTCTTGTAAAAGATATGATTCCATTTTCAGTGTATGCAATTAGAAGTATAGCAAAAATTGTTAGCTATAGGATTTCAGGGCAGGCAATTGTAATGGCAGAAAAGGAAAATTGGATTTCTCATCAATATTTTTATCAATGTATCAAACGATTCGAACAAGAAAAGCCTAAACTAAGCATGTTGTATAAAAATCAGGTATTAGAAAATCAGTTAGCAGATCGTGAAAAACAACTTATACAAGTATTTGAACGAAGACAGATTCCAACGGTGGAACTGTCTTTTTTTATGCAGTATCAATGGCCGTTGTTTATGTGAAAGAGTAAGGTGCATGTATAAAAAAACATGGCAATCGGTTAGTGATTGAGAAAGATGGAAATTTATTGACAGAATTGCGATTAATTCACGTGACAGGAGTTTCGTTGATTGGAAATGTCCAGATTACAACACAGGCATTGCATGCAGTTCTTCAGGCGGGGGTGGATATCAGTTTTTTCTCAGGGTCTGGTCGATATCTAAGTCATATGGCACCAGAGCAGTCGAAGAATATATTTTTACGTCTGGGTCAATATCATTGTTATGAATTGTTATCAGAGCGTATGAAATTTGCCAGAGCAATTGTAAATAATAAAATCCAAAATCAGATGCATATGATCCGTCAATATCGTTGGAATGGATTAGGATATGATTACAAAAGTGATTTGGAATGCTTGGAAAAATATCAGAAAGTTCTATGCAGAAAGAAAACAGTAAATGCGTTAATGGGTGTGGAAGGTATTTGCAGTGCTGTATATTTTCGCACATATGCAATTTAGAGATGTTATACGACAGCAAGCTGACATATTAAAACAGGCAGTAAGAGAGCAAAAGACATATCAGCCCTTTGAATGGAAAGGAGCAGGTGAACAAACGGAATGTATTTGATATGTTATGACATTACTTCCAATAAAAAAAGAAGAAAAGCAGCTGAAATATTGTGTGATTATAGGCGACGAGTTCAATATAGCGTTTTTGAATGCGAAATCAAGAGAAAATAGTTTGAAGTGTTGTATGCAAGGCTATCTGATTTGTCAGAAGGGATGAAGGATGGAAATATTCGGATATATCAGATAGCAAAGGAAGAAATGCAGAAAATAGCAGTTCTTGGTAATCCATCATGTATACATGAGGATGATTCAAATGATATAGTTGTAATATAACAAAAAAGGAGCGTGAAAGATGGGACTTTTTTATCACGCCAAATCAGTTGTGTTAAATTGCGGGAGCAATATAAATCAGTCACAGCAGAATATGGCTGTAATTGCATGTTTAAACGGACAAAAAACTGTTATCCGTCTCCGGTTCTCTATGCAATTAAGAAAAATTCTGAGGAAAGCAGTGATATTACATTGCCAGTTAGCCGACATGTTTCGGAGGAGAAAAAGCAGGCTGTGTATCAGAAATTGAATATTCATGCACAAGTGCAGGAATTGGCAGAAAAGATAGTTGAGTTCCGACGCCAGAAAAAGGGAATTGATAAATCTATTGAAAAGATTGAGAAAGAATTGCACGCAATTTTTGATAATGCAAGAATTGACTGTATGGAGGTCAGCATGGGAATGCTTGTAAGAAGAAAAAAGGGAGAGAATTATGAGTGGGTAATTGAAATTTGAAAGTTACAGTTTACAAGTTATGCTAGATCTGGAGAAATTTCATGATTGCCTGAAGATTTGACAGCTTAGAATGATGAAGTGAATGGGTGTCATGAGAAGAGTAATAAAAGACTTTTAAAATTATTAAAAATAGGATGACAGCAGCTGCATTTGGTGCTATACTTAATACAGTGTCAAGGGTAAGTATATCTCATAAAATGTGTCCAAATTGTTAACATGCACGGAAAACAGCTGTTGCCAGAATATTCTGATAAATACCTGCAAAAACAGGCTCTGGAAGCCGCATAAAACCTAGGTTTTTGAAGGGGTACTGTAGAAATGAGGTAACAGCCCGAGAGGGCATTGACACAACATACTCTTTTTTCATTCCTGCTGTTAAATCGTCAAGTAGAAATGAGGTAACAGCCCGAGAGGGCATTGACACAACAACAGTTACAATTATAATATTTTTAAAACTTTTTTTTGTAGAAATGAGGTAACAGCCCGAGAGGGCATTGACACATAGCATGTAAGGAGTTCTATCCAAATCTACATCTTCGTAGAAATGAGGTAACAGCCCGAGAGGGCATTGACACCTCCATATTGGTAGGTGGCAATGTAATAATCTTTCATTGTAGAAATGAGGTAACAGCCCGAGAGGGCATTGACACTTACAATATTTTTAAAACTCTTTTTCATTTAAATCTCCTTGTAGAAATGAGGTAACAGCCCGAGAGGGCATTGACACTCAGCGCTTGTTATAGCGACGGTTGATTTCCATCACTAAGTAGAAATGAGGTAACAGCCCGAGAGGGCATTGACACTGATAATATCAGTATTGCTAATATTATTGCTACTACATTGTAGAAATGAGGTAACAGCCCGAGAGGGCATTGACACTGATTTATCTTTCCAGCATACTAAATCTGCTAACCAGTAGCAATGAGGTACTAGCCCGTGAGTGCATTAATAAAATCATCACTTTATGAAACTTGTAAATTTAACCATACCCTGCAGAACATAGGAGAGTGGCTATGATCATTGACTTTTCTTATGATGTCGATAGTTACCAAAAGCTTTTGACACACTATGGAAATTGGCCGTATACCTGTCCTGTGTGTAATACTGAGGGACAGTGGCAACGTCATGGTACATATTTGAGGTATTTTTTGGTCAGTGAAGACGATGGTTATGAGAGTAAAATGGAAAAAGGGATTGATTTGGATGTTTATTATAAATGGAAAACACATCATATGAAAATTTTGCGCATCCGTTGTAAATCATGTCAGCATACACATGCAATCTTGACGAAGGATATGATTCCTTATGCGATTTATTCAATTCGAAGTATTATTAAATCGTATTGTCATAAGCTTTTAGGCCAAAGTGTAGTAGAAGCAGAGAAAAGGGATTGGATGTCACATCAACAGTTCTATCGCTGTATAAAGAATTTTGAGCAAATGAGATTGAAATTACAGGAATTAACTGAGTTGTCAGAAGTACGAACGAAACAATGGTGGAAAGATCTAGGAATATTAAAAAGCCTTTTTGATATAAGGCGAAGTCCTGTGCTAGAGTGTTCTTTCTTTCAAAAGCACCAGTGCCCTTTTTTGATGAGAAGAAAAATACGGATCAATATTTACTTTTTGTTTCCACTTTCTGCTGAAGCTAAGTATTGATGAATAGATGAATAACTACGATTTACGTCTTATCCACATAGTAGTTGCATCGACAGTAAACTGTTTATACGGTAAAATAAAAACATCTTAAATTTATAAGACAGCAAAGAAAATGATGTGCAAAATATGCAGCTGTCGCTAAACTAAAGAAAATCTTAAGAGAACGGCGAAAAAGAGTATTTCTAAAACGGTTTAGCAGAAAGGGAGGATATGTGGATAAGATTTTAAAGGAAAAAACTGAGCAGTGGATGACGCTTGAGAGAAAGACATTGGAGCAGCGCAAGAAGGCTGAGCAATTTTATGAAGAAGAGATGATGGAGCATATTGTAAGAGAGTATATCCGCAACAACAAGAGTAAATTAAAAGAAAAGGCAAAGTATCTGATTGTATCAGTAGGAACATCCTATGAGCCGATTGTATTGAATATTTCGCTGCTGCAGCCTGAGCGGATTTTGTTTTTGTACACAAGTCAGTCAGAAGAGATTTTGGATAAAGTGATGGACTTTTGTTGTCTGCGTATGTCTCAAGTTGAGAAGAGTAAAGTGAATGAAACAAATCAGACGGATATTTACCGAGAGATTAAACGCTGTTATCTCGAGTGGGGAAAGCCGGAGAAAATCTATATTGATTTTACGGGTGGAACGAAGGCAATGTCAACAGCCGCAGCAATGGCAGGTGCAATGATTCATGTGCAGATGATTTATGTAGGAACAAATCAGTATATGCGTGATTTTCGAAAGCCTTTGCCGGGATCTGAAACTTTGTTTTATATCAATAGCCCAATGGATGTATTTGGCGATCTTGAAATTGATAAGGCATATGCGTTGTTTGAGCAGTATAATTATGCTGGTGCAAGAGAAAAACTTGGAGAGATCAAAGAAGAGATTCCAGATCCGGTGATCCGGCAGGAGCTTAATTTTGTTTACTCACTGGCACAGACTTATGAATACTGGGATTCACTTGAATTTATTCGGGCTTATCAGACAATGAGCAGTTTAGTAAAGGGCATTGAACGGGATAGCCAATATAGTCGCCATTTTGTATTGCAGGATTTTTTAGAACGATTGATCCGTCAGAAGGAGCTATTGGAAAATTTAAAGGATATACCAGAGTTTACTAGGCAAAAACGTAATATGGAAATCCTTCAGAAACCTAATTATGTAATTCCATTAATGTTTAGTATGTACCAGAATGCG
>OKVF01001424.1_pt1 | contig 18225 bp, 13 predicted proteins | sample 1604831 | NCBI WGS metagenome assembly OKVF01 (sample SAMN01760980, study PRJEB22395) | human gut metagenome
TAAAAGGAATCAAATTATAAAAAACGGAGCGTGTCTGCCAGAACGGAAAAAGCGATGGCAGGCGCGCTTCTTTTGTTAAAATCGTAGAGAAAAGAGTCAAAAAAATAGATTGTTTTATGCAGAGTTATGCCGTAAAATAGAAACAAATGGGATAGAAAACCAAAAATTCTGAAAATAAAAAACAGGAGGTTTTTCAATGAAACAGACAGATTTGGAAAAGCTGCTGGCGGATATGTCGCTGAAAGAGAAAGTGGACCAGATGCTTCAGTTAAGCGGAGCATTTTATCTGGGAGATGAAAACAGCGTCCTGACCGGTCCGGCAAACGATATGGGAATCGGAAAAGAGGATCTGGAGATGGCAGGCTCCATTCTGGGAGCAGCAGGCGCCGATACGATGAAAAAACTGCAGGATGACTACATGGCAAAACAGCCGCATCACATCCCGATGCTGTTCATGATGGATGTCATTCACGGCATGAAGACCATTTTCCCGGCGCCGCTGGCGCAGGGAGCCACTTTTGTTCCGGAGCTCTCCGGCGAATGCGCATCCGCAGCTGCAAAAGAAGCATCCGCAGCCGGACTTCACGTTACCTTTTCCCCGATGGTGGATCTTGTGCGCGATGCAAGATGGGGCCGTGTCGTGGAATCCACAGGCGAAGATCCATACCTGAACAGCCGCTTTTCCGAGGCGATCGTAAAAGGCTTCCAGGGCGATGATTTAAAAACACCGGGAAAAGTTGCCTCCTGCATCAAACACTTTGCAGGCTACGGCGGAGCAGTCGCAGGAAGAGATTACAACACCGTAGAGCTCTCAGAGCATACCTTCCGTGAATTCTATCTTCCGGCATACAAAGCAGGCATCGATGCGGGCGCAGCGATGGTGATGACATCATTCAACACGATCAACGGCGTTCCGGCGAGCACCAACAAATGGCTGATGCGCGATATCCTGCGCGGCGAGATGGGATTTGACGGCGTGCTGATTTCTGACTTTGCAGCCATTCTGGAAACCGTTGCCCACAGAAGCTCGAAAGATGCCGCCGATGCAGCGAAAAAAGCGCTGGAGGCAGGCGTGGATATTGATATGATGACATCCGTTTACGCCGCAAACCTCTGCCGTCTCGTAGAAGAAGGTGAAGTGGACGAGCATCTGATTGACGAGTGCTGCCTGCGGATTCTGGAGCTGAAAAACAAACTGGGACTGTTTGAAAATCCATATAAAGATGCGGATGCCGAGAAAGAGAAAGCATACAACCTCTGCCCGGAGCATCGTGCACTGGCGAAAAAAGCAGCGGAGGAATCCTTCGTCCTGCTGAAAAACGACGGTGTACTGCCGCTCGACACTGCGAAAAAGATCGCATTTGTCGGCCCGTATACCAACAATCATGAAATCAAGAGCAGCTGGTCCTTCACCGGCGACAGCAAGGACTGCGTGACGATTCAGGAAGCAGCCGAGAAAGTATTCGACGCATCACGCACCACGTATGCAGAAGGATGTCCGGTTATCGGAAACGATGTGGAGCTGATCGGATTTACCGAGACGACACCGAAAAAATACAGTGAGGAAGAGCTTGCTGCCATGGAGCAGAGCGCACTACAGGCAGCAAAAGAGGCCGATCTCGTGGTAATGCCGATGGGTGAGCATTATCTGCAGAGCGGCGAGGCGACCAGCCGTGCCATGATCGATGTGCCGGAAATCCAGATGGAGCTGTTCCACAAAGTGCTGGCCGTCAATCCGAATGTGGTTGTCGTTCTGTTCAACGGCCGCCCGCTGGATCTGCGGGAAATTAGCGTTAAAGCAAAAGCCATTCTCGAGGTATGGTTCCCGGGAACCGAGGGCGGAAGCGCTGTTGTGGATGTTCTGACCGGAAAGAAAAATCCGTCCGGCCATCTGCCGATGAGCTTCCCGTACTGCGTGGGCCAGGCACCGGTCAGCTACAACGAGTATTCCACCGGAAGACCGAATCTGCCGGGCATGAAAGAGCGGTTCCGCTCCAAATATCTCGATATTCCGAACGCACCGCTGTATCCGTTTGGTTACGGACTTTCCTATACCACGTTTGATATTTCCGCGGTAACACTGGATCAGAACGAGATGGATAAAAACGGCAGAATTGCAGCGCATGTGACCGTGAAAAATACAGGTGATACGGCTGGCTGTGATGTTGTACAGCTGTACATCCGTGATGATTATTCCGATGTGGTTCGTCCGGTGCGAGAGCTGAAAGGCTTCCGAAGAGTAGAGCTTGCTCCGGGCAAAGAGCAGGAAGTGACCTTCTATATTACCGAAGAAGATCTGCGCTACTACCGTCTCGACGGAACTTTTGGAAGCGAGCCTGGAACGTTTAACGTATTTGTCGGTGACAGCAGCACGACGGAAAACAGTGCGGTATTTACACTGAAATAAATGCAGCAGGAAAAAGGAGAAAACTTATGGAGAAAACAACGAAAAACGGAATCCACCGCATCACACAGGCAGACGGAAAAACGATTGCCTGGGCAGAGGAGTCCGGAGTTAAGGTATTGGAAAAAGATGGATATTACTTTAAAGATCTTGCAAAAACTGGCGAACTGCTGCCGTACGAGGACTGGCGTCTTTCCGATGAGGAGAGAGCGGCAGACCTTGCGGGTCGTCTTTGGATTGAAGAGATTGCAGGCCTTATGCTGTACTCGCCGCACCAGGCGGTACCGCCGATGCCGGGCGGACCATTCCAGGGAACGTTTGACGGAAAAACGTATCTGGAATCCGGCAAAGAACCGTATGCGATTTCCGATCAGCAGAAAGAATTTCTGGAGGACGAGCATATCCGCCATATCCTGCTGACGAACGTGGAAAGCCCGGAGATTTCCGCAAAATGGAGCAATGAGCTGCAGAAACGGGCAGAGACACTGCCGTATGGTATTCCGGTCAACCTCTCCTCCGATCCGCGGAACGGAGCAAAGGATTCCGGCGCGGAGTTCAAGAGCGGCGGAAGCGAGATCAGCAAATGGCCGGAGGGCGTTGGTTTTGCAGCCTGCTTCGATCCGGAAGTAGCCGGACAGTTTGCAAAGGATGCCTCCCGTGAATACCGGGCACTCGGCATCACAACGGCACTCGGACCGCAGATCGACCTCTGCACCGAGCCGAGATGGATGCGCTTTGTCGATACGTTAGGCGAAGAAGTGGAGATGTCCAAAAAGCTTACCAAAGCGTACTGTGACGGTATGCAGACAACGGAAGGGGAAGCAGACGGCTGGGGAAAAGACAGCGTCAACACGATGGTCAAACACTGGCCGGGCGGCGGCACCGGAGAGGCCGGACGCGATGCACACTATGCATTCGGACAGTTTGCCATTTATCCGACCGGAAATTTTGAGGAGCATTTAAAACCGTTTACCGAGGCAGCCTTCCACCTGGACGGACCGACCGACTGCGCATCCGCGGTTATGCCGTACTACACCGTATCCTACGGCGTGGACAAGAAAAACGGCAAGAACGTCGGAAACTCCTACAGCGAGTACCTGATCAAGGATCTGCTGCGCGGAAAATATGAATTCAAAGGCATTGTCTGCACCGACTGGGGCATCACCCAGGATCCGGAGAAGACGATTGAGGGATTTGGAAGCCGCTGCTACGGCGTGCAGGATATGACCGAGGCAGAACGGTGTCTGCTGGCGATTACAAACGGCGTTGACCAGTTCGGCGGAAACAGCGAGTCCGGTCCGATTGTCGAGGCGTATAAGATCGGCTGTGAGAAATACGGCGAGAAAGCGATGCGTGAGCGCATGGAGCTGTCCGCCAAACGTCTTCTGATCAACATTTTCCACTGCGGTTTGTTTGAGGACCCGTATCTTGATCCGGAAGAATCCGCAAAGATTGTAGGATGCGAAGAGTTCTGCCGCCATGGCTATGAGGCACAGAAGAAATCCATCGTCCTGCTGAAAAACAGTGCGAAACGCGCACCGGAAGGACAGAAGGGTGTGCTGCCGCTGAAGAAAGGTTTGAAGGTTTATATTCCGGAGAGAAAGATCGGACCGTCCAAAGCGTTCTTCCGCATCGATCTGCCGGCAAAAACCGAAGATCCGCTGCCGGATGGACTGCCGTCCAAGTACGGTACACGCGTGGCATCACCGGAGGAGGCCGATGTGGCGCTGGTATTTATCGAAAGCCCGGCATGCAACCCGTATTCCACCGAAGATCTTGCGAACGGCGGCAACGGCTATCTGCCGATTACACTGCAGTACCGCCCGTATACGGCGAAAAAAGCGCGTGAGGTGAGCATTGCCGGCGGTGATTTCCGCGAGAATTTCACGAACCGCAGCTATCTTGGAAAGACAAACACTGCCTACAACGAGGCTGATCTCGACAATATTCTCGAATGCCGCCGCGCGATGGGCGACAAGCCGGTGATCGTCTGCGCAACCGTCAACAACCCGATGGTGATGCATGAATTTGAAGCCGAAGCCGATGCGATCGTCGCAGAGTTCGGTGTTTCGAGAGCCGCTGTGCTCGACGTTGTCTTCGGCGGTTACAACCCGACCGGCCGTCTGCCGATCCAGATGCCGAAGGATATGGATGCGGTTGAGGAGCAGAGCGAGGACCGTGCGTTGGATATGGAAACCTATATTGACAGCGAAGGACATAACTATGACTACGGTTATGGCATGAATTACGAAGGCGTTCTTCCTGCATGGAAAAAGTAAAAGAATAACAGAAAACCTGATCGGCACCGGGACCGCGTGTGTTTCGGTGCCGATATTGGAAACAAAAGACAGAATAAGGAGGACTTAAAAAGAGATGATTGTTCCAAAATATTTCGAAGATTTCGATCACCTGCATGTGAATACCATGCCGAACCGTGCCTACTACATTCCGGCATCCCGCCGCATGGAGGATCTGGTGGAGAACCGGGAGGCGTCGGACCGCTTTTTCCTGCTTTCCGGCGACTGGAAATTCCGCTATTTTACCAGTGTTTACGATGTAAAAGAGGAGTTTTTCGCAGAAGGATACGACACTTCTGCATTCGAGACGATTCCGGTGCCGTCCGTCTGGCAGAATTATGGCCATGACCACCATCAGTATACGAATGTCCGCTACCCGTTCCCGGTGGATCCGCCGTATGTGCCGTATGAGAACCCGTGCGGTGCGTACGTGAGAACGTTCGAGTGGAAAAAACAGGAGGAAGCACCGAGGGCATTCCTGAATTTTGAGGGCGTGGATTCCTGTTTCTACGTGTGGATGAACGGCAGCTTCGTCGGCTACAGCCAGGTGTCTCATTCTACGAGTGAATTTGATGTAACAGACTTCTTAAAAGATGGCATCAACATCATCGCCGTACTGGTGCTGAAATGGTGCGATGGAAGCTATCTCGAGGATCAGGACAAATTCCGCATGAGCGGCATTTTCCGCGATGTCTATCTGCTTGCAAGACCAGAAAAAGGCATCCGCGATTACTTTGTAAAGGCAGCGCCGGACGCATCGTACCAGAATGGAGAAGTTTCGATTGCGATTACCTGGAATGACGGGGAACCGCAGGAAGGAACGGCAAAGCTGTTTGATGCAGAAAATCATCTTGTGGCAGAGGCAGCGTTTGGCGGCGATACGGTTCAGATGCATGTAAAAGATGCACATCTGTGGAATGCCGAGGAGCCGTATCTGTATACGCTGGTGCTGGAGACGGCGGGTGAGGTGATCACTGATCATGTCGGCATCCGTGAGATCCACGCGAAGGACGGTGTGCTGTACCTGAACGGCGTGAAGATCAAATTCCACGGAACAAACCGCCACGACAGCGATCCGGTGACGGGATTTGCAATCAGCCTTGCACAGATCAAAAAAGATCTGAAGGTAATGAAAGAGCACAACATCAATGCGATCCGGACCAGCCATTACCCGAATGCGCCGTACTGTTATCAGCTTTATGACCGTCTCGGTTTTTATGTCATCGATGAGGCGGACAATGAGAGCCACGGCACAGAGGCAATTTATGCGAATTACACGGGCTGGGAAGAGTATGCGAAGAACTGGAATAAACTAATTGCGAACAATCCGGTATTTACCGAGGCAACCGTAGACCGCACACAGCGTTGCGTAGAGCGCGATAAGAACCGCCCGAGCGTTGTCATCTGGTCGATGGGAAATGAGTGCGCATACGGCTGTACCTTCGAGGCGGCCTTAAAGTGGACGAAGGAATTTGATCCGACGCGTCTGACGCACTATGAGTCGGCACGGTATGTGGATGATCCGAAGAAATACGATTACAGCAACCTCGACCTCTACAGCCGCATGTATCCATCACTCGAGGAGATCAAAAAAGAGCTGGTGGAGTACGGGGATAAGCCGTATATCATGTGCGAATACTGCCATGCGATGGGCAACGGCCCGGGAGATCTTGAAGACTACTTTGAACTGATCCACAGCGAGGAGAAGATGTGCGGCGGCTTTATCTGGGAGTGGTGCGACCACGCGATTGATATGGGAAAAACGATCGAGGGAAAGAAGATGTACGCGTACGGCGGCGACCACAACGAGTATCCGCACGACGGCAACTTCTGCATGGACGGACTTGTTTATCCGGACCGCACACCGCATACGGGACTGATGGAATTTAAAAACGTGTATCGTCCGGTGCGCGTGACGGGATATGATGCCGAAAAGGGTACACTGACCATCAAAAACTATATGAATTTTGTGAATCTGAAAGATTACGCTGTGCTCGGCTATGAGGTGCTTGTGGACGGCGAAGTGACGGAGAGCGGCAAGATTACAGATGAAGCACTGCTGGAGCTTGCGGCAGGCTGTGAGAAGACGATTCCGCTTGCCATTTCCGTGCCGGAGCAGGGAAAATGTGCGCTGAAGGTTACCTGGTATCAGAAACAGGCCACTGAGGTGCTGCCGGAGCAGTTCGAACTGGGATTTGAAGAAGTTCCGGTGAAAACGAAAGACAATCAGAACCAGAAGGCAAAAGAGATGATGAAGCGCCCGGAGGGAACGGTTTCGTTTGGATGGAAAGAGGACGATCATTATCTGACGGTATCGACGGAACAGTTCAGCTATACCTATAATAAGTTCACCGGCCTGTTCGAGGAAATGTGCTATGCCAACCAGAATCTGCTCGACCGTCCGATGGAGCTGAACATCTGGCGTGCGCCGACAGACAATGACCGCAATATCAAGAATACCTGGATGTGTGCGCAGTATGACCGCACCGTGACGCGGGCGTATGAGACAACGGCAAAAGAAGAAAACGGCTGCATGGAGATCGAGACAAGCTATTCGATTTCGTCTCCGGCTCTGCAGCGGATCCTTGCAGGTGTGATTAAATGGACAATTTACAGCGACGGAACGACCGATGTCCATGTAGAAGCAAAGAAAGACCCGGTATTCCCGGTTCTGCCGCGTTTTGGCCTGCGCCTGTTCCTGCCGGAATCGTTTGCAGAACTGACCTACTGCGGCCTCGGCCCGGTGGAGAGCTACGTGGATAAGCACCAGGCAAGCTATCACGGCGTTTTCCACAGCACACCGGCAGAACAGCAGGAAGACTATATCCGCCCGCAGGAGAACGGCAGCCACTACGACTGCGATTATGCAAGTCTTGCCAGTGATCGTGCGGTATTGACGGCAGTGGGCGAGAAAAACTTCTCATTCCAGGCATCTATTTACACGCAGGAGGAGCTGACCGCGAAAGCCCACAACTATGAGCTTCGGCCGTGCGGAAGCACTGTTTTCTGCATCGACTACCGCCAGGCCGGGATCGGATCGGCAAGCTGCGGACCGATGCTGCTGGAAAAATATCAGCTGAAAGAAACCGAAATCAGCTTCGATGTGCGGCTGAAACCGGAACTGCTGTAAAGCGTAGAATTTGAAAAATAAGAAAAGCGCTGTGCCCTCTCTCTGAAAGGTGAGGGAACGGCGCCTTTTTATATGATGTACAAAAAAAGTCTTGATAAACCTATTGAATTGCTATGAATATAGAATTATAATGGACGAAATTATAATTCAAATCCAATCCAGGTGATTCTGGAAAGAGAAAAGGGAAGGAGAAAATCAAGCATGAGTGAAATTACAAGAGATGAGGCATTTACTTTATTAAAAAAATACAACAAAGATCCCTTCCATATTCAGCATGCGCTTACCGTAGAGGCCGTGATGAAATGGTATGCAAGAGAGCTTGGCTATGGGGCAGAAGAGGAGCACTGGGGTATTGTCGGACTGCTGCATGACATTGATTTTGAGCTGTATCCGGCAGAGCACTGCCTGAAAGCACCGGAGCTTCTGCGGGAAGGCGGCGTGTCGGAAGATATCATTCATGGTGTCGTTTCCCATGGCTGCGGCATTACCATTGAGTGCGGCGTCATACTGGATGTGGAGCCGGTGCATGAGATGGAAAAAGTTCTGTTTGCAGCAGATGAGCTGACGGGACTGATCTGGGCAGCTGCGCTGATGCGGCCTTCGAAGAGCACAAAAGACATGGAACTGAAATCCTTAAAGAAGAAATATAAGAGCAAAGGCTTTGCAGCAGGATGTTCGAGAGAGGTCATTGAGAGGGGCGCCGATCAGCTTGGCTGGCCGCTGGAAAAATTACTGACTATGACCCTGCAGGCAATGGCCGACAGCGAGGATGAGATCAACCGGGAAGTGGAAGCGGAACAGAACGCATAAAAACAGTCTGAGTTTCGGTGTAAAAACGGGAACTCAGGCTGTTTTTTTGCATGGCGCATCTTTTCCCAGGCATTACCATTTCTTTTTTTTGTTAGATCGCAAGAAGAAAATACGGAATCCGCACAGGGCAGGAAGAGGCGTTTTTTCAGCATTGGAGGAAGTGACGGACAGGGAATTTTGTGATATAGTAAAACAAAATCTGAGTGAAAAGGTGAAATACAAAATGATCAGTGAAAAAATTTTTGAATTAATTCTTCGAAACGGGGTGACCCAAAAAGAATTCTCTGAAGAAACCGGAATTTCACAGAGCACCATCAGCGACTGGAAAAGAAAGGGGACGAATCCGTCGGCGGATAAGATACTGAAAATCTGCGAAGTGCTGAAGGTTACGCCGTATGAGCTTTTAGGAGAAAATGAGATCGAACGGAAAGCAGTGGATCTCGAAATGTGCGCGGCAAACACAGAGGAGAAAATGATTCTGGAAGGCTTTCGTAATTTGCCCGACAGAAAAAAGGAACGAATTCTGGGATATCTGGCGGCATTGCAGGAGGAATAAAAGGATGCAGAAACCATCTGTGAATATCCTGGCCTCTCAGATGAGGAAAATATTTCAAAAATCTGAGATTTTCTATCGCGAATCTCTCTTAGGAGTGATAAAATAAACCATAATACGTTCGGCAGAAAGAGGGAATCGAGTATGAAATATGCCTACAAAAACGGAAAAATTTTAAACGGAACGAAAGAGATGCAGGTCCAGACCGGTCTTACAATCCTGACGGGGGAGAAAACATCACGGCGATTGTCCCGGAAGAATCGACCATCCGCAGGTAAAACGTAATCCGGTCGTGACGGCGGAGCTGGATAAATTTCTGGTGGATTAAAAACAGGATGGAGAAGACAAACAAGATGGAAGAAATGAAAGAAACACAGGAAAGCTTACAGCGAAAAAGAGAACAGGCCCTGCAGCGGCTCCGCAGGGAGCGGACAGAAGAAGCCCTGTGGGACTGCGTTGTCGCGTTCCAGGAGTTTGAGTTCCATACGTATTCCGGCCTGCCGTATTCCTACCATATGAAATACGGCAGAAGCGGCACCTATACAAAAGAGCTCTGGATCAACCGCAGAGAAAAAAGCAAAAGTCTTGTCTGGAGCTCCGTCCGGAGTGCATATCAGAAAGTGCTGGAATTACAGCAGGAGAGCGAAAGACCGGTTGTCGAGCGCCCGAAAGCGCTGGGCGATATCCGTGGAATCACGTATATTTACGGCATCTTTTACGAGTTTGCCCTGCTGGAAATGCCGGAAAAAGCAAAAGAAAAAATTGCTCTGCAGACAGCAGGACAAAAATTGCCGGAAAAATAAATTTTCCGCCCATGCAGGTCTTGACAACCACGCATTGGGTGATATAATCTAAAACTATCGGGAGCCAAAAAGCACCGAACACAAAAAACAAAGCGTAGAAGAGACGAGTAAATCACAGCGAATGTGACAGAGAGAAACCCCGTTTTGTGGTGCAAGGGTTTTAACAGGAACGTGATCGAAGACCAGCTCTGAGCGGCCCCAATCCGGCCCGGTGATTCCGTTATCGTCAAATGAAGTGGTTTGAAAAAACAAAATGGGTGGAACCGCGGTGAATGAAAATACATCGTCCCTTTTGACAGCATAAGCGTGTCAGAAGGGACTTTTTTGTTGCTGTAAAAAGTATAAAAATTCTGAAACACGCTTGCGAAAAATATACAAAGAAAGAGGTAAAGCAAATGATCATCACACTGAAAGATGGAAGTACCAAAGAGTACTCCGAACCGAAATCCATCATTGAGATCGCAGCAGACATCAGCGAAGGCCTTGCAAGAATGGCCTGTGCAGGTGAAGTAAACGGCGAAGTAGAAGATCTTCGTACCGTCATCGACAAGGACTGCAATCTTTCCATTCTGACCTTCAACGATGAAGGCGGAAAAGCAGCATTCCGCCACACCACGTCCCATATCATGGCACAGGCAATCAAGAGACTGTACCCGGAGACCAAGCTTGCAATCGGACCGTCCATCGCAGACGGATTCTACTACGATGTAGACAGAGAAACTCCGCTCACCAGCGAAGACCTTGAAAAAATCGAAGCAGAGATGAAGAAAATCGTAAAAGAGGATCTGAAACTGGAGCGTTTTGAGTTGCCGAGAGCAGAAGCCATCGCCTTCATGAAAGAAAAAGAAGAACCATATAAAGTAGAACTGATCGAAGATCTGCCGGAAGATGCAGTCATCAGCTTCTATCGCCAGGGTGAATTTACGGACCTGTGCGCAGGCCCTCATCTGATGAGCACAAAGCCGGTCAAAGCCTTCAAACTGACCAGCCTTGCAGGTGCATACTGGAGAGGCAGCGAGAAAAACAAGATGCTGCAGAGAATCTACGGAACTGCATTCACAAAGAAAGCAGAGCTTGAAGAGTACCTCCACATGATCGAGGAAGCAAAGAAGCGTGACCACAGAAAACTCGGAAAAGAGCTCGGACTGTTTATGATGAGTGAGGACGGCCCGGGATTCCCGTTCTTCCTTCCAAAAGGAATGGATCTGAAAAATGCGCTGATGGATTACTGGCGTGAAATCCACAGAAAAGCAGGATACGTAGAAATCTCCACACCGATCATCCTGAACCGTCGTCTGTGGGAGACCTCCGGTCACTGGGATCACTACAAAGAAAACATGTATACCACCGTCATCGACGATGAAGATTATGCAATCAAACCTATGAACTGCCCGGGCGGCGTTCTCGTTTACAAGTCCGAGCCTCGTTCCTACCGTGATCTGCCGCTGCGTCTGGCAGAGGTTGGTCTGGTACATCGTCATGAGAAATCCGGCCAGCTGCACGGCCTGATGCGTGTACGCTGTTTCAACCAGGACGATGCCCATATTTTCATGACACCGGAGCAGATCAAAGATGAAATCAAAGGCGTTGCAAACCTGATTGACCAGGTTTACAAACTGTTCGGATTCAAATATCACGTAGAGCTGTCCACCCGTCCGGAAGACAGCATGGGAAGCGATGAGGACTGGGAGGTTGCAACCGAAGGCCTCCGCGGCGCACTCGATGACCTTGGCCTTGACTATGTAGTCAACGAAGGCGACGGCGCATTCTACGGCCCGAAGATCGACTTCCATCTGGAAGACTCCATCGGAAGAACGTGGCAGTGCGGTACCATCCAGCTTGACTTCCAGCTGCCGCAGAGATTCGAACTGGAATACACAGGAGCAGACGGAGAGAAACATCGTCCGATTATGATCCACCGTGTTGTTTACGGTTCTGTTGAGCGTTTCATCGGTATCCTGATCGAGCATTTTGCAGGTGCATTCCCAACCTGGCTTGCACCGGTACAGGTAAAGGTTCTGCCAATCTCCGACAAATACGCAGATTACGGCAAGAAGGTTCTGGACGCCCTTCACGGGGCAGGCATCCGCGCAGAGATGGATACCCGTTCCGAGAAGATCGGATATAAGATCCGTGAGGCACAGGGACAGAAGATTCCATACATGCTGATCGCCGGAGCAAAAGAGGAAGAGGCAGGTCTTGTATCTGTCAGAAGCCGTTTTGCGGGTGATGAAGGCCAGAGAAGCCTGGAGCAGTTTATCGCAGATATCAAAGAAGAAATCGCAAGCCGCGTTAACCGCCCGGTTACTGTTGAAACAAAAGAAAATAAATAAGGTAGGTGTCAAAAAAATTGACACCTATGATACCAGATTGCTCCGTACTTCGTACTCCCGCAATCTTCAAAACATTCGTACTCCGCTCATTTTTCTTCGAAAAATGGCTACTTACTCATGTTTTGGCGTGTCCAAAATTTAAAAATCCTCGTGCAAGCTTTGCTTGCGTCGGATTTCCAAACTTTGGACACTGGTATTATCAAATAAATAAGGCATAAAAAATTACCTCTTGGAAATAATGGTTTCTATGCGGGCGAAACCGCAGAAAACTAAATTTCAGGAGGTAATTTATTATGCCAGCATTAAGTTGTTCTGCTATGACCTGTGTTTACAACCAGAACGAGCTCTGTTCCAAAGGAGATATCCGCGTAGGCGGAAGCGGAGCCAAAAGCTCCATGGAAACGTGCTGCGAGAGCTTCAAGGAGCGCGGTGAGGGCACGATGTCCAACTCCACCGGCTGCGGCTGTACGAAAATCGGTGTCGACTGCAAGGCGCAGAACTGTACCTTTAACGACAACTGTAAATGCGAAGCCGGAGATATTCATATCGCCGGAGACAGCGCATGCAGCTGCCAGGAAACCGAGTGCAGCTCCTTCCGCTGTGGCTGCGGGAAATAAATACGAAAAAATACGAAAATCAGTATTGACAACAGGATGGGAGAGTGCTATACTGCAATAGTCTGAGAAAAAGAAAGTAGAGTATCCACTCTCACCCTAGCGCAAACACGCGACTACGGTCCAATATTGATCTTAAGTTCTCTTTGTGTAGAGATTTATGTACAATGTTAAGTGGATAGTCTGTCTATCCACTTTTCTTGCGTTATCAGTCAAATCCGGTCCGGTGAGCCGAGTTTGATTTCGTTACACCGCAAAAGCGGGAACACAGTCTTTTATAATGATGGAGGTGCACTACAATTAGCGAATTAATGATTAACGAGCAGATCAGAGACAGAGAAATTCGTCTGATCGGTCAGAACGGAGAACAGCTTGGAATTATGTCTGCCAGAGATGCGTACCTGAAAGCACAGGAAGCAGGTCTGGATCTTGTGAAAATTGCTCCGACAGCGAAACCGCCGGTTTGCAAAATTATCGACTACGGAAAGTACAGATATGAACTGGCCCGCAAGGAAAAAGAAGCAAAGAAAAAACAGAAAACAATTGAAATCAAGGAAGTTCGCCTTTCTCCAAACATTGACACCAATGATCTTAATACCAAAGTAGGTGCAGCCCGCAAGTTCATTACAAAGGGAGACAAAGTAAAAGTAACACTTCGTTTCCGCGGCCGTGAGATGGCACATATGAACAGTAGCAAATACATCCTCGATGAATTTGCAGAGAGTCTGTCCGATATTGCAACGGTTGACAAAGCGCCGAAGGTGGAAGGCAGAAGCATGACCATGTTTTTGACGGCTAAACGTTAAAATACATTTGAATCAATATCAAGGAGGAAATTAAAATGCCAAAGGTAAAAACAAGCAGAGCAGCTGCAAAGCGTTTTAAAACAACAGGAACAGGAAAATTAGTAAGAAATAAAGCTTACAAGAGCCATATCTTAACCAAGAAATCTCAGAAGAGAAAAAGAAACCTGAGAAAACAGACTACTGTTGATGCAACAAACGTAAAGAACATGAAGAAAATCTTACCTTACATGTAATTTTTGCAAGGTAGAGTTACGCCCAACAGATCAAGGAGGAAAATAAGAAATGGCAAGAATTAAAGGCGGCATGAACGCTAAGAAAAAACATAACAGAGTATTAAAACTGGCTAAAGGTTACAGAGGAGCCAGAAGCAAACAGTATAGAGTAGCAAAACAGTCCGTAATGCGCGCACTGACCAGCTCCTACGCAGGAAGAAAACAGAAAAAACGTCAGTTCCGTCAGCTGTGGATCGCTCGTATCAACGCAGCAGCAAGAATGAACGGTCTGTCCTACAGCAAATTTATGTATGGTCTGAAACTGGCAGGCGTTGAGCTGAACCGTAAAGTTCTGGCTGACATGGCAGTTAACGATGCAGAAGGATTTGCAACACTGGCTGAGCTTGCAAAAAGCAAAGTAGCATAAGTAAAAACATATTCTGTGTGAATATACGAAGAAGCTGTGAGAACCGGTAAGGGGATCGCAGCTTCTTTTGAAATATAGAAAAACATGAGGTGAATATGAAAAAAAGCAAAGTGGCAGTGGTTGCCTGTCCCGACTATGAGCCGGCGCGCGTAAAGGAAAGCCTGCAAAAGGGCTTGGAAGCAATTGGCGGCCTGGAATCTCTGATCGGAAAAGAAGAGAATATCTTATTAAAACCGAACCTCGTCCGCTCCGCAAAACGAGAACGCGCCGTCGTGACCGACCCGGAAGTTATGGATGCCCTGATCACGATTTTGCAGGAAAATGGCTATGAGAATATTTCCTGCGGCGATTCCTGCGGCCTTGGCACCCCGGAGGGCATTGCAAAGGAAGCCGGGCTGAAAGAGGTGCTGGAAAAACACAACGTTCCGCTGAAAGATTTCCTTACGAGCGAGCGCGTAGAAACCGCCGATGGTAAATTTCTGATGATTGCGAAAGATGCACTCGACTGCGACGCCCTCATCAGTGTCAGCAAAATGAAAACCCACGCGCTGGAACGCATCACCGGAGCTGTCAAGAACCAGTACGGCTGCATCAGCGGCGTCTACAAAAAACTCGGCCACACGCAGTATCCGAACGCTGAGAGCTTCGCGCACATGCTGATCGAGCTGAACCAGAAAGTCGCCCCGCGCCTCTATATCTGCGACGGCATCGTAGCAATGGAAGGCAATGGTCCGACTTCCGGCGACCCGGTTTCGATGGGAGTTCTTCTTATGTCCACCGATCCGATTGCACTGGATACCGTGTTCTGCCATCTGGTGAACCTCGATCCGTCGTATGTGCCGACAAATCTCTACGGGGAAACGCTCGGCCTTGGAACGTGGCACGACGACCGCATCGAAATCGTGACAGCGGATGGCACCATATCCGAGGAAGAACTGAAAAGAAAGTACGGAAATCCAAACTTCAACGTCGACCGCCGCAAAGCCCGCAAAAAAGGAGCCCTCGACCTGCTCGAGATGCTCGGGGTCTTCCAGAGCCGCCCCTATATCGTAGAAGAAAAATGTAAAAAATGCGGCGTCTGCGTCGAGAGCTGCCCGGTGGAAGGGAAAGCCGTCCGCTTTGATAACGGCCGCAGAAATCCGCCGGTCTACGATTATAAAAAGTGCATCCGCTGTTTCTGCTGTCAGGAAATGTGCCCGCATCAGGCAATCCAGGTAAAGAAACACCGTCTGCCGTGGGAAAAATAAGGGAGCTATCCTACAAAGTGACTGGAAAAGCAAAAAGAGAAGTGTTATACTTGAAACCGGACAAAATTTAGTACAGGAGGAACAACACCATGGAATTAGAAACTTTAAGAAGTGATATGATAGCAGCAATGAAAGCCAAAGACAAAGCGAGAAAAGAGGCCATCTCTTCCCTGATCTCCGCAGCAAAGAAAGTAGCCATCGACGAGGGCTGCCGCGATGACATCAAACCGGAGCTGGTAGACCGCGTCATCTTAAAAGAGCTGAAGACCGTAAAAGAGCAGATCGATACCTGCCCGGCATCCCGTGAGGACTTAAAAGCAGAGTATCAGTTCCGCTATGACGTCATCAGCGAGTATGCACCGAAACAGATGAGTGCAGACGAAGTCAAAGCCTACATCCAGGAGAAATTCGCAGACGTTCTGGCAACCAAGAACAAAGGTGCCATCATGAAGGCCGTTATGGCAGATATGAAAGGTAAAGCAGACGGAAAAGTCATCAACCAGACCGTTGCAGAACTGTGCAAATGAATATCATCAACATCGAACACATCAGCAAACTGTTCGGCGATAAACTGATTTTTGACGATGCTTCCTTCGGCCTGCAGGAGGGCGACAAGGTCGGCATCGTCGGAATCAACGGAACCGGAAAATCCACGCTGCTGCGCATGGCAGCAGGAGAGGAGACCCCGGATTCTGGCCAGATTATCCGCCAGAACAACCTCAAAATGGCCTATCTTCCGCAGACACCGGAATTTCCAAAGGATGCCACCGTGCTGTCCTACGCCCTTTCCGGTGATGAGGAGGAATGGCAGGTGCAGAGCAACCTTGTACAGCTCGGTATCACCGAATACGACGCAAAACTCGACACCCTCTCGGGCGGCCAGCGCCGCAAGGTTGCCCTGGCAAAAGTGCTTGCGTCTGATTTTGATGTCCTGATCCTCGACGAGCCGACCAACCACCTTGACAACGAAATGCTCTCCTGGCTCGAGGATTATCTGAAAAATTACCGCGGAACCGTCTTTATGGTCACCCATGACCGTTATTTCCTGGATAAAGTGTCAAACCGCATCCTCGAAATCAGCCACGGAAAAATGTACAGCTACGATTCCAACTATTCCCGTTTTCTGGAACTGAAAGCTGAGCGCGAGGAGATGGAACTCGCCTCTGAACGGAAACGTCAGAGCATCCTGCGCATGGAACTCGAATGGGCGAAACGCGGCTGCCGCGCAAGAAGCACAAAACAGCGCGCCAGACTCGAACGTCTCGAAGTACTCAAAAATGGCACGGCACCGACCGCAGACGCTGTCGTGGAGATGGATGCTGTCGAGACCCGCATGGGAAAGAAAACGATTGAATTCCATAACGTCAGCAAAGCCTTCGGCGATAAAACGCTGATGAAAGATTTCGAATACATCTTCCTGCGGAACCAGAGTGTCGGCATCATTGGCCCGAACGGCTGCGGAAAATCCACAATGCTGCGGATGATCACCGGAGAAGTCCTGCCGGATGCGGGAACCATCGAAATCGGCGACACGATCCGCATCGGCTATCTGGCACAGGAAGAGCCGGACATGGATACGAATCAGCGCGTGATCGACTACGTGAAAGATATCGCTGAGTATGTCCAGACCCGTGACGGCCGCATCAGCGCATCGCAGATGCTCGAACGCTTCCTGTTCACACCGGATATGCAGTACACCCCGATTTCCAAACTCTCCGGAGGCGAAAAACGGAGACTGTATCTCTTATCCGTCCTGGTGAGCGGCGCCAATGTTCTGATCCTCGACGAGCCGTCCAACAATGTGGATATCCCGACGCTGACCGTGCTCGAGGATTTCCTGAACACATTTGTCGGCATTGTGATCACCGTTTCCCATGACCGCTATTTCCTCGACAACGTCGTGGACCGGATTTTCGAATTTGACGGAAACGGGAATCTTTTGCAGTATGAAGGCGGCTATACCGATTACCTCGAGGCAAAAGAACGCCGTTTTGGCAAACTTCCGGAGAAAGCTGCTCAAACAGCAATGGCAAAAACAGCTGCATCCGCAGCCGGGACAGGAAAAAAAGATACAGGTACCGCCACGGATGCAGCTTCCGGAAAAGAAAAAAACAACGACTGGAAGCAGAACCGTCCGATCCGCCTGAAATTTACCTTTAAGGAACAGCGCGAGTACGAAACCATTGACGATGATATCGCTGCTCTGGAAGAAAAAATAGCATTCATTGACGACCAGATGATGAAAAACGCCACCAACTCCGCAAAGCTCGCTGAGCTGATGGCACAAAAAGAAGAAACAGAAGCAGCTCTCGAAGAAAAAACCGAGCGCTGGGTCTACCTGACCGACCTCGCCGAACGGATTGAGGAGCAGAATCAGAAATAATAAAAGCAAAGGAACTGTCCGCGGAAGAGAAAAAAATATGCGGGCCGTTCCTTCTTTTTTGGCCGAAAAATGAAGAACAACATTACCATATATTGTAAAAAACTTGTATTTTTCACGGAACAACCACAGAAAATCTAGACAGAATTACCAATCGGTGTTATAATTCAAATACTGGACATAGATCGGAAGAGCGTCGTGTAGGGAAA
>OKVF01001436.1_pt1 | contig 18018 bp, 9 predicted proteins | sample 1604831 | NCBI WGS metagenome assembly OKVF01 (sample SAMN01760980, study PRJEB22395) | human gut metagenome
TGGCTGACTCGAAGAATGATACGGGATATATAGCCGCCATAGATCGTCTATGGGATGATGTGGTACACCGCAATATGTATATCACCGGGGGAATCGGTTCATCCCGGGATAACGAAGGGTTTACGGAGGATTACGATTTACCGAACCTAGATGCTTATTGCGAGACTTGCGCTTCTGTCGGAATGGTGCTTTGGAACCAACGTATGAACCAACTTACCGGAGACTCTAAATACATCGACATACTGGAACGTTCTTTATATAACGGTGCGCTTGCCGGTATCTCCTTGGGTGGAGACCGCTTCTTCTATGTCAACCCGCTGGAATCTAAGGGTGATCACCATAGACAAGAATGGTATGGTTGCGCTTGTTGCCCAAGTCAGCTTTCACGCTTCTTGCCTTCTATCGGAAATTATATCTACGCCTCCTCCGATGATGCGTTATGGGTAAATCTATATATCGGAAATACGGGGCAAATACGGATAGGAGAGACTGATATCCTATTAACACAAGAAACGGACTATCCGTGGGATGGATCGGTAAAACTAACAATTTCTACGTCTCAGCCTTTGGAGAAAGAGATACGCCTCCGCATTCCGAATTGGTGCAAAACCTATGATTTAAGTATCAATGGTAAGAGAATAAACGTGTCTGAGAAAAAAGGCTATGCGGTAATCAAGGATTGGAAATCGCAAGATGTAATCGCTCTAGATATGGATATGCCCGTGGAAATTGTTGCGGCAGATCCGCATGTCAAGGAAAATTTCGGCAAACGGGCGATTCAACGAGGGCCACTTGTATACTGCATGGAAGAAATAGACAACCCGGAATATTTCGATCAAATCCAGTTGAGCCCAAGTACAACATTCCAGACAGCCTTCGTTTCCGATATATTGAATGGGATAAAAACAATTAAAACAAACGGTAGGGCACAATCTGCTACCTTCATTCCCTATTATGCGTGGGATAACCGTAAAGCAGGAAAAATGAGGGTATGGATCCCCTATAACGAATAACTAAAAAAGCATCAAAATGAAGTATTTATTAACGATAACATTATCAAGCCTAATCTCAATTACCTCCTTTTCTGCCACTTTGCCGGGAAATGAAGGTTCTATCAACATTAATTACCCGAACAATCGTTATCCATTAGCCTCTAAGCCTTATATAGAGTTGCCTATTGGGGATGTTAAACCTGCGGGTTGGCTAAAAATCCAAATGGAACGAATGTGTACGGGAATGACCGGCCATCTGGATTCTATCTATACGAAAGTAATGGGACCGCGTAATGGTTGGTTAGGCGGAGATGGAGACGTATGGGAGCGAGGCCCATACTGGATAGATGGCTTACTACCTTTGGCTTACATCATGAATGATGAGGCCCTGATCCAAAAAGTAAAGCCTTGGGTTGAATGGACATTGGCCTCTCAAAAGCCTAACGGATATTTCGGGCCAGATACAGACAGAGACTATGAACCCGGCTTACAACGGGATAACGCACAAGATTGGTGGCCCAAAATGGTTATGCTCAAAGTTCTGCAACAATATTATTCCGCTACCAACGATCAAAGAGTTATCTCGTTCCTCACTAATTATTTCAAATACCAGCTTTCTGAACTACCTAAAAGTCCTCTGGGAAAATGGACTTTCTGGGCTGAACAACGAGGAGGGGATAATCTGATGGTCGTATATTGGCTTTATAATATCACGGGCGATCCTTTCCTTCTGGAGTTAGGAGAGTTAATCCATAAGCAAACCTTCAATTGGACCGACGTGTTCTTGAACCAAGATCATTTAGCCCGGCAAAACAGCCTGCATTGTGTAAATCTCGCCCAAGGATTCAAGGAACCTGTCATTTATTACCAACAGAGCCATAATCCTCAAAATCTGGAAGCGGTTAAGGAAGCTGTACGGAAAATGCGCCATACGATTGGTTTTCCTACAGGATTATGGGCGGGAGATGAACTTTTACGTTTCGGTAACCCGACACAAGGATCAGAACTCTGTACCGCTGTCGAGATGATGTTCTCTCTCGAGAAAATGTTAGAGATAACCGGAGATGTCCAGTGGGCTGATCATTTAGAGAAAGTCGCATACAATGTACTGCCAACGCAGATCAAGGATGACTTTTCCGCACGACAATATTATCAGCAAGTCAATCAAATAGCGATCACTTGCGAAGGACGTAACTTTGTCTCACCACACGAGGACACAGACATTGTTTTCGGAGAATTGAGCGGTTATCCTTGTTGTACCTCCAATCTACATCAAGGCTGGCCTAAATTCACACGACATCTATGGTTTGCCACCGCCGATAATGGCATCGCTTCACTTATCTACGCACCATCGGAAGTGACTGCCCAAGTGGGAAACGACATCACGGTTAAAATCGCAGAGAAGACCGATTATCCCTTTGAAGAAAAGATCGATTTCAATTTATCGTTCCCTAGCAAGAAAGACAAGAAAGCCTTTTTCCCTTTTCACTTGCGTATTCCTGCTTGGTGTAATAATCCCGTGATTACGATAAATGGCGAGGCTGTCTCTATCGCAGCTCACTCTGGCGAAATCGTACGAATCAACCGGGAATGGAAAGATGGCGATCATATCCAGCTAGAGCTACCCATGCGTATATCCACAAGCAATTGGTATGACGATGCGGTTGTCATCGAACGAGGCCCATTATTGTATTCCCTAAAGATGGATGAGAAATGGGAACGCAAGGTTGATCAACGCCCGGAGTCTTCACATAAAGGAGAATGGTATTATGAGGTCACCTCTACTTCAGCATGGAATTATTCCCTGATTCGCAAATATCTGAAAGAAGAAGAACTAGAGAAAAATTTCGTCGTTAGAAAGGCAGAGAACATAGCCCCTTACCCATGGAACCTAGAGAATGCCCCTATCACGATTAAAACAAAGGGACGGATCTTACCTTCATGGAAAATGTTCAAAGGTTCCGCCGGCCCCGTAAATTTCTTCATGCAAGCCAACGAACCGATGGGTGATGAAGAGACGATCGAGTTAATTCCTTATGGCTGTACCACTTTACGTATAACCGAGTTCCCGGTACGATAAAATAATGTGCCAATGCTTATTCTACACAAAGAGTATTCGCATTGGCACATTATTTTCAATTCTTCTTCATCGTATAATCCTTCACCCCCAAGGAATCATACGCCTGCAAAAGCGCCTCGTCATTATCGGAGATCATTAACAACTTGTCGTTCTCCTTTAATTCCGTATTTCCTTTCGGGATGAAATAGCGGCCTTCCCGTTTCACCATTACCGCCAAGGTATGATCGGGTAAAGTCAGCTGCATCAATTTATTTCCATGGGATAATACCGCCGGGGTAATATCGATCTCGCTCATAGCGCTCTTGATCTCCTCGGGAAGCTCGATGCCAAACTCATCCTTTCGTTCCGGCTCATCCACCATATCCAGCCATTTAGCGGCTTGGGTAACCGTGGTTCCTTGGATCAGCAAAGAAAGAATCGTGATAAAGAATACGATATTAAAGAACATACCGGCATGCTCGATCCCGGCGATCATCGGGTAAGTAGCGAAAATAATAGGAACCGCCCCGCGTAATCCCACCCATGAGATATACAGTTTACCTTTGAAGGAGAAATTCTTATAAGGTATCAAGCAAAGGAACACGCTAATCGGACGGGCGATCAAGATCATAAAGACTCCCACCATAACACCTACACCCGTCACCGGTAATAACTCATGCGGGTTCACTAGCAAGCCTAACGTAAGGAACATCACGATCTGCCACAACCAAGCGAAACCGTCAAAGAACGTCCCCATACTTTTCTTGTGAACAATCTTAGCGTTACCAACCACCAAACCAGCGATATAAACCGCTAAATAGCCATTACCCTTACATAAGGTCGTAGCGGCGAAGGTGAAGAAAGCCGTAGCCAATAAAAGGATCGGATACAAAGACTCGTTATCTATATCGATCTTATTAATAATCAACACAGCCAGTCTCCCCAATAAGAAACCGGCGATAGCTCCCACCGATAATTGAATGACCAAGGATAGCCCGGCCTCCCAAATATTCATACCTCCGCTTTGTATGTAAGCGATCAGAAGCAAGGTAAGCATATAAGCCATCGGGTCATTACTACCACTCTCCAGTTCCAAGGTAGGACGCAGACGCTCTTTCAAATAAACCCCTTTACTGCGCAAGATGGAGAAAACCGAGGCTGAGTCCGTAGAGGACATGACCGCCGCCAGCAATAAAGATTCCGGGAAAGTCAACGTAACATATTTGCCAAATAAACCAAATAACCAATAGATAAACCCGCCCGTGATAAAAGTCGTGGCCAGCACCCCGAGCGTGGCCAATACCACACCTTGCGAGGCGATAGGTTTGACCTCCGCAACTTTCGTATCCATACCACCCGAGAACAAGATGATACTCAACGCCAACATGCCGATAAACTGGGCTACATTCGGATCGCTGAACTGGATGCCCAGACCATCGCTGCCAAACAACATTCCCACACCAAGGAACAACAACAAAGCGGGTAAGCCGAAACGATAACCGGCCTTACCGGCGAATATACTTAAAAACAGGATCACAGAAGCTATTAATAGCACTTGCTCAGGATTTTGAAACATACGCAAAACGGGTTTTATGATTAGTGATTTGATACTTTGTCACAAAGTTCGTAAACTTTTTGTAATTATAATCACACAAAAAGAAGAAATCCGGTCCCCAATTTACACGAAGGCTAGATTTATTCTTTCTATAGAAAAACAAATCTTTCTTACAAATGGTTCGATAATTTTTCTATCTCACATAGAATCATTACTTTTGACGCACATACATATCCGCTTTATGAACAAAAAACATCTATTCGCACTGTTGTTTACATTACTCGTATGGACGAGTTGTAACAACCAACAACATTTTATTACCGACGCCGCTTACCGAGCTGAGGTTGAGAATGATTTCCAAGCGAAACAGGCCGCTCTGCCTAACGGAGACCTTTTCGCAGTATTTAACGATCAAATGACTCCCGAAGAGAGGGAGGCGTTAACCTTCATGTACGCCTATATGCCGATTGGAGACATCACGGACTATAGTGGCGATTTCTATTTGAAAAACATCCGTTCCTCTTTCCAAGCACGGAATGAGATGCCTTGGGGCGATAGCATCCCAGAGGATATCTTCCACCATTTCGTATTGCCGGTACGAATCAACAATGAGAATCTGGATGAAAGCCGCATGGTTTTCTTTGATGAGTTGAAAGACCGGGTGAAGGGTCTCTCGTTGTACGATGCCGTACTGGAAGTGAATCACTGGTGTCATGAGAAGGTTATCTATACCCCTTCCGATGGGCGCACAAGTTCCCCTTTGGCATCCGTAAAGACCGCTTACGGTCGTTGCGGCGAGGAGTCTACCTTCACGGTAGCCGCTTTACGTTCCGTGGGTATTCCCGCGCGTCAGGTATATACGCCTCGCTGGGCGCATACGGATGATAACCACGCATGGGTAGAAGCTTGGGTGAATGGTAAATGGTATTTCCTCGGCGCTTGCGAGCCCGAACCGGTATTGAATCTGGGTTGGTTCAACGGCCCTGCTTACCGGGGTATGTTGATGCATACGAAAGTATTCGGTAAATACAATGGCCCGGAGGATGTCATGGAACGTACCGATGGGTATACCGAGATCAACGTGATCGATAATTACGCACCTTCGGCTAAAGCTGTTATCACGGTTACGGATGCCAATGGCAAGCCGGTGAAGGACGCTTTGGTAGAATTCAAGATTTATAATTATGCCGAGTTCAACAGCGTAGCCCGCAAGAAGACGGACGCGGATGGCAAATGCTCATTATCCGCCGGAAAAGGGGATATGTTGGTATGGGCCAGCAAGGACGGCAAGTTCGGCTACAGCAAGGTCTCTTTCGGCAAAGACGGAGAGGTTACGATCGCCTTGAACAAGAAACCGGGAGATGTGGAGACGATCGCCCTAGATATCATACCACCGGTGGACGGCTCTATCCCAGCGGAAGTTACACCGGAGCAAAAGGAGGCGAACGCCAAACGCTTATTGGAGGAAGACGCTATCCGTAATAAATATGTAGCCACTTTCTATACGGAAGAGAAAGCGGAGGCTTTAGCGAAAGAATTGGGTATCGACCCGATGAAGACAGAGGATTTCATGATCGGTAGCCGTGGTAACTGGATGGAGATCGAGAAGTTCTTACGGGAGACTCCCGCCGAGAAGCGTGCGCAAGCGATGGCTTTATTGGATGTCGTATCCGCTAAGGATCTACGTGATACACCTGCGTCTGTCTTTGCGGACCATTTAAACAATACGCCGGCCGTTCAAAGCGAATGGTTCAATGAATATATCATGAATCCTCGTGTGGCCAATGAGTTCCTGACTCCTTATAAGAGTTTCTTCGCCGCGAATATTGAGCCTTCCCTTGCGAAACAAGCCGTAGAGAATCCACAGGCATTGGTGGATTGGGTGAAGAATAACGTCTCCATTAACGACGCACTAAATGCGCAACGTATTCCGATCATGCCGATGGGTGTCTGGAAATCTCGTATCGCTGATAAGGGCTCCCGTAATATCTTCTTCGTGGCCGTGGCTCGTAGCTTAGGTATTCCGGCACGTATCGAGCCGGTAGCCCGCAAGATCCAGTACTTCAAGGACAACGCTTGGGTAGACGTCGATTTCGAGGCTGCCGTACAGACGACCGCTAAACAAGGCAAGGTAATCGCTTCTTACCAACCGATCAAGGCGCTGCAGGACCCGAAATATTACAGTCACTTCACGATCGCCAAGGTTTTGCCGAACGGTACTTTACAGACCTTGAATTTCGAGAGAGGCGGTAATGTGGATATGGGCTTGGGAGATACTTGGAGCGGATTACTGAAGAAACCGTTATCCATGGATGAAGGTAATTATATGTTAGTGACCGGTACTCGTATGGCAAACGGTAGCGTATTGGCCGAGATCGAGTTTTTCAATGTGGAGGCAGACAAGACCACCCCGATCCAATTGGAGATGCGCGAAAGCAAGGACGAGATACAGGTGATCGGTAATTTCAACTCCGAGAATAAATTCAAACGTGCGGACAACGGCGAGGAAACTAGCTTGCTAGCTACTACCGGACGTGGCTACTATATCGTAGCGCTTCTAGGCTCCCGCCAAGAACCGACAAACCATGCGATGCGTGATATCGCCGCCGTGAAGAAGGAACTAGAAGATTGGGGACGAGGCATCGTGCTTCTCTTCCCTGACGAGAAGGGCTATAAGAACTTCGATCCGAAAGAGTTCGGCGATTTACCGGGCACGATCACATACGGTCTGGATATCGACGGGGCGATCCAAAAGGAGATGGCTACAGCGATGAAATTGCAAAACGCCAATACCTTGCCGATCTTCTTGATCGCCGATACGTTCAACCGTGTCGTATTTGTCTCTCAAGGCTATACAATTGGCTTGGGCGAGCAGTTAATGAAAGTTATACATAAGCTATAACGAACTCACAAAAAAGTAAAGGAGTTATCTACAACTATAAGGAGGGGCGGTTCTATCTATAAGGGCGCCCCTTTTGTATTAACCTTAATCATTCTGCCAGTGAGATCCTTCTCCCCCATAATTTCTATATAACCAATATCCTTTTTAGGGACAAGCAAGTCTTTCAAAAAAGTACCGTCATACAAGATTTCCAATAAAGGGGTCATAGGTAAAGGTGAGATTTGATATTGGCACGCTGGATCAAAATATAAATGGAAATATAAAATAACCGCCAGTTCGTTCAGTATATAAAGAGAAGCTAGATCATAATCAGAAGAGTCGATCCTTGCAAAACGAAAACCTTCCGGCAACCGCCTGTTACGTTCTAGAATCTGCTTGATAACTTCCCGCCGAAAAAGGATTTCAGTTCCATATAATAATCTAAGTCTTTGCAATAAAGTCTTGAATCGAGGCTCTAAGGCTACCGCTTTCCAAGAAAGCAATCGAACATTGTCATAGTCACCTTTCTTGATAACCCTTTCTATGAATCGATACTTTATATCGCCTATTTGCAAAGCTTTCGCACAAGCCTCTTTTCGTTCCAAACCTTTAGAAGCCATAAAAGTGTACATTTGTATCTCATCGGCTATTAATACATAAACAGATTTGACATTTGCCTTGCACCAATCAAACAGAGCAACCAAAGTCTTCTCTGAAAATAAACGAGAGCAAATACTCACTCCTAAAAAAGCATTCGATTCCGAATACGGATATATTCGTTCTATATAGCAAGACTCCAATCGTCGCTCATACAAGAGGCTCATAAGTATTTCTTTTAATCCACTCTCCTAAAACAAGAGGGAACATAACAACCACTGATTCAAAAATAAATATCAATACACTTTGCTGCATCGGAACACAAGCTTTCTCGAATACTTCAGATCCATCAACAAGAAAATAGTTATACAAATAAAATGCATCAACAAGAAAAAAGAACAAAAAAACAACCGGCAGCAAATAATAAGAAATGGAGACAAGCCTATATAAAAAATAATAGTTAAACAGTTTCTTACAAGAAGACCGCTTCATAAAATCCCCCAAACAACTGCAATCCGAAAGCCCATCTAAGGGCTGTTTTTCAAGGTATTCCCTTACTTTTCGCATATTCGTAGATTTCATCCATTTACATAACAATAGGAATCCTCCTAAAGCTGAAACCATTAGTTCGAAAATCTCACCTTTTGTTAACTCCAGTATCATAACCCTCTCCTTTCTTAATAAAAAACCAAGGTATCGCAGAAACCAGAATCGAAACAAGTGGAGCCGACAGATAAACGTATTCCACCGGATGAAAAAGCATCCACACCATCATGCATACAGAAGCCAAGAAACCAGCAGAAAGAGAGAATATCGCATACTTTCTCATCCGTACACAATCCTTACGGAATATCGCCACGCAAATCGGTATAAGCAATATGATCTGAGCACTATAAACTAAAAAAAACAAATCCAGAACACCCGGTATCACAATACTAACCAAGTAAATGAACAAAGGGCTGATAAGTCCGAATAAATAAACCATTTTCCTTCCATAGCGCAATAAACCCTTCATTTTCTCCGGGTCATTTGTATCTTCTATCGTCTTCAATGAATGTGAAGGATACAATATATCAAAAACAAAAGTCTGTATAGAAGCAATCAATAATGTATCTGCCGTAGACACTAATGCGGCAAAGCAGCCCGCCGCAAACAGAGCAAACGCCCAAGGTTCTTGGAGATAACTCAATAGCAAGGAACCGTAATCATTATTCGAAGGAGCCGTAAAGTCCGGAAAATAATTCAGTAAAACACCCAATGAAATCAACACACACCAAGAGATTCCAATTGAGTAAATAGATTGTGACAATCCTTTCTTTATATCCTTTTGGTCTCGCATGGAACAGACTCGTTGCCAAACGGACATATCGATCAACTGCCAAGGTACATTCACCACAATTAATGAAAGGACAAATAACACTGATAAGTTTGAAAATCCCCAATGGTCCGAAGCCAATGTCTCAAGACTCAATACATTCTCATTATGAGATATTAAGAATCCAAAAACGGCAGCAATCCCGACGTATGAAAACCACAATTGCATCTTTTCCGTATCAATAACAGCCTTAAAACCTCCTAGTGCAGTATACGTACACACTACCAGACTCAAACCCAAGATAATATAAATAGAGGAGACATTAGGGAAAAGGACTTTAGCGATCTTTATCCCAACCAAGATTTCTATACCATAGGTACCCAAGAATCCGATGATCGATAACAAAGAAGCGAAATAACCGATAAATCGGCTATCATAACGATTGGCCAAGAAGCCATGCAATGTTCTCTTTTCCGAATTTTCTATACGAGGAAATTCCTTATACAAGATAAAGAAACCCAGCAGCCATGTCAAAGGAGAGATAAAAGCGGCAAGCTTATAAGAATATCCAAAGCTCAAAAACGCAAAGATAGCAGAACCTACACTGATATTCGATGCGGTCAAAGAATCCCTCAACTTCTCTGATGACATTCCTTCCGGATACCAGAAGAAATCACTTGGTTTATTTATCCCCCTAAAGACCCGGAAACCTATCCATAAAGACCATATCACAGGGATAGAAACAAAAAGGTACCACCAACTAAACTGCATATCCTTTAATTTTTAGATTAACAATACAACATATGGAATAAAGTCTTGGCGGCATATACAATGCCAACCAAGACTTATTCTTACCGCCCTCTCTCCTCACGGAGGTAACGACGGATGAACTTTAATTTATTACTTTAGTATTAATATTAATCCATTCCCGCTTGTTCATCCATCACGGAGTACTTGGTTACCCGCACGGGAATGTATTTTCGATTTATTTTATTTCTTTATAAATCTTATTTTACGATAGCCTTAACAGCTTCCTCGCCATCAACAGCTACCGCTACGATACCCGCAGGTACAGCGATTGTAGCGTTATCAGATGTAAGAACAGTCTCTGCGACTACCTTACCTAAGATGTTCGTGATAACTACTGACTTACCGGCTGCACCTTGAACAGTTACAGTACCGTTGCCAGCGATGATAGATACACCTTCAGCGTTAGCGCCTTCGATAGATGTTACCATATCCTCAGCGTCAGTCTTTTGGTATGCGTTGAAGATCAAAGCACCGTCAGAGCCAGTCTTAGCTGCGCTAAACTCTGAATCACCACGAGTCAATACCAAGCAACCATTCTGCATCTTCAACCATGCGGCGTAAGAAGGAGCGATTGAACCGGCAACGGTTTTATCGAAGCCCTTAGTAGCCTTACCAGTAGAAGCAACGCCTGCCTCGTTATAGATGTTCGACTCGAACAAGAATTCGTTATCAGCACCCTCTTCCGTTACAGCACCAGCCTTATCCGGGTTTACATAGCGGAATGACCAAGTTACGTTCTTGTGGTTGTCACCCTGTAAATTCACGATAAAGTTCTCGCTCTTGCTCTTCTTATAAGCATTGATGATCGTAGCTGTATCCAATGTAGCCGGATCCATGTTCTCAAAACCTTGTGTCAAGACGAACAAGCTGTCACCAGCGTGGATTGCCTTAACAAAACCTACGCGAGTATAACCACCATCGATATCCATATACGGAACCTTCAATTCATGGCCCTTAATAAGGGCAGAGTCGCCAAAGCTTACCAAATACTTACCGTAGTCGAAGCCTGAATGACCTTGAGTTGCATGAGAGCAATGCGCTGCGTCAACAGGATTACCAGCGTTATCAAAATGATTATGCTCATACGTACAAGGAATACCCGGAGTACCGGCTTGATCATTGCGAGCGACAGAGATCAAATATTGCGGCTTGATATCGCCATTACCACGGTTAACCCAAGCAGTATCAACGATGAATCCTAATTTACCGTCAGCTTTCTCCTTATTCCAGATACCAGCGTAATCTACATTCTTGTCTGTCAAGTTCTTGTTCCACTCATCCATCAAGTATTCCTTACGGATCTTCTCTACGAAGAACAAGCTATCAGCGGTTTCACTCTCGCCTAACGCAGCGTTGTTGAAACGACGGTACAATGGAGAGTCGTCTTTTGATACGGCGAATGCAGAGGTACGGATCTCTGAATAGAACTTATCATTTAAAGTACCCTCAGTCAAATCAAGAGTATTGTCGTCAACAGATACTTTTACAGATGCATAGTCCCAAGAATTTGAACGAGAAATCGAATTGAATGCTTTTTGTAATGATACAACGCCATCCTTTGCTTTATAAGCATATACATCACCAATTTCACTACCATCCACAATCAAACGATTACCATCCTTATCATAATATGGAGCGCTCGCAATATTACCATTTGCATCGGCGTAATATTTTACTGTGACGGTGGAACCATCCGGTTGCTCATAACTACGAGTTACCTCCTTTGTATTCAGTGCAGCAAAAGTCTTAGCATCAGCAACCTTTTTACCATTTTCCGAAGCAGGGTACCAAGATAATGCGATATCATTGTTACCTTCTTTAACCAATACCTCAGAACGCAAATTAGCTTCTACCAAAGTATAATAATGAGTACCGTCAATGCAATTGTTCTCTTTCAAGAAGAAAGGAGTCGGAACTGATTTCATCATATACTTATTCGCTACACCGTCGAATGAGATATAACGACCTTTTCCGTCAGAAACATAGTAAGCGTTTCTTACCAAACCATCCTTATAACCATATTTGTCATCCTTTGCGATCAAAGTCAAACGGAAGTTCGCTTTCTCTCCATTCTCGTCTACACGAACAATAGAGTCTTTTCCTGCCGGAGTATACAGATATTTATTCAACGCCAGCCCATGCAAATAGTTGAACAAATATGTCTGAACAGAAGCTTCTTCAGCCGTTACATACTTATAACCTAATTTTGTATCCTTAACCAATGCCTCATCAACTTTGATAAAACTCAAAGTATCAGCTACACTACCATTGAAATAGAATACATCATCACTACCTTCCACCGCATAGAATTGAGTCATTTGAGACGGAAGAACACTTGTATTAGAAACATCACTGAACTCACGATTATCAATCGTAACCATAGCAGTAGAAGAAGTGCCATTCTTATCCACTACCCATTGAGCGGCAGGCATATGCTTGAACTCTTGGTTACGAGCCAAATTAGCCCAACCCAAGTTTCCTGCTAAGTTTGCCAAAGCATATAAACCATTTTGTTTGATTTTCGGATTTCCTGCCGAGGCCTTGTACTGTACCAAATATACGCCATCAGGGATCGTAGTAAGCGTCAATCCGGAGAAGTTCGTGCCAAGCTTGACAACTGTTTTCTGAACATTAGCCATAGCTACAGGTGCAGAAGTACCAGTTAGATCTGTCTCATCCGTATTGATAGTCAAGACATTCGTTCCAGCCAATCTAGCCATGTAGATAAACTTATCAGTTTTGGTCGCTAACGTACGAGGGTTTTCTTCATCTTGAATGCTCCAGTAAGAATTGTTGTTATTCTCTTTGATATACTTAGCAAAGTCCGCATCAGTCTCACCTGCATTTTTCGTAAGCTTATAAGCTACCTTCTGAACTTGAATATATAATTCATCTTTAGCTGCGTTATAAGTAAACTTAAAGTAATAAGAACCTTCTTCACGATTGTCCGCTTTGAAAGCATCGTAATTAAGTTGCAAGAACTTACTAGTCTCAGTACCATCATAATAAGCGGTATCAACGACAACATAGGCATCTTGATCCTCACCATCAACCTTCACTTTTTTATCTTTGGCTTGTAAAGTTACCCAATTACCAGCACCACTTACGTCCGTAGCCTTAAGAGGAGTGTCTGTCAACCGATTTGCTTTGCCAGTAGAGACACTAGGGTTCATATTCAAACCAAAGAAAGTAGCAGTAGGAACTGATTGCAATAACGTGTTCAAGTCAGCTGCATCCAAAATCATTGATTCAGGAAAATTCTTAGCAGAGGACAGATCAATAGCTTTAGATGAGCCTAATTTAGCTTTTGTTGTTTTTTCCAAATAAAGATCACCTCCGTTCTTTGCGATATAAACAACAGAGTCTCCCGTGAAATAAGAAACCAACTTATCACCTTCAGCCACCCACTCTGATGCGGTACCGCCCAAAGTCAAAGCTTTCGCACCGACACCAGCCTTATCTGCATCAATAGCTATGGTAGGATCAACAGCAAGCGTTAAACCTGTAGCTTTATTCTCAAAAGAATAAATATCTCTACCTAGAGTGTTCTTCTTTGCAGAAACAGTCCAAGTAGCACCATTTAAGCCCTTTAATTCCCAATCATTAAGATCGACAGGAGTATTGGTTAGGCCCAATTTCCCAAAGTTAGTCCCCGTTAAAGCTGACAAATTATCAGTGCCAGACTTCAACAAGATCGCATCCCCTTTTTTAGCGTCTACAGCTGCCCCTGCCGAGAAAGCAGTCGCAAGCATGGCACTAGCCAAAAGCATAGTAAACTTCTTGTTCATAATTTAAAATTTAATATTAATAATAGTGTTAATTAAGCACTTACCTTCTTCTCGATGGCTAATCGTCATTAGTAAACGACTAGTCTAAACGATCGTCTAAATCTTGCGTTTTTTTAGTGTCGGAACAGGAGATTTGTTGAAGGAATCGGTTGTTTCGTAAAGGATAACCTATCCTATTGATAAGAAAGAGGATAAGTGATAAAAAAATAGCCCGGAAGGGTTGCAGGTATCGAAGAAACGCGTACCTTTGCAAATGACTAAAAGAATCGATCGTTTAAACTAGTCGTTTCTACCTATTATATAATGTACGCATGTACATTATACATGGCATCCATCCATAACCGCATAATAAATATAAAATACAAATATTCACATGGTGATCATAGCGAATACCACAAACATATAATTCAAGGCTTGTCTAGTGAATAACGGGGCAGTAGAAACTCAGTCGGGATAGGCGTATCTGTTAGTCATGCGAAATAGGAAGAACTTCGGGCAGTAGCCAATCTTATTTTTTAATACAAAAACAAGGAATCTTAGTTTCATTGAGAAAGTATCCTAAGTTCATTGGCGAAGTATCTTAGGTGCATGGGGCGATGAAACTAAGATACTTTCTTCATGCGCACCTTGTGTGAGTATCGGTGTCGCCATACTACTCACGATACCTAACGGCACTATTGGCGTTGCCTTACACCACCTATCACCATTATATCCCCAAAAAACACGTACGAGTTTTTCCAAAAACATGTACGTGTTTTCTGGAAAAGACGTACGTGTTTTTTTAAAAGCCAAAACTATGCCTTTCGTATTAAGAAACATATGGATACTTTAGACAGAATTCCCTTATTTTTCCCGTTCTTCCCAATCAAGAATTCATCTCTCAAAAAAATAATATCTTTGATTAAACCTTTTTACGAAAGGGCAGTCTAAACTTGCGTTTAGTTATATATTTTGGAGTAACGAGTGTAAATTATCAGTAAATACCATACGAGAACATGATGACAAAGAGAGCGAAATGGGGAGTTACGGCGGCTATCTTATTAATGATAGCGGGAATGATTGCTTACCCTCAATTGAAAAACAAGTTCAAGGCATCCCAAGATGCCGCTTCCGTCGTACCCACATCGGGCACGAGCCTACGAAACCAGACACTTAACATCAATGCCGAGGTATTGAAATACCAATCATTAACCGATAAGATCATGAGTACCGGAAGTACCCTTCCGGACGAAGAGGTGGATTTGGCTTTCGAGTCCTCCGGTAAGGTGGTAGCCATCTATTTCACGGAAGGTAGCCACGTAAAGGCGGGCGATCTGTTGGCTAAAATCAATGACAAGCCGCTGCAAGCCCAGCTAAAGAAGCTGGAAGCCCAAGTTCCTTTAGCCAAGGATCGTGTCTATCGCCAACGTACCTTGCTGGAGAAAGACGCCGTCAGCCAAGAAGCCTACGAGCAAGTAGCCACCGAATACGAGAAGCTAATGGCAGATATCGAGCTGGTCAAAGCGAATATCGCCCAGACAGAGCTTCGGGCTCCTTTCGACGGGATCATCGGACTTCGCTCCGTGAGTGAGGGCGCGTACGTTACCTCCTCCTCTTCCGTAATCGCCAAGTTGACCAAGATATCCCCTTTGAAAATCGAGTTCTCCATCCCCGAGAGCTACGCAGCCGAGGTACAAGACGGAACCCCGATCCTGTTCCGCATGGAGAAAGACGGTATGATGCAGAACTATAAGGCGACCGTTTACGCCGTGGAAAGCAAGGTAGATATGGCAACCCGTACCTTGAAAGTACGTGCCACTTACCCGAATCCGGGCGAGAATATCTTACCCGGCCGTTATACCTCCGTCGAGATCAGCAAGCGGGAGATCAAGGACGCTTTAGCCATCCCCAGCGAGGCCGTTATCCCCGAGATGGGAAAAGACATCGTTTACTTATATAAGAACGGCGTGGCCGAGCCTCAAGAGATCACGATCGGTATACGAACCGAGAGCCGTGTACAGGTATTGCAAGGGTTGAATGTGGGCGATACGCTGATCACGTCCGGCGTGATGCAGTTACGTACCGGCATGAAAGTTTCTATTGATAACTTGACTGAATAAGGAGAAGAACGATGGCAAATATTTCAGAAACCAGTATAAACCGGCCCGTACTCTCGACAGTGATGATGCTGGTCATCCTCCTGTTCGGCTTTATCGGTTACCGGTTCCTTGGCGTCCGGGAGTTCCCGAGCGTAGACCAGCCGATTATCTCGGTCAACGTGTCTTATCCCGGAGCGAACGCAGACGTGATCATGAACCAGATCACCGAGCCGTTGGAGCAGAATATCAACGGTATCCCGGGTATCCGTTCATTGAGTAGCGTGAGTAGCCAAGGCAGCAGCCGCATCACGGTAGAGTTTGAGTTGTCCGTGGATATGGAAACGGCGGCAAACGACGTACGTGACAAGGTATCTCGTGCCCAACGCTACCTTCCCCGCGACTGCGACCCGCCTACGGTATCGAAAGCGGACGCCGACGCCTCCCCGATCATGCAGATCGCCATCCGAAGTAACAAACGCTCGTTGATGGAGTTGAGCGAGATCGCCGAGCTAACGGTGAAAGAGCGCTTGCAGACCATCGAGAACGTGAGTGGCGTGGATATCTGGGGACAAAAACGGTATTCCATGCGTCTATGGTTGGACCCAATCAAGATGGCGGGTTACGGAGTGACCCCGATGGACGTGAAAAACGCCGTCGATAACGAGAACGTGGAGCTTCCTTCCGGTAGTATCGAGGGAAATACGATCTCCTTATCCATACGTACCTTAGGATTGATGCATACCGCCAAGGAATTCAACGATTTAATTATCAAGGAAGACAACAACAACATCGTGCGCTTCAGTGATATCGGACGTGCGGAGGTAGCTCCCGAGGACTTGCGGAGCTTACTGAAGAAGAACGGCGAGCCAATGGTTATGACCGTTATCATCCCCCAACCGGGAGCCAACCATATCGAGATCGCCGACGAAGCCTACAAGCGTATCGAGCAATTACAAAAAGACCTACCGGAAGATGTCACGATCGAGATGATGTATGACAACACTCGCTTTATCCGGGCCTCTATCGGCGAGGTACAACAGACGATTTACGAGGCTTTCCTCTTGGTCGTATTGATTATCTTCTTGTTCCTCCGTGACTGGCGGGTCACGCTGGTTCCTGTCGTCGTTATCCCCGTATCGTTGGTAGGAGCTTTCTTCGTGATGTATATCTCCGGATTCTCCGTCAACGTATTGACGATGTTGGCGGTCGTGCTCTCGGTCGGTCTGGTGGTAGACGATGCGATCGTGGTGGCGGAAAATATATATGTACGTATCGAGCAAGGCATGTCGCCGAAAGAGGCGGGTATCGAAGGATCGAAAGAGATCTTCTTCGCCGTGGTATCTACCACGATCACCCTGATCTCCGTATTCTTGCCGATCGTGTTTATGGAAGGTATGACGGGGCGCTTATTCAAGGAGTTCAGTATCGTGATCGCCGGTTCGGTCGCTATCTCCTCGTTCGTGGCCCTTACATTTACACCGATGTTGGCTACCAAGCTATTGAAGAGGAGAGAGAAGAAAAACTGGTTCTATCGGAAGACCGAGCCGTTCTTCGAGGGATTGAACACGATCTACGCCAAGTCGTTGAACGCGTTCTTGAACCATAAGATATGGTCGATCCCTATCGTTATCCTTCTTTTCGGATCGATCGGGTACTTCTGGAAGAACATTCGTTCCGAGTTATCGCCTTTGGAGGACCGTTCCATGATCTCCGTGAATATGCGCGGGCCGGAAGGGGCTACCTTCGAGTTTATCCGCGACTACGCGGACCGTATCGAGCAAATAGCCGACTCCATCGCTCCCGAGAAGCAATCCATCATGACCCGCTCGTGGGAAGGAGGAGGTTCGCTAAACCTCATATTAAGCGATATCAAGGAACGGGAACGCTCGCAGATGGAGATCGCCGAGACCTTGTCGAAAGAAGTCCGCAAAGAGACCTTGGCC
>OKVF01001470.1_pt1 | contig 17608 bp, 18 predicted proteins | sample 1604831 | NCBI WGS metagenome assembly OKVF01 (sample SAMN01760980, study PRJEB22395) | human gut metagenome
TGTTGATACGGCATTCTATAATCTCAGGGAAGATGTAAAGACGTTATTTGGCGTTAATCTACAATCTGACAACAAAATTCAGGGGCAGAGTAGTCTTATGTCATGGAGCTTTCTGTTTTTTAAAAAACAATTCATTGATAGTTGCTTGAATAACGAAAAATGTATCCTGCATTTACCCGAGTTTATATTTAATGATAACAAGAACTTGCTTGCTTTAGATACCGACACGTCGGATAGGATTAAAGCGGTGAAGAATTTACTTGCTGTTCTTTCAGATAGCATTTGCTCATTATTTATTGTTAATAGTAATATGGCATCAATCTCCTTGGGGAATGAATCCTTTTCAACAGATGACGACCTTGAGTATGGTTATTTAATAAACGCTGGCAATCATTATGATGTTTACCTCCCTCCTGAACTTTTTGCTCAGGCTTATAAGTTAAAAAATAAGGAAATGAATGCGCAACTCGACTATTTAAATCGTTATGCAATTTAATGGCAAAGGCATATGCTAAAAACCATTGTTATTAGTCTCACACTTTTTTATTGGTAAATATTGTCTCTGTATTGGTAACGCCGCAGATATTCTGTTTAGCCACAGGTGCAATTATCAGCGGCGTACGCGAGGCAGGGGCTAATCAGGCATAGTTTGCGTCAAACCTTGCCTGTTTTTGAAGATGTATATAGAAAAACAGGTTTTCAACAAGCCATTTTGCGAACCTGTTCCCGGAAAAAAGTCATATTTCTGTCACACTCTTTAGTGATTGATAACAAAAGAGGTGCCAGGAATGAACAAAACGCTAATCGCCGCAGCTGTGGCAGGGATAGTTTTACTCGCTTCAAACGCTCAGGCACAAACCGTACCGGAAGGCTATCAGCTACAGCAAGTGCTCATGATGAGCCGCCATAACTTACGTGCGCCGCTGGCGAACAATGGCAGTGTGCTGGAGCAGTCTACGCCGAATAAATGGCCCGAATGGGACGTCCCCGGTGGGCAACTCACCACCAAAGGTGGCGTGCTCGAAGTGTATATGGGCCATTACATGCGTGAATGGCTGGCAGAGCAGGGGATGGTAAAATCGGGGGAATGCCCGCCGCCGGACACCGTATATGCCTATGCCAATAGTCTGCAACGTACCGTTGCGACTGCACAGTTCTTTATTACCGGCGCATTCCCCGGGTGTGATATTCCTGTTCATCATCAGGAAAAAATGGGCACTATGGACCCAACCTTTAACCCGGTGATCACCGATGATTCCGCCGCATTCAGTGAACAGGCGGTGGCGGCAATGGAGAAAGAGCTCAGCAAACTCCAGCTTACCGACAGCTACCAACTACTGGAAAAAATCGTTAACTATAAAGATTCCCCTGCCTGTAAAGAGAAACAACAGTGTTCGCTGGTGGATGGCAAAAATACCTTTAGCGCCAAGTATCAACAAGAACCAGGTGTTTCCGGGCCGCTGAAAGTCGGCAACTCGCTGGTAGATGCGTTTACTTTGCAATATTACGAAGGTTTTCCGATGGATCAGGTGGCCTGGGGAGAAATCAAATCTGACCAGCAGTGGAAGGTGTTGTCGAAGCTTAAAAACGGCTACCAGGACAGCCTGTTTACCTCACCGGAAGTGGCGCGCAATGTTGCGAAACCGCTGGTCAGTTATATCGACAAAGCTCTGGTCACCGATCGCACCAGCGCACCGAAAATTACAGTGTTGGTTGGGCACGACTCCAACATTGCCTCTCTGTTAACGGCGCTGGATTTCAAACCGTATCAGTTGCATGACCAGAACGAACGCACGCCGATTGGCGGCAAAATCGTTTTCCAGCGTTGGCGTGACAGCAAAGCCAATCGCGATTTGATGAAAATTGAATATGTGTATCAGAGTGCGGAACAGTTACGTAATGCCGATGCGTTAACCCTGCAGGCACCTGCTCAGCGTGTGACGCTGGAATTAAGCGGTTGCCCGATAGATGCCAACGGTTTCTGCCCAATGGATAAGTTTGATAGCGTGTTGAATGAGGCGGTGAAATAACAGAAAACTCCCCCGCGAGAAGTGGGGGAGTCGCTGGTTAAACGTTTTTACGTTCGATGGTCTGTTCGCCCCAAAAAAGCGAATCTTTATCGGTCTTAGCAAAGGCTTTGACTAACACTTCATCGCTACCTTCTTCCCAAATCTTTTCCGCCATTTTTTCGTCGTACCCGGCGACTTCGAAAATGGCCTCGGCTATTTCCGGCGACGTATTGCGCAGAGATGCCCATTCACCGACGTGATGAGCTTTCGCTTCTTGAGTTGGCATGCGTATCCTCCTGTTGAAGATTAGCCGTTAAGTTTAACTGCCAGACCTGCGACATATTCCCCTTGATAACGAGCAATAGACAGTTCTTCCTGGCTTGGCTGGCGTGAGCCGTCACCGCCTGCGATGGTGGTTGCGCCGTACGGCGTACCGCCGCGAACCTGTGAAACGTCAAATAATTCCTGCGCTGCGTAGCCAATGGGGACAATTACCATGCCGTGATGCGCAAGGGTCGTCCAGGTTGAAGTAATAGTTTGTTCCTGACCGCCGCCAGTACCGGTGGAACTAAAGACGCTCGCCAGTTTTCCGTATAGTGCGCCGGAAGCCCACAGGCCGCCCGTCTGGTCGAGGAAGGTACGCATTTGACCGGACATGTTGCCAAAGCGGGTAGGTGTACCAAAAATAATGGCGTCGTAATCGGCCAGTTCTTGCGGGGTTGCAACCGGTGCAGTTTGCGTTTTACCGCCTGCTTTTTCAAATAATTGCGGCGGCATGGTTTCCGGTACACGCTTAACGACAACTTCTGCGCCATCGACTTTGCTTGCACCCTCAGCGACTGCGCGTGCCATCGTTTCAATATGTCCGTACATGGAATAATAAAGCACTAGTATTCTTGCCTTAACACTCATATCATTGTTCTCCTGTTCAATGAACCACTTAGATAAGCATAGTCCGAAGATATGAAGCTGCTAGTGACATACATCAGGTGGAGTACTAAAGAGCAAGACTCAGGAGACTCCTTAAGACGGCAAACAAACCTCATTGATGCTTTCTACTCTAAGCACAAAAACGATTATTACCTTCTTCCTGCTCACAGATATGTTGATAAGGGTAAATCTGGTTTTCACCAGCAACATAAGAATCAAGGTTCTGACTTCAGACGTATGTTTGAAAATGTTATGTCTGAGGCTATTCCAGAAGGTTCCTTGATTGTTGTAGAGAACTTTGACCGCTTCAGTAGGGCTGATATCGACACAGCTATAGATGATGTCAGGCAGATACTGAGGAAAGGGGTCTCTATACTGACTCTGGGAGATGGTGAACTCTACGACAAATCAGCATTAACAGACCCTGTGAAGTTGATTAAGCACATCATCATAGCTGAGCGAGCACACCAAGAATCTCTTGTTAAGCAAAAGCGTATAGCTCAGGTCTGGAACCATAAAACACAGCTTGCAAGAGAACTTAAGAAGCCTATGGGTAAGCAAGCCCCCGGATGGTTAGAGCTATCAGAAGACGGTTCACACTACATCGTTGATGAAGATAAAGCGTCACTGGTGAATATCATCTATGACAAGCGTCTTTCTGGTATGTCGATGTTTGCTATCTGCAAATGGCTAAACGAACAAGGTTACCCGACCATTAATCAGCGTAAGGTCAGAATATCCAAGACTAAGAAACCGGATGGCAACTGGTCAGCATTAAGCGTTAAACACATCCTGACTTCACGAAGTGTATTAGGTTACCTTCCCGCTAAGATTTCTACAGAAGACCGTAAAACAGTGTTACGTGAAGAAATTGAAGGGTTCTATCCTCAGATTGTCACAGACTCTAAGTTTTACGCTGTACAGCAACTGTTAGAGGAAACAGGGAAGGGGAAAACATCCAGCGGTGAACACTGGCTATATGTGAACATACTGAAGGGGCTTATCCGTTGTAAGTGTGGGCTTGTAATGACTCCTACAGGGATACGTAAACCCGTTTATCAAGGTACTTACCGTTGCAATGGTAATAAGGAGTCCCGTTGTAGCTACGGTACAGTGTCCAGAAAGTTACTTGATACACAGCTTTGTAGTCGTCTGTTCAGCAAACTGTCACAGCTACACGATGAAGCTACTGACACAGCTAAATTAGATGAGCTACAACGCAGACTAAACACCGTTGATAGTGAACTGGAAAAACTCACTGAGACGCTGATACAGCTTCCTAACATCACTCAGATTCAAGAAGCACTACGGATTAAGCAGGAAGAAAAAGATGAACTGATAGTTCAGTTATCACGAGAAAAGGCGAGGGTAAAATCTGTATCAAGCTTGGATTTAAGCGGTCTTGATATGGAGTCTGTAGAGGGGAGAACTGAAGCCCAGATTATCATTAAGCGTCTGGTGAAAGAGATTGTTGTTTCTGGTAATGAAAAGCTGGTTGATATATATCTTCACAATGGAAATATGATTCGTGGTTTCCCTCTTGATGGTAAAGATGACCACACCTTAACGCTTGAAGAAGCAACCGATGAGATGCAGTCACTAGATGATATGCTTATTTTTGGTGAACCAGTAACAAGGATTTATCCTGCTGGTGATATGGAAGAGGTGGACGCTTAGGAATTGGTATTGTTACCAATCAATAAGTGCCCTTCTTATTCGGATTCACACTAAACTTCCGTAAAGCATTACCCGACTTAAGCACTTTTGAAGCTTGCGCATTAGCGGCATCTGAGAAGGTGCTTACACCATCTTTCACCGTGACATTTTTAGAGCAATTACTACGGGCTTTTAACGCTTCATCAGATAGCTCAGATGCTGAGTAGCTGTACAGTTCCTGACACAGCAACATAGGTGCGTTATTGCGTTCAGTAGTCACGTTACCCGCATTCTTTTTACTGGTAGCACCACCATCATTAGTAGTCGCGGCTTTTCCAGTCGCAGATGAAATATCAGTCTGACCCACAATAGCTTTAAAGTTAATTTCCTGAAAAGTTAGCTGGACTCTTAGACCATTTGAAATACCAACATCTTTAGAGGCTTTAAAACTCGTAATAATGGAATCATCAATTTTGATACCGTCTTTACAGATGACCGAAATAATTTGCTTCTGGTCTCTCCAGCTTTCAAGAGTGTCAATGAAGTTTTCTACTAATTGACCCTGACGAGTTAATAATAAGCTTCCTTCATAGCCAACTACAACGACACCGCTAATAGTGATTGTTCTGGGTGCTCTTTGCACATTATCTGTGACGGTTTGCCCTGATTGCATGTTCTGTGTAGTTACCTGCATAGGGCTGTCAAATTCCATATTTTCAGTTGCTGATAAAGTTAAGAAGGCATCTACATTATCTCTTAAGTGGAAGTAAACGCCATCTTTGCCAGTGTAACGAAGCTGATTAGTGTAAATCATTAAATTCTCCTTTGATTTCAAAGGCTTAGTGTATTTTAATCATTTTTAACCAAGCCTTTGATATATAAGTGTTTTATCTGTTAAGCGTGAGCTACGTGAAAAATAATTTTTGGTGGGTATATCCGTTCAGGAGATTTCACGTAGCATTCGACTATTATCAATCATCTTCTGGGAATGATGAACTTAATAGCGTAGCTTCTGCGTATTGGTCGTAGATATTACTGCTAAAGGTCATAAAGCTGGTTTCATCTGGTTTAATGGCAACTTCACCACCAAGTGAAACTTTCACAGGCTCCTGAATACGTTTGCTCAAAGCACTAATTTCATCTCTCAGGCTTTGGATATCCGTATTCGTTAATGCCGCATCTTGTCTCATGGTGATTAATTCTGGATGCTGGAAGTTAGCAAGATTCATAGCTGCACTATTAAACCAACCTTTCACATCGTCCATAGTAAATACTGGCTTAAGTCCAGACTCTTTAGCCAGCTCTGGTAATTTAGCTTGTGCTTCCATTCGTTCAGGCGTAGAAGCTAATCTCTCATAACCTGCATAGATAGCACTACCAGCTAATAGCATATTCCCAAGATTAAACCTTGATGGTTTCCCGTTCTTTCTATTCACGTTATCCACTGTAGTATCAGCGACCTGACCTAATCTTGTGATAGCAGTCATAAGCCCGTAAATACTTCTGGTTACACCAACAACTTTATTCACAGCAATAACACCAGCCAAGACTTTTAAACTATTAATCAAGCCAGAACCTAAAGCATCAACAACTTTCTTTTGTTCATCGGTTAAACCACGATAAGCCAATGTCACCTCGTCAAAGAACGCCCTTACCCTGTAACTAATATCAGTCAGGTTATCGACACCATGTGACATATCGCTCATCAAGCTACCAAAACTTTCACCTAATGTTTTACCACTTCCACCAAGAGCGTTTAAAAGCGTTGTTAGGCTTCGTGTGAAATCTTGCAGACCATTTTCAGAACCTCTGAAGATACTATCAAGCGTGGTATTCCAAGAGTTTTTCAGGTTCCCTAGCTGTGCCTGTGTACTTTCTGAAATAGCTTTCCAGCCACCTTTAGCGGTGATTTGTCTATTCAGTTCCTGAGTGACCTTCTGAAGAGTATCGGCAGATTTTAAAGCCCCCTTCTTCATGGCATCAAATAATTCCTGTTCAGTCTTTCCGGTTGCTTTAGCGAATACCTGAACCATACCAGGAACAGCTTCAGCTAATTGCCCCTTAAGCTCTTCAGCCATAATCTGACCCTTACCAGCCATCTGTGATAATGCTGTCAGTGCTCGCTTAATCTCTTCTTCACTTCGACCCATTAAACGAGAATAGCCAATCATACTTTTAAAAAGTTCTTCAGAACCTTGAATACCCATAGACTCTTTAGCTGAAGCACCAAAACCAGCAAACTGTGATTGCAGTTCAGCGATATCTAAACCCGTTGTTTGAGCTAATGACTTTGTGAACTCTTTTACTTGGCCTGCATCTTTATCAAATACGAAATCAATACTTCTTTCCGATGATGCACGTTGAAGGCCAACTTCCATTACTCGCTGATAAGCGGATAGTACAGCTTGAAAGCTGATAAATGCACCTGCTGTTTTAACTGCTGCTGAACTCAAACTATCAAGACTATTAGCTGCTCTGTCACCGTTAATGCTGGTGGATGTATGACCTCTGGCTTTAGTGATTGCTTCTCTTACACTTGAATTTAGTTTAGCAAGGGCTTCATTAAACTTGGTGTTATCCATCTGACCAGCTTTACTACTTAATGCGTAAAACTGGCTCTTAATGTATTTCTCGACAATTGGGTTAAGACCTTTCAGCTTGGTCATATTAGCTGAATAAGCTGCTGTGATTGCTCTGTTTCCGCTAATTCGTGGCTGTCTCGGTTGTTTTGGAGGATTAACAGTGTCATTAAATCTGGTGGTAAACTGGAAAGCTTTAGTATTTTTTGCTCTAGCTTCCAGACGGTCAAAGGTCTTATTAATTTTTCCTTCCATTGACTTCAAAGAACTTGTCAGATTGCTGTCAAATTGCTTGGTATCGACCTTAAACGCTCTATTCAAATTACGTTCAATTCTTTGTGCTGACTGCAAAGCTGCCTTTTCAACTCTTTGCAAGCCCTTAATAACGTTCTCGCTGAAGCCTAGCTCAACGATAAAACTATCAACTTTAAATTGTGCCATTGTTCATATTTCACCTCTGTTAAGCGTGAGCTACGTAAAAAATAATTTTTGGTGGGTATATCTGTTCAGAAGATTTCACGTAGCACACATACAAAAAAGGGAGAAACTACCGAATAATATCGATAATCTCTCCCCGTGTTATAGATTCGATAGAACCTATCTCATACACCCAACCAATTCTTTTTTTTTAATGCCTGACAAGATAATGTAATTCCGTTTCACCTATGATTTGAGCATCAGAAGGGATACGGTCAATACACCATTTTGGAATCTTGCGTGTTTTTGGTTTGTGTGAGGTGATAACTTGACGTTTGTTTTTAATTCTTAAGGTTGGCTTATTTTGTAACTTTAAGTTTTCACAAACAGACCGAATAGTCTCTAAACGTTCTTCAAACATTAATCACCTCTTTAATTCATAGTTAAAGTGCCTTGCTATATTTCTGAGAAATCTTCGTAAGCTGCTCAATATCGGCTTGCATAGCAACCTTCTTCTGCGTTTCATAGTCACTGATTAGTTGCTTCATAGCTCTAAGCTGGTTAGCAAGCTCTTGCTTAAATCTGTTTAATTTTTTGCTATGACGCTCAAGTAGATTCTTTTCAGCTAACTGACAAATCTCTTCATCTGTTTTATCAGACAGTAAAATATATGAACCTGTACCGCGTGAAGCTGGTCTGACATCAATTAAACGGAATCCTTCAGGGATGTTTTGAAGAACTTTTGAGATATTCTCTCTTGCTGTACCAAAACCATCATTATCCTCAACTGAGTAATATACGAATGGGTTTTGTCTAATTTCCACTTCAATATCAAAATCAGTTGGCTTTTCAGTCTCTTCAAAGTTCTTCACATTGTCGTAAGCGTCATCTAATCTAAGGCGCTGTTCTTTTAGCAGTGGGTAATATTCACGCTCAAGATTAAATAATGCTTCACTCTTGCAAATATCAGGCATCTCTTGAGGCTCAGGAGACACAAAGATGGTTGTTTTTGGTGACATCTTTAGCTCTTGCTCAAGCTCAATGCGCTTGTCATGCTCTTGACGCTGAATAGCGATAGCTGGATGTTCAGTCTGTGGCGACCAGTCACCGAAGCTATCAACCTTTTTACCGTTAATATATAAATCGTTTGTCATTATAACTTCCTCTAAGTGTGGTTTATTTCTTAATAGAGCACCTTCAACGCCAATACACTTAGAAGATGACTTAACGATTTATTAAAGATGCTCTATTAAGAAAAGCCCTAAACGTTTCTGTGAAGGGCTTTGGAGGTTTGCTTATAACGTTAACGAAGTTTCAGGAAAAACTTTCTTTAAAAGCTCTGTTTAAAACTCTTAAAGAAAACGCCCTAACTCATGATTAGGGCAAAGCTGTAAGGGTTCAATAATGAATGAACAAAGACTTTTTGAGATAGCCTCTCAGACTAAACTGAAAGGCCATGACGAAAAGCATTGCACCTTTCCAACTCAGAATATCCATCCATCGGATTATTGAAAATATGATTTTAGGAAAAATTGCTCTTCCTATATATACAATTATGTCATGCTCAAGGTTATTTGTCAACAGCTTTTTAACAGATTGGTAACATCAATTCTTATTTACTGTGTTACCTACCCAGCAACCAACAAATAAACCCAAAGCTGTCCAAGCAATTATTAAGCCCATTAATGCACCACCTTCGAATCCGTAACCAAAACATTGTCAGCGTACAAAATTACTATAGCCGCCTTGAGATATTTTTCAGGGCTAACGCTGTATCGGTTAGTTTCCTCAATAATAAGGCGCTTCATGTTTGAGTCGGTAACGGGAAACATAAAACGTGGGTCACCAGTTTCAATTTCCTGAATAAAATCTTCAATTGCTTCTGAGTTCTCAGCCATTAGCTTTAACAGCCTGTCAAAGTCAATGCTAATACCTGCATCAGTGAAGCTTTGCACCATCATAGCAGTGTCGCTATCAACGAAAATCTGTAGCGGGAAGTTTAATTCTCTCATTTCTTAAAATCTCCTTTTTACCAGACCTCCTCAATCGCTCTGTAACGAGCTAAACAGTCTTTTTCAGGGGTAGTCTGTACAGTGGTATTACCCACCCTAAAATAAGATAGTTTTTTGCGTTAGAATGCGATTGAGAGCGTCTGAGAAGCTGTTTTTCTAATTTCTCTTAAAGTCTCGGACTTGCATAAGATTTTTTGGTCTGGTATCGGCTCTGTTACCATTTAGATGGATAATTTGCTTATTGGATTGATAGCCATGATAAAGGAACCAGACAACATATTTCACGTAGAAAGTATATCGGCCTATATTAAATGTTTTGTTGCCGTAGTCGTCGGTATTTATCGTGACTGACTCTCCATCAGACCAGCACAGGGAATCACTGGATTCATCATAGATAAGGTGTTCTGTAAAATATCGTCTAACATCTTCATGCCAAGGTTTCATAAAACCTCCTCACCCCAATAACCTAATTCAATCTTGTGACGCTCAAACCATTCTGGCTTGACTGCTGCTTTCAGTACTTCATTTGGGCCAATGGCTTTAATGAAAATATCTTTTGAGTTGTGGATGTCACCGAATCCGTTTCCTTCAATCAGGAGGTCGGAGATGTAGCGAATCATTTTATCCGTGTGATATTCAAAGGTAACGCATAGCATTAAACCCCCAATTTATCCGCTAACTTGTGAATTTTGATACTTAGTAACCTTGCTAAATCCAGTCCAAAAACATTTAAAGATTTCAGACTATCAAGGTCATCTTGCTTAATCCTGATATGGTGTCTTGCAGCCTCTAAGCGACTATTAAGCAAATCCTGTTCGTTAATATCACGGTTAATTGCAAGCTTCATCACTGCTGAGTGTGGCAGACCTGTAATGTTTTTGATTCGGTTAAGTTCGTCAAAGGCTGTCTTTGTAATACGGGTTAAAGTGTGTTTGTTTTTCATTTTAAAATTCCTCTGCTTGTGCGTATACGTCAAATTCAAAGTCTGGCTCACTTGTCGTAAGGTTGATATTACCAACCTCAACATGATGATTGATTGTCTCGATAACTTTACTGCAAATGGTACTTAAATTAGCGCAATACCCATCAGACGGTAATTCGTAGCTAAGTCTGGTTGCTTGTCGCTGAAGATAATTTGTTATTGCGCCTGAACTAATCTCATCAAGACTTCGCAGTAAATAGAAAACTTTCCGGTGATAATTATCCCTTCCAAGACTGCGACAAGTACCGATAATTACATCTTCAATTTTTGATGGTAATTGCTCGTAAGAATCAAAGCTCATCAGGAAAGGTTTCAAGCTATTCTTCGTGCTCTTTCTGGTTGGCATATATCTGTCTCGTGGCGTAATGCTACGAATGACCGCTTCAATGTTTTTACGTTCGGATTTGGTAAAGGCTGGGACTTCGTAGCTGGTGGGGGTGTCTGTGTAGCTGTAACCGTTGTGTCTGTTACGTTCCCTTGATGCTTGAAGCATCGCTCTAAATTCTGCATCTCTCATTCATATTCTGACCCTCATAAGATGTTATTATTCTGTTAACTCATATATACAATACTAGCAGTTTCAAAGGCTAATGTCAAGTATTTTTTAACATTTTATTAACATCTGTGGTATAATGGTCCTATGGGGAGAGTAAAATATAAAGGCGTGGCCATGTATTTGGTCACATGGTTATTGCATTGCACGCAGACCTCTTCAATCGCTCTGTAACGAGTTAAACGTCCTCTTCAGGTCAACTATAAGGTCAGGTACTTTTTTGTGTCAGAATGCGATTGAGAGCGTCTTACAAGGAAATTTAATGGTAAATCTCCCTCAGGAATTGGGGTCACCTGATTTGTGGGCTGGTGGAGGTGTGGGTCTGTTCGCAGGTCTGTTACTTCGCTACGTCCTCGTCAGGGTGCTTGTTGTCTTTAGACTGTTCGGTCGTACATGGACGCTTGACCTTAAGGATAACGACCATACAGACCCCCGTTAATCCCTCCAAAACCCCCTGTACGAGATGGTATAGGGGTGTCTTTAGCACTTTGTGCTATCTATTAAAAAATAGCTTGACAGAACCGGAAAGCTGTATCTATCAAGTATTCACCTCTCTGACAGTAATTTCTAAAAGTTCTTATTTTTCAATAAGTTGTAATCACCCATATATAGAGAACTGACAAGTCTCTTCACAGACAACTCTGCAACCTTAACAGTAATTTCTAAAAATGTTTATTTTTCAATAAGTTGTAATTAGCCATATATAATAGCTGTTCAGCACCTTCACAGAGAAACTTCAGAGGTCTTCTTAATCAATCCACTAATCGAGAGAAGAGCGATAACCCCAGAGAGGGAAGCTCCTTTCTTAACCGACCTCTTAAACGACCTTTACAGACCTTGTTCAAGGTAATCACAATAGTTTTCTTCCCTCGGTTTTCCGTATTCCTCGGTTTGCCTATTGAGGGCTTTGAAATGCCCTGTAACTTCCCTCTTAGACAGGGAAGAATGATATTGGTGACACAAGCGAAGCGCACCTCTAAAAAGATTTTTAACTATTTTGTTTAAAAACATATCAAACGATACATTTTATTGATTTAGGTCAAAGACAAAAGCATTGACAAAATGGTAAGATTGTCACATGACCCTACTTAACAGACTCTTAAGAGCTTTGAAACGAACTGTTTAACAGGTCACTACCTCTGGGTCTTATCGTTCCCTCTCTTCTTGGTGGTTCTGTTAAGTGTCTTTTCAAGGTATCTCTTAAGAATAATTGTTAAGATGATACTCTCCCTTCGGGTTATATCGTATCTTTCCTCCCGTTAAACATCCCTTCCTAGCAACTTCATAGTTATCTGTCAAGTACCTTTGAAGATTCTATCAAGACCTCTGAATCTGACCTGATATAGATACTGTGAAGGTGTTACAGAGCATATTCTCTAGTTTCTGTGTAGTTCCCTTGTTGGGAATAGATGCTCCTACAATAAGAGCATCATTAATCTATATAGTCTTCTTCCGAGAACTTAATAGTTTTTTGATGTATATCAATCATTATCTAAAATATGATATGAAGTTTCTTGGTAGTATTACCTCAACAAGTTAATTGAAATAAGGAATATTATGGTGACTAGGTATACCAAGGCATGGCCTGAAGAAGTTATAAGATACATCAATGAAAATATTACAGCAGATTTTGAATCTGGAACATTATTTAGAAAAGGTGTAAAAATCGAGGGTTCACTTGTAAATCCTAAACCAAGACAATATCTGGCTTTTGGTTGTCGGATTAATGGTAAGTTCAGAATACTTAAGGTGCATCAGGTTATTTTCTATCTATATCATGGTAAACAAGCTAAACTATGGATTGACCATATAGATGGTGACCCGCTAAATAATGCTATTAGCAATCTTCGAGAGGTTACCAAAGAGCAGAATCAGGCAAACATGATACCCAGAAAGAAAACAAAATCAGGTTACAAGGGAGTACACCCAAGAGTGGATAACAAGGGGTTCTGGGCTACAATACGCTGTAATGGAAAATCTCATTATCTGGGTCAGTTTAATACAGCAGAAGAAGCTGCAAAAGCCTATGATGCTGCATCACTGGAATTGCATGGTAAATATGGATACAGGAATTTTAGCTGATAGTTAATAAAGACCTGACATAAACTTGTCGATAGGTCTGATTAAAGTTTATACAGTGATTTTTCATCTTCTAATTTTTTTATAAAAATCGTAGCACTCCCTCTACATTCCCCTTCACCGATAATCTTAAAAAATATCTACACTCAATTGATGGCTGTTAAGTACCCCAGATTCACGATATAGCACCCCCTTTGCAAAAGCAGTTAAAATATCTATAACCAACTATTGACTTTCTTCATAGCATCTGTTAACTCCACATCAAGAAACCTTCACCACACTTCAAAGCATCTATCAAGAAGATTTCACCTATCAATAGCTGTAACATTTTATAGCTCTGTGAAGTCCTGTCCAGTTTTCTCTGTAACAGACACAAACTTCTGTGACCTTATATGTCAATGACTTACAAGACATGCTCTCAAGGTGCTGTATAGCCTCTTATCTTCAAATAAACAAAACCCTTATAAATCAGTACTGATACGTATACAGTGCGTTTTTAACATAATGACTCTTTTACGCATTAAGCGTGTTCTACGTGAAATCTGTATAGAGATTAAGATGTCTGTAAGTGATTTTTTAAGAGGAACTACGAAGGAACTATAACCATCAACTCCTAACTTTCACGTAGGAAATCGTTAAGGGTTTGATAGTTACACCATGTGACCAACTGCATGAATAGCGTCATATAGTCCTGTATATAGCACTTTTCTAGGAGTCGAGAGAGGGACGACTAACACGATACAGTTTACCCTGAAAAGAGACTTCACAGATTCTCTATATATTTCAATAAGTTAGGATAAAAAGGGACTATACCGATACTGCATAGAATCTGTGTAAAACTGCTTAGATACTTGGGGAAATGCCTTTAAATTGCATAGAGATTCACCTGATATTGTCCTGTTTTTAACAGGTAGTTGAATGTACGTGTTTAGCTATGTAAAAGCACCAGAACTTTAGCCATTTCTAACCACTCCTCGTGTTATCTCTATTCCGTAGCGATTCGCTACCACTTATTTAAAGATAAGACGTCCTTTTCAGAGTGCAAATTTCACAACCACTTATTTGATTTATAACAACTTTCACAAGCACGTAATTTTGTCGCAAAATGACACATTTTTATCTCATCGCGTTTTTTTAATCATAAGAGCGGCTTATGGATAATTATTTGAGATGATATCTATTCTCGCTAAGAAGCTGTTGCAGGATATTACCAAACGCGGGTCTGCCCGCGTCAGTTCACTAAGCTTAGTCCCACGTAGCGAAAATATGGCAGCTGCCATACGCCGCGTTAATTCTATGCAATATGATGTCTATACCCAGACGGAGGTCAGTAATGGCAAACCATCGAGGCGGTTCCGGCAATTTTGCAGAAGACCGCGAAAGAGCATCAGAAGCAGGTAAAAAAGGTGGACAGCACAGCGGGGGTAATTTCAAGAATGACCCGCAGCGCGCATCTGAAGCAGGTAAAAAAGGTGGCAAGAGCAGTCACGGTAAAAGTGACAACTAGCCGGACTAATCAGTGACGAATGCATTTTTGTCTGAAGCTCGTCAAAAAGTCATCACCGCCGGTTACCCCGGCGGTTTTCTGTTTATGGCTCCTGATGAACAACTTCTGGCGGTGGAACGTCAACCAACCTTCTGCTTAACAACGCATTGAGTAAAATCGCGCCAAAGGTTGCTGTACCGATCCCTCCCAACGTAAAACCGCCCAGCGTGAGAGCAAAATCACCCGCGCCCAGCACTAAGGTTACTGCGACCATAATCAAATTACCGTTCTGGCTTAAATCGACACGGTTTTGTACCCAGATCCTTGCGCCTGCGACGGCAATCAGCCCGAACACAACAATTGAAGCACCACCAATCACCGGTGCAGGAATGGTATGGATCAGCGCGCCAAATTTCGGCGAAAAGCCCAACAGCATGGCGATGACGGCAGCAGCAACAAACACCAGCGTCGAGTAGACTTTGGTCACGGCCATCACACCGATATTTTCAGCATAGGTGGTCACGCCGCTACCGCCGACAGAGCCGGAAAGCATCGTTGCCAGACCATCGCCTACGAATGCCCGCCCCATATACGGGTCCATATTGCGTCCGGTCATCCCGGCGACTGCCTTGAGATGACCTAAGTTTTCCGCCACCAGAATCACCGCCACGGGCGCAATCAGCATCATTGCCTGACCATTAAAAGCAGGAGTGGAAAAATGTGGCAGACCGAACCAGGCAGCATGGCTGACGAGAGTAAAATCGACGGCTTTTCCCAGCCCTAAAACGTTGGTCATCACGCCATACAGCAGACAGGCGACAATTAATCCTACGAGAATCAATAATCGCTGGATCATGCCACGGGTAAACACCGCCACTAGCCCAATACACAGCACTGTCATTACCGCCATCCAGCTATCAAAGGCCGAAGCCGATACACTTTTCACTGCGATAGGCGCTAAGTTCAGGCCAATCGCCATCACCACCGCACCCGTCACCACCGGCGGCATTAGTCGTTCAATCCAGCGTGTACCAATTTTCATCACCACCAGGCCAATGACGGTATAAACCAGCCCACAGGCGATAATCCCGCCCAGCGCAATGCTGATATTCGGGTTAATGCCCTGACCGTTAAAGCCCGTTGCGGCAATCACCACGCCGACAAAAGCCGCGCTGGAACCGAGATAACTGGGGACGCGCCCGCCGGTAATAAAGAAAAACAGTAACGTGCCGATCCCCGACATTAAAATGGAAAGATTGGGATCCAGCCCCATCAGAATCGGCATTAACACCGTCGCGCCAAACATCGCCACCGCGTGTTGAACGCCCATTACTGCCGTCTGAGCAAACGGCAATCGTTCATACGGCGCGACCACGCCGCTCTCTGTAGAGGTCGATTTTAACTGCCAGTGAGGAAAACCGAACATTGCCATCAGCTGTCTCCTTTAGGAGGTTAACAAGCAGGGCGCATCAGCGCGTGATAACTGCGATCGAACCACACCAGCCCGTAGGGTGTGGCGTGACGATGAATCGCTTCGATGGCGCAAAACAGAATGTCGTGGGTGCCGACGCTCACCACCTGGCTGATACGGCAGTCAAACGAAACCAGAGCCTCTTCCAGTTGCGGGCATCCGGTCACACCCGTCTGCCAGCGGGCGGCGGCAAAGCGGTGTTCCATGGGCGTTTTGCCGCCAAAAAGATTTGAAAGCGGCTCCTGCCCGGCGCTCAGTGTATTTACACACAGCGTTCGATTTTCATTGAATACCGGCCAGACGGACGCCCCACGATTCAGGCACACCAGTAATGTGGGCGGCGTATCGGTCACGCTGCAGACGGCGCTGGCGGTGAACCCGGCGCGCCCGGCTGGACCGTCCGTGGTGATGATATTGACCGCCGCGCCCATACAGGACATCGCATCGCGAAAGGTTTGTTGATCAACTATGTTCATAGTTTGCTCCTTACAACAGCCCGCAGGCTTCTTCAAAGGACAGACGTGGCAGGCGCGCATAAAGTTTGCTGCTATCGCCATAGCCGATATTAATCAGCAGATTGCTCTTCAGCGTGCTGCCTGCAAAAAAAGCGTCGTCAACGTATTGACGGTCAAAACCCGACATCGGGCCGGTATCCAGTCCCAGCGCACGGCAAGCGACGATCAGATAGGCCGCCTGCATGGAGCTGTTGCGAAACGCTGTTTCTTCGGCAAGTTGTGGGCTGGAGGTAAACCAACTGCGGGCATCACCGTGGGGAAACAGTAGTGGTAACCGTTCATAAAATTCACTGTCCCAGGCAACGATAGCGGTGACGGGCGCGGTCAGGGTTTTTTGTAGATTGCCGCTGGAAAGCGCCGGGCGCAGACGTTCTTTTCCTTCTACAGTGCGGATAAACACGATCCGTGCCGGAGAACAGTTAGCTGATGTCGGCCCCCATTTCATCAGGGCATAAAGCTCCCGTAACGTCTCATCGCTGACGGGTGTCTCCCGCCAGCCGTTGTGAGTGCGGGCATCGGTGAACAGGGTGCTAAGCGCACCTGGGCTAACGGCTTCGTTCATAGCAATTCCTTACAGGGCGGCTTCGCGGTGATGTAACAGGCTGGCAAGCCCGTTGAGTAAAAGAGCATTAAACGTTTCGGGGTCGGTCACGTTGCAGGCGTGTCCGCCATAGCGCATCACCATTTTCTGGCTATCGGGCAGGGCGGCATGAAGCTCACTGGAACATGCTGATGGCACCAGCAGATCATCACTGGCGCAGATGATTTGCACCGGGCAGCGGATGCGATCCGCATGGTGACTAAAGTCAGCGCGTTTGAGGGCGTTAAGTCGACGCAGTAAATTATTTTTGCCCTGAAAATGCGCCAGTGCCAGCGCGTCTTCTGCCTCCAGGCGAGGTACGCGGGCCGCCATCCAGTC
>OKVF01001475.1_pt1 | contig 17557 bp, 16 predicted proteins | sample 1604831 | NCBI WGS metagenome assembly OKVF01 (sample SAMN01760980, study PRJEB22395) | human gut metagenome
CTCTTTATTGTTTGCAGCAAAATGCTTCACACTTGCTCCGATATGCTGGGACTGAATGCCTCGTACCATAGCTGCGCCAGTCTTACCTGCAAGGTATGGATCTTCGGAATAGTACTCAAAGTTACGTCCGCAGAGTGGACTTCTGTGGATGTTGCAGGCAGGTGTGAGCCAGATACTGATGTTGTTTTCTTTTACTTCTTCTGCACCTGCCTTGCCGACTTTCTCTACCAGTTCTTCATCCCAGGTGCTTGCAAGAAGAGTTGCACATGGCCATGCTGTAGTCTTTACACCGCACCATGGGCGGATGCGCAGACCTGCAGGTCCGTCAGCTGTCATTACGTTTGGTACACCATATTCCGGGATATTTCCCATACCAAAGGTGTCTGCACAACCTGTATTGGGCTGACCACCAAGGAGATTGATGCAGTCATCCAGGCTCAGGATATCCATGAACTCATCCAGAGTCATCTTTCCATCAGCAACGTCTGAGAAACGGATTCCTTTCGGGTCGATAAAATCAAGGAAATCAATTCCCTTCTCCATTCTTATGTCAGGGCATGGAAGACCGATGGCATATTTATCCTGTCTTGGAAGCCCCTCTTCTTCTACATATTCACGCTGTGGAAGTTTCTCATAGGAACCGTCTGCCAGCATACGTTTCGGCAGATGATATGGTGCTGCTTTTTCACTTAACTGCTCAGTAACTGTGTCCTCTTTTACTACATATGTAAAGTCGATCTTCACTGCATCTCTTACGTTTGTACCGACATAAATCACATATTCTCCTGCTTCCAGAACATAGGCAGACTTACATACTTTTCCCAGATCATCATAGGATGCCATCTGATTTACCGGAAGTTTCAGGGTAAGGATCTGGCATTCGCCTGGCTGGAGAAGACTTGTCTTCTTGAATGCACCCAGTACTTTTGCAGGCTTGCCAAGTTTTCCCTGCGGTGCTCCGTAATAGAGCTGGATCACTTCTTTTCCGACCGTTTTTCCAGTGTTAGTTACTTCTGTAAGAACCGTGATCACACCGTTTTCTTCGGAAGCACCGGTTACTTTCCAGTCAAAATCGGTATAGGAAAGTCCGTAGCCGAACGGGTAATTTACTCTCTCTGCTGCGCCTGGAATTGTCTCAAAATAACGATATCCTACATAGATATCTTCTGTGTAGTCTACATAGAAAGCAGATTCATGGAAATTGGCTGTAGATGGGTAATCTTCCAGGTCTTTTGCATAAGTATCAGATAATTTACCGGACGGGTTTACATCACCGCAGAGTATATCTGCTGTTGCAAGACCGCCTTCCATTCCACCCTGCCAAGCCATCAGGACTGACTGAATTTCATCACAATCTTTAAACCATTTCGTGTCTACGATGCCGCCGACATTCATTACTACGATCACATGTGGGAATGCTTTTTTTACTTTCTCTACCATGGCATTCTCTGCATTTGTCAGGCAGAAATCGCCATCCTCAAAGATCTTTGCAGACAGTTCAGAGTTCTTTTTCTCATCACCGTCAAGAACATATCCGTCCTGTGCAGCCTCGCACTTTCTGTCCCATCCTTCGCCGGAGAAACGGCAGATAGTGATGACTGCTGTGTCTGCATATTCTCTTGCTTCGTTCAGAAGTTCATCCGGAAGTTCCGGCTCAACAGTCATACCAGGTACTGCACCATCTGCGTACTGTTTCTGGATATCTTCTTCATAATATTTCGCAAGTTTATCAAAGATTTCTACTTTTCCCTCATCCTCTTTGATCTTCATTCCTTCGTAAAGATTGCGGATATATTCTACGGTTACATCGCCGCTTCCACCGCCGCCTTTTACATAATCAACGGTGCCTTTACCAAAAAGTGCGACTTTTGTTCCTTTCTGAAGTGGAAGTGTATTTTTCTCATTTTTCAGAAGAACCATTCCTTCTCCTGCTGCCATTCTGGAAAGTGCAATGTGTTCCTTACTTCCTGTAACTTTTCGTCCGTCTTCTCCCAGCGGAAGTACCGGCTGAAAAAAGCTTCTCTGCCATTTTGCCATTATCTAAATCCTCCCTTATCAAAGTTCTTTTTTCAAAAATGCAAATGGATCTTCATCCTGTAGGAAATGCATCAGCTGATATGCGCACATAATTGCTACGTTTTCCTCTTTCAGGATCCTCTTTACTTCTTCTCTGTCTGCAAGCACAACTTCAATCTCTTCTGTATCTTCCTGAGCGTCTTTGCTGATCTCACCTTCTGCGTAACCATAAACAGTAGCACAGGATTCATCTGTCATTCCAACTGTAGTAAAGTATGGTTTCTCAAATGCCGGATCTACTTTCAGAGGTGTGAATTTCAGTCCGGTTTCTTCGTACATTTCTCTTACTGCACCCTCGTGGAATTCTTCATTTTGCTCTACAAGACCTGCCGGGAATTCATAGATGTATCCCCCAATTGCATATCTGTACTGACGTACTAACACAACCTTATCTCTCTTTTCTCCATAAAGACTGTAAATGATCACACCGTCCGGAGTGTTTTTACCTGTTTTGATCTTTAATTTATCAATGCTCTTCGCACGGGATGCCACGTAATATGACACCGGGGTGTTGTGAATGCTCGTCGCATTTAAATGATATAAGTTCAAAAATTTACAGTCTGTCAATTTTTCAATATCGTGTATCTGTCCCATTATTTTGCTTCCTTTCCACGTTTCTATTTTCTCGTTATAACCAGTTCTCTTCTATTTCCGTCTTTAATTTACCAAACATCTGATAAAACTCATCTTTCGCTTCTTTAATAATCCCTAACGCAATTTTCTGGTTATAAGAATGTGTAATATTGTTTCTTGCCTGTAATGCGCGAAGCCACTGATTCTCATCCTTTATCATTCCAGCTTTATATGCTGTTTTTAAGATAATTTTAGGTGAGCCGGTTGCTCCTTCTGCGTATCCGTGCATTTCCAATATCTCTTTCATCATTTTCCATGACTGTTCAAAACAGATTTCAAATAATCCCACAAGACCAGTTATAACAACATTGTCATACGGTTCTTTATAGTTATAAATATCTTTCATATTTGATAATGAAGCACAAAAATTCTCATACTTTCTCATATAGAATTCTTCCCTCCTTTTTTATTGAATCCCGCAGTTCATCCTGCATATCATTGTCAAGATCTACAATGTCATATTCTAAAAGAGTACTTGTCTCCTCATCTACATCCAATGCAAATCTCACAAAGTCACCACCTGTAACAGCAATATCTATATCACTCGTCCTTTTAAAGTCCCCACGGGCTCTTGAACCAAAAAGGATTACTTTTGTAACATCATACTTTCTGGCAAGTTTTCGAATTTCTTCTATAACTTCTGCTTTAATACCAGTGTTATTCATTTTATAACCCTCACGTTCTGATATCTGTCTTATCTATCTTATCTGTTTTATCTTACCATATTCTTGTATTTTTTTTAAGCCCGTCAGCGCAAAAAAACAGCCGTAGATTTTAATTCTACGACTGCTTCTCTCATTCGTTTTTATTATCTATCAGTCCCCTTTAAGAACCACACGTATTCTCTTATAAATAAAGAATACGATCAGGGATGTCAGTGCATATTTAAAAATATTAAATGGGAAAATAATGATTGCTGCAAATGTCAGCAGATTATTTACAGAACTGTGTACAGCACTTCCCATTTCAATGAATGCTTCAATCGGCATTCCAAAAGCTTTGCCATAAGCTGGAAGTAAAATAAACGCATTAATAAAACATGCAACTACTGCTGTCAGCACGGTTCCTACTGCCATACCTACCACTGCATGTTTTCTGCTTTTAACAGATTTGTAGCGATAGATCAGTCCGGCCGGTACCGCAAAGGTACATCCGAAAATGAAGTTTGCCACATCACCGACACCTGCTGTCATTGTTCCTTTAGATACCAGATGCACCAGAATCTTTACCAGTTCTATCAGCACACCCGCCACCGGTCCCATTGCAAAAGAACCGATTAGTACCGGGATTTCAGAGAAATCCAACTGATAAAAAGTAGGTGCCAGGAAAGGAATTGGAAACTCCAGATTCATCAGAATACCCGCGATTGCACCAAGCATGGCAACCTGCGTGATCGTCCTCGTCTTACTTCTCGCTGCTACGTTTCCGTTTCTTAATACCTGTTCACTCATACTGTTTCTCTCCTTTGAAATTATTCTTTACGGATATATCTCATATCCTATTTAAAAGAAAATTCCACAAGCTTCTTATGCCCCAAAACATCTTCAGATTGTTCATTTCAAACAACTTCCAGTTGTTCTATATATCTGAAATGTTTCCATAACATAAAAAACCCCGGATAAATTATCCGGGGTACTGAGCACGTATGGTAAATATCGCGTGTTCTTCTCTCATCCAGACTATACTGTCGGTTTTGGAATTTCACCAAATCAGCCGCCGAAGCGGGTCGCGGACTATAACCGCCGGTAGGGAATCTCAGCTAATGCTGATCACCACAACCCCGAAGAATTTTCTTTTATCTGTATTTGATTATACTATATGCAAATCTTCATTTCAATATAGTTTCTTATTTTTAATGAATTTTTTTATTACTGTCTGCGCAATACTGACATATTTTATGCAGTAAGATTCTTTCTTATATACATACGCTCCGCAATTTTATCCACTACTTTATTACAAATCACAGTATAAGCCGCTCCAAACACATTCGCTCCAATACGCAGTGCCACTGCCATCGGCATTCCAAATAATCCCGAAGCAATAGATAATGCTCCAAATGTGTTAAATGCAGTCTGCCATGCATATCCAGCGGAATATCCCACTCCGATTCCACCAATCATTCCAATGTACGGATACATAGATTCCGGAAGTACCAGATAGAGGACAATAAACAGGAGGCATCCTACTATATTAAACAATCCTCTGTTTCCTGCTCTGGTAGTACAATCTTCTGTAAATGGCAGGCATACAGACATGCAGGCAATTCCTGCCCACATAGCTCTTGGCAGTCCAAGCAAATTCATAAAAAGCATAGCGCTTGATACGATCAGTGTAAGTTTCAGATACCATCTGGTTCTTGCAGAGTGAATATCAATTTCACGGAACAGATCCAGGAACGTTCTGCGATACGGTCTGTTCTTCTGGTTCTTGTAAAATACTGCCATACAGATCAGCATTCCCGCAAGTAAACCTTCAATACGAAGAATATATTCCTTTCCTGTTACATCATAGCCCAAAAGCAGTAAATATCCCAGAACAAATGTAGAATGATTATACATGATCACATTGTGGCATCCCAGAATCATTAACAACAGGATGCAAACCACATTAATAAAAAATGCTGCAAATGGAACCTCCGCTGCCATGTTTGCAAGTCTTGGTCCTGCCATGAGGATTCCAAAAATTCCTGCAATAGAAAGCAGTCCATGTGATGTCCTGATCCCGAAATCAGCCTGGCGAAGTACAAGAACTGCAAGCAGAACTGTAACACCGACTACGCTGTTATTACTCCCGGTCAGTTTGCTGTACAGGCTTACTACTGCAACACAAAATGCCATAACCAGATAAACTTTGAAATTATAGATCAGTATGTGACGTCTTTTTTCTTTTGAGTCTGTTGTACTCTTAATAAGCTGTTTCGAACCAACAGAACTCAGCTGTAATTCCTGATAAAATGTCATATTTTCTATTCTCCTTTTTAAGCAACGAGCACTATACCGCATTTCCGATTAAACGTCAAGATACAAATATGAACAGATTTTTTATATCATACAAATATTACAGAATAATTTCCTGCTACACCAAAAAACACTTTATGAAGTTCAAACTGCTCTGCAGTCTTGTTCCATAAAGTGTTTTTGATTATTTATTCTTCATCCGCATGATAAATCCCCACATACCCCTGTGGTTCTACCCTGACGATCTGCTCCACTTCCTCTGTCTTCTCCGGGAAATCTGATTCTGTGTGGAATCTGACACAGGTTCCACAGGAGGAGCTTAAGTCTCTGGGTACAGGCATGACTTCTGCTTTAAGATTCATTTTTTCACAGTTTCTGCGAAACTGAATTGCTCCATAGTGAGAATAGAATGTTGCTATATACGTGATCATTTTGTGATCTTCAGAAGGATATCATCCCCCTGCTCTTCTACTTTGACCTGATAGCCCTGATGTGTGGCAAATCGGGATACATTCTCCTTTGCAACTACATTATCAACCAGGATCTCATATTCTTTATCACCAGTCTCCATTGCATTTTTTGCACGTATCACTGGTTCCGGGCAGGATAAGCCTCTTGCATCTACTCTCTTCATCTGCCATTTTCTCCCTTCTTCTTTTTTCATGTTATTCTTCTCTTTTCAGAACTTTACAGACAGCTTCATCAAGACAGATTTCTCAGACTGTCTCGCTTATTTCTGTTCTTATGCTTCTTCTTTTCTCATAGAATTCACTGCGGCGATCACTGCAACTACCACAATACCGATAATAACCGCAATCTTTCCATTCGCTGTAGGGCCTTCTCCGGAAGATGCCAGTCCGAAGTTATGTGCAAAAGCAGCTCCTGCCATCAGACCAAGAACTGTTACAGCAGAATCTGTATTTCCCTCACCTGCAAGGATAAGCTGACGCAGCGGACAGCCGCCGAGAAGGATACATCCAAATCCTGCCAGATACATACCAAGTGCATTCCACAGTCCATCTGTATGTGCGATCGGCTGTCCCACAAATCCAGGATTGAAATAAGAAGTTCCTGTAACTGCCCCAAGAATCAGGTTCATCACCAGTGCTGTCACAAGGATTGCAACAAAGCCAAACAATAATTTATATTCTTTAAAAAGTACCGCATCACGGATACCGCCAACCATACACAGACGTGTTCTCTGTGCAAGGATTCCAACAATAATACCTGCTGCCAGAGAAATCAGAATTGCCGCATGTTTTGCTCCCGGACCTCCTTCAGGCTCTGTGAAGTGGATAAATGCAGGTGCTGCTACAAGCAGTAGTAACATAACAATCTGAAATGCAGGATATATGCTTCCTTCCAGTTTCGGCATTTTGTAAGAACGTTTCAGTGTGTAGCCCTTCTTCAGGAAAACAGTTCCGGTCAGAATACCACATACAAATCCAACAAGACCAAACAGCGCATTTCCATCTCCGCCTGCCAGACGCAGGATCATACGGAACGGGCATCCAAGAAACATCAGACAACCAATCATTACAAACGCTCCAAGTGTAAATCTGGTCACCGGTGCAGAGCCGCCTCTTGGACGGAATTCTTTCTTAGCCAGTGAAATGATACATGCTCCAAGTACCAGGCCGATGATTTCCGGACGGATGTACTGTACAGCAGCTGCTGAGTGAAGTCCCAGCGCTCCTGTGGTATCTCTCAGGAAGCAGGCAATACAGAATCCCATATTTGCCGGATTTCCAAAGAAAACCAGGATTGCAGCAATCACACCGATCACGCCGCCTGCCAGAACTATGGTTCCTTTTTCGTTTTTCATTTGTTTCTTTCCTCCTTTTACAGTGTGCTGAATTTTTTTATTTATATCACACATTCTTTGTATATATTGTATCATCTTCATTCCGAAATCACTAATTCATTATAGCCGGATTTTATAGCTATTTATAGATTCTTTTTATAAATTGTGGTATACTGATATGTAAAATCAGTGGCAGCTGCAATGCGGCTGACCACTTCGTGGATATCACAGAAATAAAAAGTCATAAGTTTAGCCGGATTTTCTGGATTATCCATCATATAAATATTGGGGGATTGTTACTATGAATAAAATATATTTGGATCAGGCAAGTACGTCTTTTCCAAAGGCGCCTTCCGTTGCACAGACAGTTTATGATTACCTGTCCGGTTCTGCCGTAAACGTAAATCGCGGAGGGTATCGGGCTGCCTACTCTGTAGAAGAACAGATTTTTGAAACCAGAGAGCAGCTTCGAAAACTTTTCCATTTTTCTTCCGGAAAAGGTAAGAATGTAATTTTTACAGAGAATATCACTACCAGTCTGAATATCCTTTTAAAGGGACTTTTAAAGCCAGGCGATCATGTCCTTGTAACTGCCATGGAACATAATGCAGTCATGCGTCCATTAGTCCAGTTGCAGAAGCAGGGTGTGGACTTTGACCGTATTCCGTGTGCATCTGACGGAACACTTCTTCTGAATAAAGCGTCTTCTCTTCTTCGCCCGTCGACAAGACTTCTGGTCTGTCTTCATGCTTCTAATGTATGCGGCACCATGATGCCGGCACAGGAGATTGGAAATTTCTGCAAAGAGCATGGGCTTCTTTTTATACTGGATACTGCACAGACTGCCGGAACTGTTGACATTGATATGGAGAAATTTCACATAGATGCCTTGGCATTTACCGGCCACAAAGGTCTCAGAGGTCCTCAGGGGATCGGTGGTTTTCTGATCCGTAATGAACTTGCCGGACAGATTGAGCCACTGCTCAGCGGAGGGACAGGAAGTGCCTCTCATTCCGAAGAAGTACCCGCTTTTCTTCCTGACCGTTTCGAACCGGGAACTCCAAACATTCCCGGAATCCTTGGGCTTCACGCTGCGCTCTGTGATCTGGAAAAACAGTCTATGGAAGACATCCGTGAATATGAATTAATGCTGACCCAATACTTTATTGACGGTATCCTGAACATGGACCCTGAAGAAAAATTTCTTCGTGTCATTGGTAAAAGGAATACCGAAAACCGCTGTGCCGTCGTCTCTGTACAGACATTACATATGGATATGGCACAGGCTGCCTTTGATCTGGATGACACCTATGGAATCATGACAAGAGTTGGACTGCACTGTGCTCCAAATGCACACAAGACTCTTGGAACTTACCCTGAGGGTACGCTTCGCTTTTCTTTTGGACCGGAGAATACAAAAGCAGATGTAGATACAGCGCTTCGTGCATTAGCTGCATTGACAAATTAATCTCTGCCTAATTACTAAACATTACTGTTCAGTATTTTTACAGTAACCAGCTGGACATTTACATATTTTCACATTATCAGGAGATGTTTTACCATGGAATTTAAACAATTAGAAGCTTTTGTTGCTGTCGTAGACTATGGCAGTTTCTCAGAGGCAGCCCGTCGTCTCTATCTGACGCAGCCTACTATCAGTGCACATATCCGTTTGCTGGAAGAGGAACTTCACATGAAGCTTATCGTACGAACTACAAAGAAAACAAACATTACAGACAAGGGCTATCAACTCTATGACAGCGCAGTCCGAATGCTTGAAATCAGAAATAATCTGCTTGAAAATTTTACCGGTTCCCATAGGCATATGATCGATCTCGCTGCTTCCACTATTCCGTCATCGTATCTGCTTCCTGAACTACTGGCTGCTTTTGGAAAGACTCATCCGGATGTTTATTTCCATTCCATGCAGTCCGACAGTTCAGATTCTATCAGCCGGGTACTGGACGGAACAGTAGATCTGGCTCTGGTAGGACAGAATACCCGTGATGAAAGCTGTGTATTCGTTCCTTTCTGTCATGATGAACTGGTCATTGCCACACCTGTAAATGATCATTATCTTGCCCTCAAGGATCAGGAACTGCCAATCGTATTTCATGATTTCATAAAAGACCCTATTATTATTCGTGAGAAAGGTTCCGGAACTAAAAAAGAAATGGATCTTTTTCTGGAAAGAATTGGAGTTACAACCAGCAGCCTTAATGTCATTGCACGTATGAATGATCTGGAAAGTATCAAGAAATCTATTGTAAACGGCCTTGGAATCTCAATCCTGTCTGCCCGCTCTGTTGCTGACCTGCAGCGCACTAAACAGCTTCTGGTCTTTCCACTGGGTGATACTGCACATAAGCGCAGCTTCTATATCGTGTACAGCAAGAACAGAATCCTGAAGCCACATGTAAAACAATTTATACAGTTTGTGAGAGATTATTACATATTATAAAAAAGAGGATCTGTTCGCTTCAGTGACATAATAAGAGGCAACAAAACTGCAGAACTATACTTCCTGCAGTTTTGTTGCCTCTTTTATCACATGAAAATATCACAGATTTTTCTTTTTATAAATAAACCATGATGCAGCAATCGTAAATGCCACAAGATAAATAATCAAAATCTCAATTCCTCTGTAATTTACTGCTTCCCCTGCGGAGATGCTTCGGATCAGATGACTGGTCTGAGATAAAGGCAGAGCTGCCACGAACTTACCTACCAGCCCCGGCAGTTTTTCTGTGGAAAAGAAAGTATTACAAAGATATGCCATGGGCATGATGATGTAATTCGAAAACCTTGGCACATCTGCATGATTCTTTGCCAGAAAAGATACAACCACACCTATTGCAGAAAATACTGCTCCGTTCAGGAACATCACCAGAAAAGACCATCCATTAAAAATCAGTCCTGTATCAATCGGTGCCGTAAGAAGCAGAATGATACCGCCTGCATAAAGTCCGCGAAGGCTTCCGCCAATGATCTGTCCTGCAATGAACTGCCATAATGGAGTTGGGGAGATCATAACCTGATCGAAGGCTTTCTCGTAAAGTCTCTGCACATTCAGGTTTTGAGCAATGGCATTGAAACTTCCGTTCATAGTTGTAAGTGATACCACACCTGGTATCAGGAAGTTCAGGTATGGCTGTCCGTGGGATGTTGTCTGAATTCCCATTCCGAATACGATCAGATACATCAGAGGTGCAATCATTGCTGCCAGTGTGATTTTATAGAAATCCCGGCGGAATTCTACCCACTTTTCCCATAATATCGTTATAATTCCCATACGTTATTTCTCCAGATTATAAAATATTTTATAGTTCAGCCTGATCAGAATCATTCCTGAACCATGTATCAAAAGATTATATTTTCTCTAAGATCATGTCCATGGCAATTTCGGACATATCACTTAGAAACCAGATGTTTTCCGGCTCTTTCTACGAAGACATCTTCCAGTGTCGTCTCACGAAGGGAAGCCTGTCCTGTAAGTCCCTCCAGATACCGGATTGCATCCTGGCGTGTATGGAAATAGTGATTCTTTGTTCCATCTGCTGTCATCTCATCTACCGCATAAGCACCAAGACTCTCGATCAGCTCAGCAGGAGTGCTTACTTCCTCAAGTTTCCCGTGATCCATCAGTGCTACACGATTACAGAGGCTCTGCGCTTCTTCCATATAATGCGTAGTCAGTAAAATGGTCAGATTTTTCTCATTAAGTTTACGCAGAAGATTCCACATTTGTCTTCTGGAAAGTGCATCCATTCCTGCTGTCGGTTCATCCAGTAGCAAAATCTCCGGATCAGTCAGCAATGCACGACAGACCATCAGTTTACGTTTCATTCCACCTGAAAGCTTACGGACTGTACGCTTACGAAATTTGATCAGATCACAGAATTCCAGAAGTTCTTCGGTTCTTGCTTTGATTTCTTTCCTTGGCATAAAGTAAAGGCGTCCCTGGTATTCCATGATCTCATCCATATTCATGTCCTGACGCATAGAATACTCCTGAGTGATCACGCTGATCTTTCTCTTCAGATCCGGACGTTTTCTTGTCAGCTGCTGTCCGTCTATGAGGATTTCTCCCTTTGTCGGCAGAAGCAGAGTTGACAACAAACTGATAGTGGTCGTCTTTCCTGCTCCGTTAGGTCCAAGTAATCCGAAGAATTCTCCTTTTTCAATTTTCAGATTTAAGGAATCCACAGCTGTAAAATTGTCAAAAGTTTTCGTCAGATTTCTTGTTTCTATCATTTGTTCTCAGCTTTCTCCTTGGCAATGATCAGGGAATAATATCCTGCATCATCCGGAATTTCTTCTACACTGTTGTAAATATGCTCATCCGGCATACCGCAGTTCTCCACCATACGAACTTCACGACCGCTTCTTTCCAGAATCTCTTTTACCTGATTCATCTTCTTACCGGATTTCATCAGTACATAGGTTCCAGGCTGATCCAGTTCGCAGTCTAAACGGTGAACTGCAGGCTGTACATGGAGCGGCTGGTTCCACTCTGTCAGCGGAATGTTTAAACGTGCTGCTGTTGCACAGAAAGAAGTAATACCACTTACCAGTCTTGTCTCGTATCCGTCAGCTTCTACTCTCTTCTGTACATATGTAAATGTAGAATAGATAGTCGGATCTCCCAATGTCAGAAATACTACGTTTTTTCCTGTATCCAATGTTGCTTCCAATGTTTTTGCACCTTTTTCATGGTTCAGTTCCAGTTCTGCCTTATCGTGTGTCATCGGCATATAAATTGGCAGAAGCTCTTTGTCTGCAAGCTCTGGCACTGCCTGTACTGCAATTTTATATGCAACAGTCTCGCGTACATCTGCCCCCGGTACTGCGATAATATCATTCTCTTTAATCAGACGTACTGCCTTTAATGTCATAAGCTCCGGATCTCCAGGGCCTACTCCTACTCCGTATAAAATTCCTTTCATGATCATATCCTCCTGTAAAATGATTTTCTCTTATTTTTCTATATTTTCTCTGACTTATTGTACAAATCACTGATAAATCCTATCCCACAGCTTATTGCTTTTCGCAATTGAAGCAAAGGATTTACCTGATTCGGTCAGGAGACTTATCCGATTTGTTTGAAATTACATGGCATAAATTTATGATATCATTGCCTTGCAGGCAACATTTCTATTATACTAAAGCCTGACTGCTTTTTCAATGAAGTATTGACAATTAATTTCAAGTGTGGGAAACTGAAAATTAGCGAAATCTAAGCGAGGATAAAAAGATGAGAAAAATTTTTGCATTTTTAACAGCTGTTATATGCTGTCTGTCAATGTGGTGTTATGTGCCTGCTGCACAGTCTTTAACTCTTGATAAAGAAAACGGAGAATATTCAATCCAGGTAGATCTGGAAGGTGGAAGCGGTAAAGCAAGTGTTACCTCACCCACACTGATAACTGTAAAGGACGGCGAAGTAACCGCCAATATCCAGTGGAGCAGTTCCAATTATGACTACATGATCGTTGATGGCGAAAAATATCTGCCGGTTAATGATGAAGGAACTAATTCTGAATTCCAGATTCCGGTTTCTGTGATGGACGAGGCCATGCCAGTAATCGCTGATACTACAGCAATGGGTACTCCGCATGAGATCAATTATACACTTACCTTCTATTCTGACTCCATCGGATCTAAGAGCCAGATGCCGCAGGAGGCTGCGAAACGTGTTGTTGCGGTTGCACTTGTTATTATTGTAGGCGGCGGAATCCTGAATTATTTTGTTAATAAGAGAAATCGCTGTTAATGTTATTCAACTATCAACATACGAAAGATGATATAAAAAGAATCCTGCTTGCAGGATTCTCCGCCTGCGGCGGGTCGCTTCAGCGACATAATTCCTCTCCGCCGCAGTGCGATCCTACCCAGAGGGCTTTTTATATAATAGGAAATTCATCGGAATTTCCTATTATATAAAAAAGAGTTACTACGCTCCAGAAATATCTGGCAGACAGTAACTCTTCTTTTATGTTGTCAAGCGGATAAAATCATCCGCTTCGCTACTTGCTTGATTTGGTTAAATTATTCGGCCATCTCCACTTCCAGCACATAGTCTACCGGATCTGGCAATACAGGGTCCGGACCAAGGTCAACGAAAGCGATATCCGGATAATCGCTGTGTACCCATGCAGTAGAAATCGGCACTTCATGACCATCATCCAGCGCACGCACTTTCACGATCTTGTTCTTATCAAATCCAATCAGCGGCAATGGTCCTAATGTATTCTCATAAATATGAACATAATACTTGTTTCCATTTCTGGTAATTCGTCCGTAGTCCGGTTTCGGGATATCTGCTGCCGGAGAGCATCCATAGATACTGTCATGGTTCTTATCCATCCAGCGTCCAATCTCAGCAAGGATCGCAGAAGATTCTTTTGGGAATTTACCCTTTGCATCCGGTCCTACGTTCAGGATCATGTTTCCGCCCTTGGAAACACATTCTACTAACTTTTTGATCAACATAGAAGCTGGTTTATAATAGTGGTCATTTGCACAGTAACCCCAGTTATTATTCATGGTGAAGCAGGCTTCCCATACCATTGGTTTTCCTTCTTTATCACAGATTCCTTCCGGCGGAATGATCTGTTCCGGACTTACGAAATCGCCATGATACGGTGTCGGGTTACATTCATATAAAGAACCTCTTCCTTCTCCGCTGGCTTCCAGACGGTTGTCAATAATAATTCCCGGCTGTAACCTGCGGACCATATCTACAAGTTTCGTTGCTCCCCATTTTTCTCCTCTCATATCATCATAGGAGAAATCGAACCACATAATGTCAATCTTGCCATAGTTGGTGCAGATCTCCTCAACCTGATTGTACAGATACTCTGTATAACGGGAAAAATCTCTGTTTTCGTTTCCGCATTCCGGATGATTTCTCATTGGATGATTGCGGTCTCCATAGTGTGGATAGTCCGGATGATGCCAGTCAAGTAAAGTAAAATACAGTCCAACTTTCAGTCCTTCCTCCCGAAGTGCTTCCACATATTCCTTGATCAGATCTCTTCCGGCAGGTGTATTGGTTACTTTGTAATCAGTGTACTTGCTGTCAAATAAACAGAATCCGTCATGATGTTTGGCAGTCAGTACCACATATTTCATACCTGCTGCCTTTGCCTCTCTTGCCCACTGCTTCGGGTTATAATCTCTGGCATCAAACTCTTTTATAAAAGGAAGATATTCTTCCTCAGGCATCTCTTCAGTGCTGCGTACCCACTCACCTCTTGCAGGAATGGAATATAATCCCCAGTGGATAAACATTCCGAAACGGGCATCCTGATACCATTTCATACGTTCTTCGTATTCTTTTCTGTTAAACTGATACATCTTTTTGTCTCCTCTATATGAATGTAAACTTATACATAAATGTAACCTTATATATTCGAATCTGCAGTCACATCTATACAGTAATGTATTTTAACAATACCTGAAGATATCCAAAATTGACATCTTCAGGTATCTTATTTATCACGCTAAATTACATTACCTCACTATTCACTCTGCATGCAGCAATTACATTAATCTCAGCAGCATATCTCCAGTTCCTACATTATATCCACTGGTCGCATAAATTCCGTTTAGGCTTCCATTAGTTACAATGATCAGCGGAAGTTTATCCGGATCTACATACATACGTCTTCCCAACGTATTGATAATCTCTGAGAAATCATCGTAGTAAATCTGAACATTTTTCAGCTTTCCAAGTGCTTTGGTCAAAGTCGGAGTCTCTAATGCTTCTTTATTTCTCACTACGAAAATAATCTTCTCCGCATATCTTGCAAAAGCCTCCTCCTGCTCCATCATCTCATTTAAGATGTGCTCTGTCGGCTCTTTCTCTTCTTCAAGGAATGCCAGGATATGTTTGCCGTCTGCAGTAAGTTCCGATGCATTTACTGTACTTCCATCTTCTCTTCTCAGAGTAAATTCCGGCATGGAAATGTTCTCTAACATATCCTCTAAATCAGCCTCTCTAAGCACCAGTTCAATCTCCTTCGTCTCACCGGATGCAATGTCAAAGTAATACTCGTTTGCAAACATATTTCCGTTTGGAAGTCTGTTGGAAGTCAGGATTCTGTAACTTCCTGATTCCAGCGGCAGAGTCAGCTTCTGCTCTTCAAAAGCTTCTGCTCCCAGTTTCAGAGAAACGTATCTTCCGTTTTCCAGTTTCGCAATACTCCAGTTCTGGAAGTATTTCCACTGTGTATTTTCCCCTGCTTTCAGGATCAGTATGCTGTTCTTCTCCGTCTTCGCAAGAACTGGTACAAATTTTCCATTCAGCATATACTCCATAGAACGGTCATGTGGATTCAGGCGTGCAGGAATGCCAAGTGTTCTCAATGTTGCTACAAACAGGATCTTCTTGGATAAGAAGCTTCCTGTCTCTGTTTTCAGACATCCTGCAGGTGTTGTGATCACGCTGGATCGTTCTTTCTCAGGTCTGGATACAATTCTCTCTTCGATCCGTTCCCAGATCTTGACCGGATTATTTCTCAGCTCTCTTTTCTCCTCTCTGGAGAATAACTTCTTGATCACTTTTCTGTATTTCTGAAGAACTTCATCGTCCACTCTTGGATTCAGCACATAGGATACGAAAGTATCTTTCTTCATCATTCCATGATATGGTGTGGCAAACTGCAGGTGTTCTTCCAGAACCTCACTGCAGCAGTCTGTTCTGTCCTTCTCTGTCAGAACTTCCAGAAGATTTGCCCTAAATGAAGAAACAACAGCTTCCTCAATTCCATTAATCTCCTTTGTCAGGAAACGTTCACACTCCGGGTTAACCCAATTTCTTACTTTCTGCTCTCTGTGTGCATTGGCTTCTGCCAGACGTTTGTTTCCCTTCTCCTTCTGCTCCGGAGTCGGCATATCTGTATTTACCGGTGCATCGTGAGGAGCAAACATATCTACTGCCGTCCACTTCTGGGATCCGCCGTCAATTCTTCTGCCCTGCGGAGCCAGACAAAGCTCGCAGTTATCTGTATTCTCAGTGTTCATAACTGTTTCGGCATAGAGCCATTCGCCATCAGTACACATTCTCGCACAAATATGCAGACTTCCAAGTCCAGTTGTCAGTCTGGCAATACCCTGGCTGTCTGTTTTCTTCTCTGCGATCGGTGCATACTCTGAATAGTTCAGAACTTCAAAAGAAACTTCGGCTCCCTCTGCCTGTGCGCCTTCTGCATCCTTTACAGTTACTGTGATTTCTTTGGTTACTGCATATCTTTTCAGTTCATTCAGCATCGTTACCATGCCATCTGTACCGATCACTTCTCCCTCAGGAATCTTTGTATCAAACACACGGGAATGGATCATCATTGCTCTTGAAGAAGCATTTGTAAACCATCCTTTATTCAGGATTTCTTCCGGTTCGCAGGCTCCCAGGAAATACCATTTGCCAGCACACCAGATTTCTACCCAGGCATGATTGTCATCGCAATGAGACCACTTCGGCGCATATACCTGACGGGCAGGTACACCTACGCTTCGCAGAGCATTGACGGTAAATACAGACTCTTCTCCGCATCTGCCGTTTCCCCTGCGATATACAGAAATCGCAGATAAAGTACGGTCATCTGTACAGTGATAAGTAGCTTCTTCTGCGCACCAGTAATTTACTTCCAGGGCTGCCTCTCTGAAATTCATTCCCTGTATTCTGTTTCCAATCTCTGTGCGGAAATATGTTCTGCACGGTGCGATTTCTTCTTCATTCACTCTGTGGAACAACACATAATTCAGAAAAATTTCTTCCGGAAGATCTGCTACCTGCCGGTTCTCTCTCCACAGATTAACTCCGTTCTCTGCATAGTCCAGAAAGGTTTCAAATGGATAATTACCAATGTCACTGTATGGCATAAATGCATATAAATATTTACATGCAAGCGCCACTTCTTCTGTGCATTCCTGTAATTTCTCATCTACAGGCGCAAAAACCCGGGGCAGTCTCTTCGCCTGCTCCAGGTAGTTCTTTTCAATTCGGTCCCTGTTCTCTTTTAAAAAAATTCTCGGTTCTGCCATTATAATTCCTCCAGAACTTTCTTTGCGGCACGGATATTAT
>OKVF01001492.1_pt1 | contig 17343 bp, 10 predicted proteins | sample 1604831 | NCBI WGS metagenome assembly OKVF01 (sample SAMN01760980, study PRJEB22395) | human gut metagenome
ATGTCGGCTGCCTACCGGCATCCGAAATAAGCACTCACTTTTATCTGAATAATAAGTTTACAATTTTTCACTTGATGAAAGGAGATTTTAATAATATTTACAGAAGGACAAGGGGTATTTTTTATTTACAGAGCGAAAAGAAGTCCATAAAAATGGATTGTTCTACAAAAATCATATATTAGAGATTTTTAGGAGTTAATTGAATTTTGTTGTTTTGGTTTCTACAACAGTTCCGTTTGCGTATCGAGTTGCACTGTATTTTGTATTGCCGTTATCTTTAGAAACTTTAAAAACCTGTCTACCACTATTTGTTATACGAGCAGATATTTCATCACCAGGTTTTTGTAAAACTGAGTTACTAAAAAGATTAGATAAAAAATTTTTTTTCATTATATAAATCTCCTTTTATTAACTATAAAAATTATTATATCATGTATGAAAGTACATAACAAGTAGATTAAATGATAAGGTGTTAAAGGATCTTATTGAAACCAATATTCGTCAGCGTGGTATTGACAATCCTAATCCTGTAAAGCTTGGTAGATGTATTAAAGAACTTGAAAGAATTTATGGGGTTAGAGAAGGAAGATCTGAAAAATTATCGAAAATTTCGGAAGTTAATCAGTCAGATATTGCAGACGGCTGAAATTCTCTTATGTATTATCATGATAATTTTGTCATAAATGTACTTTGAAAATTGAATATTGACGGTTTAAGTGGTATAATTTTTTATTATAATTTGGGAGGAGAAGTCGTTATGCAAGATGAAAGAATAATTAAGATCAAGGCGAATCAGTTGTGTAAAGAATATTCAGCCAATATAAATACTATAAATGACAGAAATGACAAAATAATTTTAGCCCTCATGAAAGAGTTTAAAATAGATAGAGAGTATGCGACAAAATGCTTTTTACATAACACTGAGTTATAGTTTTTTATTACCAACCGTCAATTACGATGGTTGGTATTTTTTTTTACGCAAAATCAGAAATCATATTGAGAATATTACATATATAAATAAATTTTACGAAAGGCGGTAGAGTATTATAAGTCATGTTAAAGTAGGAAGGGTAAGGTGATTTCAATAACAAATATAACAAAGATAAAATATATTCGGATATTGGATAAGGTATATACGGTCACGGATATATCTATGTCTGATATGACAATTACAGCAATGGAACAGAAGGTTGCATTGTGTGATGTGCCAGCCGATGAAGTGTTTGACTTTTTGGAACTGGACGAGTTTCAAATTAAGTTCTACACCCAGAGACAACCAGCACAGATTATCAATTTAGCAGAATGGAAGCAAAATAAAGCCAAAGAAATCGTGATTTCAAGTTAGCTTAGATTGATTGTATATAAAGGGTTAAAATGCACGAAAAGGCATATAAAATTCATTTTTATATCAGGGGTACACATTTATATACCGGCTATCAAAAAATTCAAAATAGGTCTAAATATCGTTTGTTTTCCCTAATAAATAGAGTATGAAAAAATATAGCAGAGTGGAGGTTGATGAAAATACAAAATACAGAGAGAAAAATGATCAAGGTGCGGAGTGTTCAAGCGGCGAGTGTTTATAGAGTAGCCAATGGATATAAGTTCTTATCAAAAGATAAATCAAATGAGGAAGATAAAGATATATATGTTGATTCGTTCATTGATTATAAAACAGCAGTTATTAATGAGAGCATTTTTTCGGAGTATGCCAGAAAGCATGGTGTAACAGTAAATAAAAAAGATTGTAGTTTTGATTTTATTCTAATGAAGTTTGAATATGGCGTTGATAAGGATAGTTCAGATGAGAAGAATATTAAACCGGCAATGGATGCTGATTCACTTAGGAAATATTTCTATGAAAACGATGCAACAATTACGTGGACAACAATTGATAAGAAAACAGAAAAAGAAATTGTAGGTATGCGGAAAACTATAACATATAGAATGTTATATAGAAATCCGGGTAAAGCAAAAAAGGGTGAGTGTATTTTTATCAGGAAAAAATTATATAACCATATGATTAAATATCTTACGATGGGTTTGTATAAAAGAATCCCCAATATGAAGGGTGCCAAGATCGTAGAACTATCAGCATATGCCCCTTTGATAACTGCAACAGCGATAGACTATATTCATATTCCGCTTGATAATATGCTGGTTGTTAAGGATGAATCTGTTGCATGTAAGAAACCGGCATGTGTTGTAAATGCAGTTTCAAAGAAAAAGAAAGTAAAAGATTTCAAGGCGTTTGAATCAGAATTAAATCAATATGGATTTACCACGTATAAAAGGACACAAGAGAAAAATCCAGACTTGACATATATTAAAAGATCGAAACAGACATTTGAAGATTATGGGATAGATATAAGCCGATGTCCTATGAAGGAAGTAGATTATACAGATGGAAAGAAACATAATAAATGTGAAGTAGAGAAAAAGAAAGAATGGGAAATCTCTAATATTTTATGGGATGGTATGGGTTTGATAGATTCATCAATTTTTCCGGCAGACATGAATGGATTTATTTATTGCAGAAGTCACTTTTTCAAAAGTTGTCTGTTCAAGGGTAATCTTCAACAATATTTTCAACACTATTATAAAGATGAATATGAGAATGCCTATATTGATGATGGAATAGACCTGTTTGGACGCAAAATGAAGGTATCGGATATAAAGGTTATTGTCACGGATAATTCTTTGAAATGGTTAAAGTTTACTGAATATATGAGTAGATCAAGTTCTGTTGAAAATGGATTTCGGTATTACAAATCATTCATGGAACGTGATGGGGAGAATTTTCAAATTGTAAAAACTGCACATGCTAGTAAGTATGGTGATTTACAGAGAAGTTCATTCCAGATGAATAATACATTGCTTACATTAGATAGAGAAAAATTGAAATCTATTGCGAAAACAAGCATTGATTATTGCAATGCATTAAAACAGGACGATGAAGCATTTCTGAATTATCTTAGAATAACCGGCTCTGCTTATTACAGTATCAATAATGTGTTGATTGACTTGTATAACTGGAATGATCAATTTCGGTATACCGAATATTTCAAGAAGAAGCGGAGAGAAATAATCAGCAAATTAAAGCGTGAGAGATTGCAGTTAGGGAAACTGTTTCAAAATGGAGATAACCTTACAATATGTGGAAATCCAATTGCATTGTTGAAAAAAGTTACAGGGCAGGATTTTATTAACGAAGGATGCTTTGAAACTTATGCTGATAGAATCCAAAGTTATACAAGGCGGTTTGCTGAAGGAGATAGAATTGCCGGGTTTCGGAATCCACATAATTCGCCCAACAATATTGTGTATTTAGAAAATGTGTATCCGAAAGAATTGGTGAAGTATTTCCCTGATCTTGGGCGAGAAATCATTGTTATAAATGGCATTGGAACAGATGTACAAGATCGACTTAATTCACAGGACTTGGATAGTGATACATTGTATGCTACAAATCAGCCGGATATAGCGGAACTTGCGAGAAAAGCATATGTGGAGTACCCAACAATCATAAATAATATTCCACGTGCTGCGAAAAGTGATTATTATAAAGATATGGAATCATATGCAAAAATGGATAATCAAATCGCAAAGGCACAAGCAGATACCGGGGTATCGAGTAATATTGCACAATTAGCTCTCAGCTATTGGTTTGATGGGGGATGTAAAGATACGGAATTGGAGGATATATTTATCATTTGTTCTGTATTGGCACAATGTAGTATTGATAGTGCGAAGCGGAATTTTGATGTTACTGTTGCAGAAGAACTAACGAGACTACAAGGATTAGCATGTATGAATCCTGATCCAAGGTACCCGCGGTTTTATGCGGAGTTGCAGAAACTAAAGGATAAGCATAAAAAGGGGAAGAAAAAGAATATTGATGATAATGATGTTCGATTTTATGATTGCCCGATGGATATTCTATATCAGATAATTGGTGAAGAGATTGTAGATATGCGTACCCGTGGTTGTAGAAAAGTAAAAACAGTTAGAGATGTGGAGTTATTAGCAGATCTATCGGAAGATAAAAAAAGAAACAAAAGGCAATCGAAGGTAATTATTGATGCAGTTGAGGAGTATAGGAATGCGGTTTCTAAGTTAGATAAAAATGATGAAGCATATTCAAATAACAAAGGTAGGGCATTTGATACATGTATGGAAAAATTGTCTGGAAGAAAAATTAAGACGGCAACCATGCAATATTTGGTACGATATGCAATTAATAATGAAAGTATAAGAGATAGTTTGTTGGTTGTTTTACATGATAAAGATATGGAACTTTTCTTAGAAATGTTCAAAAAGTCACCCGAAAGTTGACATTTTCCAAGAAAAACAAGGGTTTTCATTTATTTCCCTATGAAGAGACAGATTTATTTCTTTTTCGGAGATAAGTTTGTTTCCCTTATGGAGAAGCGAAAAGACCGTAAGCTGAGTAGTTTCTTCATAAAATGAGCAATTCAACTAGCCGCGCCTGGCAATTTATTTAGGGCAGTAAAAAATACTGCCTTTTTTATTTTCACGAAATCTTGATGCTTATAGAAAGGAGGAATGAGAGTGACACAGGAAGAATTAAGGAATCTCTATAAAGAACGTCTAAAAAGAGAGAAACAGACATATATTTCGGAAATGCTCAACATTGATCCGAGTATTTTATCTAAATTCAAAACAGGAAAATTCGATTTATATCCTAATCTGTTTTCGCGTTTAGAAAACTATCTAACAAATTCTTAAATTCTTTTTCATGGCATATCTGCCACATTTAACCGATTAAAATTAACATAAGGAGGAACACATTGAGTGACAATAAATTTATAGTCAATCTTACAGCGAAGTTACACAGCAAAAGTAAACAACAGATTGAATCAGATGCTAAAAATCTGGAAGATATAAAAGTTCCCTTGGTTGGTACTCTGGATCAAGCTAAGACTAGCGCACAATTAAAGCAAGATGTGGCATCATTAAAAGCCACGGTTGATATTAATGGTAAGGTAAATACAAAAAATATCACAAGTACAGTACAGCAGAGTGCAAAACAAGCACAAAAGACCGCAGATGCGAATACAATTCAATTTCGTACTTCTTTGAAGAAGGATAAATTGATTAATGATATTCGTGTGTTTGGTCAACAAAATTCTAAACTATTCAAAGACGCTGAAATGTCTTCAAAATTTTCTTCGTTGCTAGACAATGCAAAGCTAGCAACGTCAAATAAAGAAATCAAAAATCTTCGAATGCAATTATCGGCTATGCGATCTGAAGCAAAAGCCACAAATCTAAGCGGTTTGACACTGGGAGATTCGGTGAAAAAGACTTTTAGAAGAGCAACCGAATTATTCACGGGTACAGCCGGAGTAATGATGTTATCTCGACAGTTAAAAAATGCATGGAATGAAGCATTGGATCTTGATAAAGCATTTACTGATTTGATAAAGGTAAATGATGAACTATCAAGAGGCGATTACGACAAATACTTGGAACGCTGTAATGAAAAAGCACAGGATCTTGCCGCAACACAAAAATCATTGATGGAAGGTGCAACCGAGTTTTCTAAGTCGGGATACAATCTTTCGGAATCTAATGCATTAGCTGAAAAGAGTACCATTCTGGCAAATGTAGGTGATATGTCAGCTTCAGATAGTGCAAAAGCAATTATTTCTGGTGTACAGGCATACAAGGATGTCGATGGCTTTACAGATGCAGTCGATAAGGCTGGTGCATTGATCGACAAATATAATGAAATCGGAAATACAGCAAGTATTACATCTGCGGAAATCGCTCAAGGAGTACAAACAGTTGGTTCGGTTTTTGCTGATGCAAATACAAGTGTAGACGGATTGATATCTTTGCTCAGTGCCGGAAATAGGCAATTTCAAAATGCCGATACCTTGGCACTTAGTTTACGTACTGCTGCGCTTCGCATCCGGGGTTGCAAAAGTGAGTTAGAATCCCTTGGAGAAAGTACAGACAACGTATATACATCATCTTCAAAATTAGCTGATAAAATCGAGAGTTTGACTAATATAGATGGTAATGGTGGAGTTAAGATTTTGGAAGCGGATAATAAAACATTTCGTTCAATCTATGATATTTTCGTTGATTTATCTAAGGTATATCAGCAGATGTCAGATGTGGATCAGAGTGCTTTATTAGACCTTATAGCAGGTAAAAACCGTGCGAGTGGAATTTCTGCCACGTTAAATAATATGTCCGAAGCACAGGATATATACGAACGAAGTTTACATTCAACAGGTTCTGCACAAAGAGAATATGACAAGTATCTTGAATCGAGTGAGGCTTCCTTAAATCGCTTCAAGGCTTCTATGACAGAAACATATCAATCCGTAATAAATGGTCAGACTGTAACGAGTTTATTAAATTGTGGCAACGCCGCATTGCAGTTTGCAAATAGTATTGGACTGGTAGAATCATCTTTAAAAGGATTGCTTACAATCGGTATTATTAAAGTGATTACAACGGTTACAACAGCATTCCGGGCATCTGCTATACAGGCAAGTAATTTTGGTACTGCATTAAATGCAGTTAAATCAATGTCTATGCTTCAAAGTGGTACAACAGAATATACCAATGCTTTAAATACACTTAAAGCGGTATCTGCGAGTTTAACAGAAACACAGCTAAAGCATATATTATCGAATGATGCATTGAATGAATCTGAACGAGTTAGAATCCTTCGTTCGACAGGGCTAAGTAAAACTCAGGCGAAAGCAAAATTAGCGGAAATGGAATTAACACAGGCAACGCAGAAACAGGCAGTTGCTAATCAGAAGGCATCATTAAGCACATTTAGTTTATCTTCTGCGGTAAAGGGATTAGGACAGAACATTAAAATGGCAGTAATGAATAATCCTGTAGCGGTTGCAGTTATGACAGTTAGTGCGATTGCCGGGGTAGTAAAAGCAATCAAAAAGCATAAGCAGGCACAGGAAGAAGCATTTGAATCAGCAAAGAAAAATGCTGAAGATGCACAAAGCAAAATCAAATCACTCCAATCTGAAATCAAACAAAATGCAGATACAGTCGATGAAGCTGGTAAAAAGTATGCCGAACTCGCACAGGGAGTAAATCAGCTTACAGGTAAAAATATCAGTCTATCCGATGATGAATACAAAGAATTTCTTGACGTTTCAAATCAGCTTGCCGAAGTATTCCCACAACTCACAAAGGGATATGATGATAATGGCAATGCTATTCTTGATCTACAAGGTAATGTAGATGGAATCACAGGAAAATTAAAGGATCTCCTTGAAATTGAGCAGCAGTTAGCTCAACAGGAAATCAATAAAAATATCGACACATATTTTGAGAATCAATCTAAAGTGTTCGGTAAGGAAGCAAAGACAAACAATAGCACTATTGATGCTAAAACAAAAGAGATTGAAAAATATCGAAAGTCATTATCTCAATTTAATTCTATGGTTGAGAAGAATGACGCAAATTTCCAATCAGAATTAGATCGACAGACATATTATGCAGACTTCTTAGCTGATATGGATAAAGCTGGTATTGATATATCAGATGCAATTATTAGCCAAGATATGCAAGCTGTTAGCGATGGTATATCTGATGGCATCGAATCTATTCAATCAGCAACAGTATACGATTTCTCAAAACTCAATGAAACTACACAATCGCAAATTCGTAATTACTACTCTGGTCTTGTGAGTACAGCCAATACCGAAATGCGTTCTGCTGAATCGCAGTTATCCACAAGCAACGCTGAATTTGCATCTTATGTCAATATGTGGATGCAGAACTCTTCTGGCTCATACCTTGCAATGACGGGCAATGACGAAATGCAATCAGCTCTTAGCAGTATTGTAAGTGGTTTGAATTGGGGTGATATTCTTCAAGGTGACGATTTTAGTGGTCTAAGTGGAGAAGAATTAGAAAGTGCAATCGAAACTAATATTCTTGTACCTCTGCAATCAGCAATGGCAAATGCCGATACGGGCGATCAATTCAAACAGGTTATTACTGATGCTTTGACTATCAGCGATGATGATATCAGTTTGGAAGAATCCAAGAATCGTATCGAAGCATATGTACAGGAAATCAATGATGTATTAGGTGATGCACTTGGTAAACCTTTGACGGCATCCGATCTTGGTATGCAGAAATATCTGGATAATTATGAGATGTTGATGGATGGTGTTGGCAAGTATGCCCAAACATTAAAATCCGATGGCTCTATTCCTATGACAATGGATGCCATGAAAGAATCAAAAGACAAGTTATTACAGTTTGCCAAAGAAAATTCGATTAATACAGAAGCAGAAATTCAAACATGGAATAGAATCATGAGCGAATCTGAAACTCGTGAAGAAGCTATGAAGAAGTATCTTACTCGAAAGGGTGTGTATGATACTACATATGAATTTAATCCTGCTACTGCCTTTGATGTGGCAAAATCTGCACAGTCAGAACAATCACAGAATGGTTATTTATCTACTGAAACTATCGAGGCATTAAAAACTGCATATGGAGATTTATCTAAGGTTATTCAGTACACCGATTCTGGCGTAGTTCTCAATAATGAACATATGGCTGAATATACTGAAAATGCAGGTAAAGCAGCACTTGTCAATACGCAGTTAAAAGAAGCATTTGCAGTTCAAGAATACCAAAAAGAAGCAAAGGCTATTAATGATATTATTAAGACAGAGATAAAAGATACAAATGTCCGTAAGAAACTTACATCTGCGAAGAATAAGGGAATTGATGCACTTCGCAAGGAAATTAGTAATCTCAAGAAAGATAATGATGGATGGTCTGAAAGTTTATCTACACATTTAGATAATATTTCTGTACTTGGTGATGAAATCAATCAATATGATGCACTTGAACAAAGTATTATGGCATCTTTGTCTGCATTGAGTAATTACAAACGTGCGCTAGAGACACCAGATAATAATGATAATTTTGAGTATGTGCAAGGACAGTTAGATTCGGCTCGTAAAGCATGGGAAAATGGCTGGACGGGAACAGATGATTTCAAAACATTCATGGAATATATAGGTTCGGCAAATGATGAATTGGAATACTCCGATGCATTATGGGATAAATATCTTACTCGTGCCGAAAAGTATTTCACCGAAGATATTTCTGGTTTATATACATTCTTGGATGATGCTAGTCAATTATCAGATCAAATTACTAAAAATTCTGATGGTACATTTAAAATAGATGTACAAAATCTGGAACAGTTCTGTGAAGATGTAGATATGTCTCGTTCTGCTGTTGTAGATTTATTCTTGGCTATGACGGAAGCAGAAGGTATTGACATTAATTTCGATAACATGTCGGAATCTATTGTAGATGGTTTAAATGCTATTGATCAGAAATCAGTTGATGCAAGAACAGATTTAGCCGATTACAAAAAGACAATTGAAGAATTAGATAAAGCTGGATTCGATACAACGGAATTATGGAAACAGTATGATTCAGTTGCCGGGGAAATTCAACCAGAGATAGAATTTTATGCACATTTAGCGGATACAACCGATTTGCAAAGTGAAGCGGAAGAAGCTGCAAAGCGAATTTCTGAAAAAGACCAAAGTGTTAAAATTGATTTTAGTGCAGATTTAGATGTTGATAGTTTGAATAAGCAGATTAGTAGTCTACAAACGTATCGTGATGGACTTGAAATTGGTTCTGATAGTTGGAAAGATGCACAGACAGTTATCGCACAATTACTCAAACAGAAACAGGAACTTGAACAGCCTGCAATTATGGGTATTGATGCATCACAGGTCGAAGAAGGTTCTCAAACTGTATTAGCGGTATTACAGTCATATATATCTGCAAAACAACAGCTAGAACAGGCAGAAACACTTGGTATTGATACAACCGATGCTGAAACACATCTTGCAAATGTAACAACACAGTTGCAGAATTTACAGGATCAGGGTGAACTCACAAAAATCGGTATTGATGCTGAAATTGATACGGATAAATTCAAGGAACAGTTAGCAAATCTCAATCCTGATAATTTCTTAAAGGATTCGGATACAAGTATTAAGGTCGATGCTGATATGTCAGCTTATGATAAGGCACTCAATAATGCAGTATCTAAGGCAAGTAAACAGACCGCAAAGATTAAGGTACAGGCGAAGTTGTCAGAGAACTTTCATGCAAATCTACAAAGCATCTTAAATAGTCAGAGTTTTAATGTCAAAGTCAATGCAAGTGCATCTGGTACTACTACGACTTCTCATGGCAATACCAAGACAAGAAAAACAGTTATGTTCGGTAAAGCAAGCGGCACTAATGCCTATAATAATGGTGTCCGCAATGGACAGATTGCATACGATCAACAGGCTCTTGTCGGAGAGGTTGCACCTGAATTATTAGTTCGTAATGGACAGGCACAGCTTATTGGTAAGCGTGGTGCTGAATTTATGAATCTGAAGAAGGGTGACGTAATATTCAACCATATTGATACCGAGAAGCTATTAAACGGTATTGGTGGTATTCGTGGCAAACTTATTGGTGGTGGATTTGTTAATGGTACATTGTTATCACATGCCTATGGCAAATCAACAGGTTCAAAGACTACTATTATAGGTGGAACAAATAACGATTGGATGAATAGACATAATTCAAGCGGTTCAGGCTCTAACTCAAGTGGTTCAAATGATTCAAGCGCACAGGATAAAGCAGATGAGTTTTTAGAGACAATAGATTGGATCGAGATAAAAATCAATCGTTGCGAAGAAGCCATTGCTCGTCTGAATAAAACAGAGGAAAATACATTCTCTGGATGGACACTTCGTACCACTGCCCTAAATGATGAGATTGCTAAAACGGCAGACGAAATCGAATGGGCTACACAGGGATATAAGAGATATTTACAACAGGCAGACAGTGTTGCATTGTCGGAAGATTACAAACGTAAGGTTCGCAACGGAGAAATAAATATTGAGGATATCACTGATGAAGATTTGTACAATAAAATTCAGGATTACCAGAATTGGTACGAAAAGGCTGTAGAGCTACAAGACAAAATTCAAGAACTCAACATATCCCTATCTGAATTAGCACAAAAGAAATTTGATAACATAGTTACACAGTTCGAAGATATGGAAAAGGTCTTCACAGATACCAATGATATTCTGGATAAGCTCGTTGATTACGCAGAAACCAAAGGACGTATCATCTCAAAATCATACTATGAAGCAATGCTTCAAAATGAGAATGAGAACAACAAACTCTTAGTTCAGCAAAGAGATCAAATGGTTGCTGAGTTGAACGCACTTGTGAATACAGGTAAGGTAACAGAATATTCAGAAGCGTGGTATGACCTCCAACAGCAGATTGATGAAGTCAATGGTTCTATCGTAGAATCCAACAAGTCAATTCAAGAGTTCTATAATAATATACGTCAGGCTGATTGGGATTTATTCGATCTCGTTCAGGATAAAATCACAGGTATTGCAGACGAAATTGAGTTTGTACAAAGTCTACTCGAAGATAGGGACAATCTAACTGATGGTCACTTGAATCGTGGATTAACTAATGAAGGTCTTGCACAGCTTGGTAATTATGCGTCTAAGTATAATATCTACATGTTACAAGCAGAGAAATATGCTGGTGAGATTAAAAAGATTGAAGCAGATATTGCAAAAGATCCAGCTAATAAAGACTTAATTGACCGTAAGGAAGAACTTGTTAAGGCTCAAAGGGATGTTATACTTTCAGCTAACGATGAAAAGAAATCCATGATTGACCTTGCTCGTGATGGATATGATGCAATGCTTGAAGTATTGCAGGAACTCATAGACAAGCGAAAGGAATATCTGGACAACGAAAAGTCGATTTACGAATACCAAAATACAATCAGTGAGAAAACTGAAAATCTGGCAAGTCTTAGGAAGCAATTATCTGTTTTTGAGAACGATAACTCTGAGGAATCCTTAAAGAAAGTACAACAGTTACAATCTGACATCAAAGATGCTGAAAAGGACTTAAAGGATACAGAGTACGACAAGTACATCGAAGATCAAGAGAAAATGCTTGACGACTTGTATCAAGAGTATTCCGATAAGATTGATGAGAAGTTTGAGCAGACCGAAATACTTATTCAAGAGCTAATCGGTGTAGTCAATGAAAATCAATCCTCTATCAGTGATACGATTACTACTGTTACTTCTGATGTAGGATATACAATATCCGATCAGATGAAGACTATATGGAACGATGCAGGAACAGTTATTTCTGGTTTCACAGGTAAATTCGACACTTATGCTACAACTGTGCAATCAGCAATCAATAGCATTCAAGTCACAATTGATAAGATGCTTCAAATTGCACAGGCAGAAGCGAATAAGAATATAGCAACTGCAAATAATCCAAGTGGTGTTACAAGTGGTTCTACGTCTAACGGCTCAACAGCACCTAAACCACAGGCAACTCCGAAAGCAAATATAAACAATAACTCTTCTACTGCACAAGCACCAAAGGCGTCACCGAATGTCGGAACAAGAGTTAATGCAACAGGTAATTGGTATTATGATTCTTATGGTACTGCTCCAACAGGTAATGTCAACAGATTCAAACCAGATTACTTTGAGATTGATAAAATCGTTAATGGTCGTGCTTATCCATATCATATTCAGGCAATTATTAGAGGTAAACGTGCTGGCGGTAATGGTTGGGTGAAAGGCAATCAGATTGGCTATAAGAATGGTCTAAAAGAAGCGACATATGATCATTTAGCATGGACACAAGAAGAGGGTTCTGAAATTATCAGACGTTCTGATGGTAGTATCTTAACTCCAATCACAAGGGGTACAACTGTATTTACTCGTGAAATGACTGATAATCTATGGAATATTGCAAAGCAGAACCCGGAGAAGTTCTATCAGAATGCAATGCCGACTATGAATACATTTGCTACTACTAATCGTGGTGGCGATGTGAGTGTATCTATTGGTGACATCAAACTTGATGGTATTCAGAATCCAGATCAGTTTGCGCAAGCTCTTATCGGTGTGGTTAAAGACTATTCTAAGGTGCAAAAGGTTCTCCAAGCAGCTACAGTTGATTTAGTTGCAGGGAAAAGCATCAAAGACATAAACCGATTCTAATTTTATGGGGAGTGTTCCGGCACTCTCCTGTATTGTATAAACGTATGTTCTGATAGAATTCTGTCAATTATTGGTATATAATGGTAATTATAATACTGATGATTGGTGGATGTATATATGAACGAGAAGAATTTAAGTAGGAATAAAAAATTTTCATTTTTTAAGTTGTTTTTTACTAAATACACAATCTGGGGAGTATTAATAATATTGGTTGCTGTTATCCTAGATTTATGTAATACAAAAAAGATATTTTGGCTAGACATAATAAAAAATTTATTTTCGACTTTTGGTTGTGCATTATTAGTTGGAGCGGTATTTGATTTTTCTCAAAATAGTGAGGCTTTTACTATTTTTGTTTCAAATATACTTCGTAACATAGTAATATCTAAAGAGTTTTTAAATATAATGAGTGAAAATGAAAAGAAAAATTCATTAGAATTAATTTTGAAACCAACAAATTTACAAATAGAACAATGTTCATCAATTGATTTATACTACAAAAAATCAATTGATACGTTTATGGACTTATATAAAAAACCTTTTAAGACTGATTTAATAATAAATATTAGAATATCAAAAGAAAATGGGAGATTGGTCGCAAAAGGTGATATGACACATAAAATATATAAAGTAAATGGTGAATATCCACCAATCATAACAACTTTTGAAAGAGATGATTGTCATATATTGGATAGTTATATAATTTTGCCAACTGGAAGTAAAGTAAAATTAGAAAATGAGTTTGTAAAAGAAACAGATGACAAACAAGAGATAGATGAGAATGGGGAAATTGCTAGAAAATATGAAACAATAATCCCAAATGATTATTACGAATATCCCTTTTTAACAGTTTGTAGAGAGATTATAGAGTCCGGTAATGATCATTGGATAAATTTTCATTGGTTATCATTGACGATCTGTGATGGCATATATTTTAAATTAATATGTGATTCTGGAATTACAATTAAAGACCATCTTGTTTTTGATAACAAAAAATGTTATGATATAGAAGTAAATTCCGAAAGAGATATAATTACAATTATTTCTACCAATTGGTTAAATTCATATTCTGGGTTTACTATCACGATTAGTGATACATAGATTATATCATTATGCATATAATAAATAAAAGAAGGAGGTAATTATCATGATGATTAATGTTGGAGGATATATTCTTCGAAAAGAAGTTGGTGGATATGTTGGAGGATATATTATATAATAATTTATAATTTTTATATTTGTACGCTAAAGGGCAGGATTAATCTCCTGCTCTTTTTAATTTAATAAATTTAAGTTTATTAAGACACCAATTGATGTGTCTTTTTTATATTACAGAAAACGAGGTAAAAAATATGGAAGATAAACAGGAAAAGAAGATTCGTCTACTTAGCGAAGAAGTAGATAGATTACGTGTGGAAAATGAAGCAATGAGAAAGGAAAATGCGGAATTACAGTGGAAAGTAAATGAGATGAGTTCATGGGGAAATATCACGAATGCATTGACCTTTAAAGAGTATGAGAAAAAAATGAAGGATCAAATTGAAAAAGCAAAGAGGCTTTGTTCATTATACGAACAACTTATAGAGAAGCAAAAGCGATATATGGAAAAGGAAGAAATAAAATTCCAAGAAGCAACGGATAAAGCTATTGCTGATTTTGAAGGAGCATTAAAATAGAAATAATAAATTGTGGAAGGGCAGAGGTATATTTTCTGCCCTTAATTTATGTAAGGAGATGATTTATATAGATAGTATTGCAACATTGGATAACAAATTTTTGCTAAATATTAAGGAGGCATCTCAATTATTTGGTATTGGTGAACACCGGTTGAGATCTATTGTGGCTGAAGATTATGGATGCAAGTATCATCTAACTCTTGGAAGAACAATCAAAATAAAACGGCAACAATTTGAAAATTATTTAAATCAAGTAGAGCAAATATAGATATATGCGAAATAGACAGAGGGTTTTGGGTGTGCTATAATGTGACACATGATGCACATTTAAGGCACTCTTTATTTGATAGGAGGCTGGACAATGGCAAATAAAATCGTTTCAGAAAAGAACAAGCCAGCACGAAAAAAACTGCGAGATAATGAATATTATAATCCTAAGACAAAGCGGTATGAATATCATTATACAGACTGCGTGGGAAAAAAGAGGGTAATAAGTTCATATAGGCTTGAAGAAACAGATCAATTACCAAAAGGTAAGAAATCGCCGAAGAGTTTACGGGAGAAGGAGGCTGAATTAACAGCACAATTAGATAATAATATTGACATTGATGGAGCAAAACTTACTTTATTAGAAGTAATGGATAGATATTTGCAGTTTCTATATAATAGGAAGAAGTTGGCTCATAATACAAAAGCTGGATATAATGTCACAGTGAATACGCTCAAGCAATATAAGTTAGGTTATATGGAGATTGGGAAAATCAAACCAGAGCATTGTGAAGAGTGGCTAGTTGATATGAAAAAGAAATACAGAGGTTCATCTATTCAGACACAAATTAGTCTCATAAAACGAGTGTTTGAGTATGCAATAGACCGCGATTATGTTATCAAAAATCCATTCCGCGGAATTACAACGGATAGAAGCGATAGTAAAAACATGGAAGCAATCTCTATTGCGGATATGAATAGATTTCTTGAATTCTGTTCTAAAGATACAAATAGCGCACATTGTTATGATATGATTTATGTGCTATTCTGGACAGGATTAAGAGCCTCTGAATTATGTGGTTTGACGCTTGATAATATTGATATGAGTAATAGGCTTATTAAGGTAGAAAAACAGTTGCAATGTATTAATCATACGCATGTTGTTCTGCCAACGAAAACCGCTAAAGGATATCGAACAATACCGATGACAGATGGAGTATATGAATGCTTTGAACGTATATTAAAAAATCGTTATCTTAAAGGTGATATTGAGCCTGTGTGTTATGATGAGCGTGGAAATGCATATGAAGGATTTGTATTTCTGGCAACAAGAAGTAGAAAAACGATTGTACGATCACATGTGGAAGAATATCTGGCAAACTGTATTAAGAGATTTAATAATGCAAATTCAGATAATCCAATAAGAAAATTTGAACCGCATATTTGCAGACATAGCTTTGCGACAAATTTTCAGTATTTACCTCCTAAAACATTGCAATATATATTAGGACATAGTAAAATTTCAACGACGATGGATAACTATGTTGATGTAAAACCAAGTAACGAACAATTATTACAGATCAATGTAGTAGCAAAGCAATTAATTTGTAATTAGTATGAAAGTTAGTGTACTAAATATTTACTAATTATGATGTGTAACGAAATGTAACAGATTGTAATAAAAAGTAACGAAATGCCATTTGAATATGGCTAAAATATAAGATAATACAATAAAAATGCTTGAATACAATGAGGATGAGACGATGATAGCAATTTTAGATTACGATGCAGGCAACATTAAAAGTGTAGAAAAAGCAGTGCATTATCTGGGCGAAGAAGCTGTTATCACGCGGGATAAGGATCTGATCTTATCGTGTGACAAGGTGATCCTGCCGGGCGTGGGAAGCTTCGGTGATGCGATGGGTAAGCTGCGGGAGTACAAGCTGGATCAGGTGATCTACGATGTGGTAGATGCCGGGACACCATTTCTTGGAATCTGCCTTGGCTTACAGCTTCTGTATAAGACAAGCGAGGAAAGCCCGGGAGCAACGGGACTTGGAATTTTGGACGGCGAGATTTTACGGATTCCAGATGCACCGGATCTGAAGGTGCCACAGATTGGATGGAATTCTCTCGATATCACACCGGGCGCAAAATTATTTGCCGGTGTGGAGGAACACCCATATGTATATTTTGTGCATTCGTATTACCTGAAATCGAAGGACGAAGCAGATGTTGCAGCGCGGACACACTATTCCGTGGAGATTCATGCATCTGTGGAAAAGGGAAATGTATTTGCGTGTCAGTTCCATCCGGAGAAGAGTTCGACGGTAGGACTGAAAATATTGGATAACTTTATACACTTATAAGAGACGGGGAGGAAGAGAGTATGCATACAAAGAGAATTATTCCTTGTCTGGATGTCAACAATGGCAGGGTTGTAAAGGGTATCAATTTTGTGAATTTGAAGGATGCAGGTGATCCGGTTGCTGTTGGTGCTGCTTATGATAAGGCAGGTGCGGATGAGCTTGTATTTCTGGATATTACAGCATCTT
>OKVF01001500.1_pt1 | contig 17243 bp, 17 predicted proteins | sample 1604831 | NCBI WGS metagenome assembly OKVF01 (sample SAMN01760980, study PRJEB22395) | human gut metagenome
CCATATTGACCAGCGCTCCGTAGATAGAGCTGTCGCCGTGCGGATGATATTTACCCATCGTATCACCGACGATACGCGCACATTTACGATGCGGCTTATCCGGACCATTGTTCAGCTCTATCATTGAGTAAAGCACACGGCGCTGTACCGGTTTTAAACCATCCCTTACATCCGGGAGCGCACGCTGCGCGATAACACTCATGGCATAATCGATATAGGATGTTTCCATCGTTTTTTTCAAATCGACGTCATGAATCTGATCAAAAATTTTATCATCCATCTGATTTCTTCTCCATTTCTAACTCGTCTCTGTCATCCGAACTTCTGCAAACGGATCACATCTTCTAAAAATCCGGCTGCACCTATCTGTTAAATATCCAGATTCTGTACATACTTCGCATTTTCCTCAATGAACTCACGTCTTGGTTCTACCTTATCGCCCATCAAAGTCGTAAATGTCACATCAATCTCCGAAGAATTTTCCTCATCGATCATGACACGTTTTAAAATACGTTTTTCCGGATCCATAGTCGTCTCCCAGAGCTGCTCGGCATCCATCTCTCCAAGTCCTTTATATCGCTGGATCTTGTTATTGCCGTCACGTCCGATCTCAATCAGGATATTGTTTAATTCAGCGTCATCGTACGCATACCAGATATTTTTATTTTTCTCAATCTTGTAAAGCGGCGGAGTTGCAAGATATACATGCCCCTGCTTGATGAGTTCCGGCATAAAACGGTATAAAAATGTCAGCATCAGTGTCGCAATATGAGCACCATCGACATCGGCATCCGTCATAATAATGATCTTGTCATAACGCAGCTTGGAAATATCAAAGTCTTCATGAATTCCGGTACCAAATGCAGTGATCATTGCTTTGATCTCGGCATTGCCGTAAATTTTATCCAGTCTCGCTTTTTCCACGTTCAGGATTTTACCACGCAAAGGAAGAATTGCCTGTGTTGCACGGCTTCTTGCTGTCTTTGCAGAACCACCCGCGGAATCTCCCTCGACGATAAAGATCTCACAGTTTTTCGGATCTTTGTCCGAACAGTCTGCAAGTTTTCCAGGTAAGGAAGTACCTTCCAAGGCTGTTTTTCTTCTGGTCAGGTCACGCGCTTTTCTCGCTGCCTCTCTCGCACGCTGCGCAAGCAGAGATTTTTCACAGATACTCTTTGCAACTGCAGGATTCTGCTCTAAGAAATATGTGAGCTGCTCACTTACCACGGAATCCACTGCTCCACGCGCCTCGCTGTTTCCGAGTTTCTGTTTTGTCTGTCCCTCAAACTGCGGCTCCTCAATCTTGATACTGATGATCGCAGTCAGTCCCTCTCGGATATCGTCACCGGTCAGTGCTGGTTCCGAATCTTTTAAAATCTTATTTGCTCTCGCGTAAGTATTAAATGTTTTCGTCAGCGCATTACGGAATCCGGCGAGGTGCGTACCACCTTCCGGCGTAATGATGTTATTTACAAAACTGTAGGTCGCATCGTTGTAGGAATCATTGTGCTGCATGGCAACTTCGACATACACACCATCCCTGGTTCCCTCACAGTAAATGACATCCGGGTACAATGCCTCCTTGCTGCGGTTTAAGTAAGTGACAAATTCCTTGATACCACCGGCATAATGGAACTCATGACAATGATGCGATTCTTCTCTGGTATCCGTAAGTACAATGCGAAGTCCTTTTGTTAAAAATGCTGTTTCACGAAGACGCTGTTTTAAAGTGTCGTAATCATAAACGGTCTCCTCGAAAATCTCAGGATCCGGATGGAATGTAACCTTCGTGCCGTGTTTTTCCGAATCACAGGTTCCGATTACTTTTACCGGTTCGTCCGGTTTTCCGATATGGTAACTTTGGAAATAAACCTGTCCCTCTTTGTATACTTCAACACAAAGTTTGGTGGAAAGCGCATTTACAACTGACGCACCTACTCCGTGCAGGCCACCGGATACTTTATATCCTCCACCGCCGAATTTTCCGCCTGCATGAAGAACCGTATATACAACCTCAAGTGCTGATTTTCCAGCTTTATGATTCATTCCAACCGGAATACCACGCCCGTCATCTTCAACTGTAATGGAATTGTCCGGGTTGATGGTAACCTCTATGTTTTTGCAATATCCGGCAAGTGCCTCATCCACGGCATTATCTACAATCTCATAGACCAAATGATGGAGTCCTCTCGCCGATGTACTGCCGATATACATACCTGGTCTTTTACGAACTGCTTCAAGTCCTTCCAGAATCTGGATCTGGTCAGCTCCGTATTCATTTGGATTTTCAATTTTTTCTGTTGCCATTCTGCTAACCTTGCCTTTCTATAACTTGACCTTTTTCAAATACCTGACCACTTATTACCTCAAAAACCTTATTGATTTCGAACCTGTTACGGATAAATTCATCCAAACCGGTACAGGTAATAATTGTCTGGGTATCACATATACTGTTTAACAAATAATTCTGACGATTGCTGTCCAACTCTGATAAAACATCATCCAGTAAAAGTACCGGAGTATCATGAATTGATTTTCTCACCAGCTCTATCTCGGATAACTTCAAAGAGAGTGCAGAGGTTCTCTGCTGCCCCTGTGAACCAAATTTACGGATATCAACACCTGCAATGGAAAAAAGCAGATCATCACGGTGTGGCCCTACGGATGTCTGGCACTGTTTCAGGTCTCGCAGTTTCACCCGTTCTAACTCCTGTTCCAACAGATCCGCAGAAACACTTGGCTCATACGAAAGAAAAAGTTCTTCTCTCCCGCCGGATATCCGATAGTGTATTTCATGAACAAGCTCATTCAGTTCTTTTACAAACTTTTCTCTCCGTCTGATAATTTTTTTCCCGGTATCAGCCAGCTGCATATCCCATACCGGGAGTGTATCCGATAATTCAGGCCGGTAAACCATATCTTTCAACAGTTTATTGCGCTGATTTAAGATTTTATTGTAATTTGACAGGTCAGATAAATAAATTTTATCTAGCTGACATAACTCTGCATCCAGAAAATGTCTGCGTTCGGACGGTCCGTTTTTGATAATATTCAAATCTTCCGGCGAAAAAAATACAATGTTTAAAATTCCAAAAAGCTCACTTGCTTTTTTCATCGGTATCTTATTTACGGCAATTCCCTTAGAACGGTTATGTTTTAAATGCATGTCGATCTGGTATTGTTTGCCGTTTTTTAAAACCATGGTACGAAGATGCGCTTCGTTTGTTCCAAAACGGATCATCTCTTTGTCTTTGCTTCCCTTGTGGGACTTTGTAGTTCCACTTAAGTAAGCAGCTTCTAAGATATTGGTCTTTCCCTGTGCATTATCGCCAAATAAAATATTGGTTCCCTCATCAAATGAAATATGGAGATTTTCATAGTTGCGGAAATTGTTCAATTCAATGGACTGAATGATCATTTTGAGACTTTCACCGTTTCCCCGTTATAGGAAATCAAATCACCATCATGGATTTTTTTTCCACGCTGAAGTTCTGTTTCACCATTGACTTTTACCAGACCATCCTGGATGACAAATTTTGCATCAACACCGGATTCCACAAGTCCGGCTTTTTTCAAAGCCTGTCCAAGTTTTATAAATTCATCTGTTTCTCTAATCTGAATCTCTATCATGGAATTCCTTTCTATCGCCCTTTGGGCAATATCAATCATAGATTTCAAATTCTATAAAAATAATTAGTTTGCAGCTGCATTAAAGTTAACCGGAAGAATCAGATAAATAAATGTACCTTCATCATCCTTGATAAAACATGGTGCTTTCGGATTGACCATGTAAAGTGTTACTTCTTCTTCATCGATTACTCGCAGCGCATCAATGAAAAACTTTGGATTAAAGCCAATTAAAATATCTTTTCCTTCTTTGGCAATATCGATATCTTCATTCATGGAACCAATAAAGGAATTGATTTTTAATTCCATCGTTCCATCTGTGATGTTCATGATGATCGGTTTCTTATCACCTTCTTTGACAAGAAGTGTTGCACGGTCAATACAGTCTAACAGCTCACGTTTGTTTATTTTTACTTTTGTTTCGTAATCAGAAGATAACATCTGTTCAATCTTGAAGTATTCACCTTCGATCAGACGGGAAACGACTGTCGTATTTTCAAACTCAAAAACGATGTGATTGTCTGTCAGGAAAATAGATACTTCATCTTCTGCACTACCCGGAAGGATTTTGCTGACTTCCTGAAGTGTTTTTCCGGGAACGACAACTTTTTTGTGAGAATAATTATTTTTTAATTCAATGTTGCGAATCGAAATACGGTGTCCGTCGAGGGAGACAACCTTAAGATCGTTTTCTTCGATCTCGAACAACTCACCTGTCATTAATTTGTTGTTGTCATTGTCAGCGATGGAGAAAATAGTCTGGCGAATGACTTCTTTTAAGGTGAACTGGGACATAACGATTGGTTCGTTACGTTCAATGTACGGAATATAGGAAAAATCATCACCGGATTTACCGACAATGTTAAATTTTGCTTTTTCACATGTAATAGTTGTTTTAAAGGATGCGTCAGTTTCGATCGTAACATCACTGTCTGGAAGTTTACGGACAATCTCGGAAAAGATTTTTGCATCCAGTGCGATTACACCACGTTCTGCAATCTCGCCTTCGATCTTTGTTTCGATCCCAAGTTCCATATCATTTGCAGTAAGTTTAATTTCGTTTGCAGAAGCATCGATCAGAATACATTCTAAGATCGCCATGGTAGTTCTGGTTGGAACTGCTTTTGAAACAATATTAACACCATGTAACAGATTAGATTTAGAACAAATTAATTTCATGTTGTAGATAACTCCTTCCTGATGAAACGTAGTGGCTCGCCAAAACGTGTTCATAAAAAAATAAATAGAAATCCGCCGTAGTCGTCTTAGAGGCTGTTCATAAGTTGATAACCGTAGAAAGCCTTAATTTTCAAGGGGTTAAAAAAAATTTGAGGTGGTATAACCCTGTGAAAACCATGCGGAAATTATCTTGAAATGATGTGAATTGAGGATGAGGCTCATAAATGTCTTAAACAGGTTTTAAACATGAAAATGAGACTTGTCCATACGGAATTCACGTTAATTTAACAAGATATCAACAATTTTTTGTGTATAACTTCGAAAAACCTTGATAACTTTAGTTAGGATTGATTTTTTTCTTGATAGTTTCTATTAAATTGCGTGTATTTTCGTTTGATTCGTATTCATCGGCAATTTTTTTGATACCATGAATAATGGTGGAATGGTCTCTTCCCCCAAGTAACTGTCCGATCGAGTCAAGCGGTATATCTGTCATATTCTTACAGAGGTACATTGCAATCTGTCTTGGTCTGGCAATTTCGTTACTTCTGTTTTTTGAGATCATCTGATCCAGCGAAATATTGAAATGTTCGGTGACAACTTCAATTACAAGCTGTGGCGTGATCTCTCTTGGCTTGTCCGGTGTAATAATATTCTGAAGTTCTTTCATGGCAATTTCCATTGTGATATCTGTTTTTTCAAGATTGGAATATGCCAGAAGTTTGTTTAAAGCTCCTTCAAGTTCACGAATGTTGGATTTAATGTTAGTTGCAATATAATTAAGAATCTCATCGCTGAGTTTCATGTCGTCAGCTTCAACTTTTCTTCGCAGGATAGCCATTCGTGTTTCGTAGTCTGGAGTTCCGATATCAGCAATAAGACCCCATTCGAAACGTGAACGAATCCGGTCTTCTAAGGTTTCCATGTCTTTTGGCGGTTTATCGGATGTTAAAATAATCTGCTTGCCGGCAGAGTGGAGTGCATTAAATGTATGGAAAAATTCTTCCTGTGTACTTTCCTTACCGATGATAAACTGAACGTCATCGACCATTAATACATCAATCGTACGATACTTTTCACGAAGTTTGTTCATAGCGGAAGCATTACCACTTCGAATTGACTCGATTACTTCGTTGGTAAATTCTTCGGATGTAACATAAAGTACTTTTGCGTTCGGGTTTCTCTCTAATATAAAATGACCGATGGAATGCATAAGGTGAGTTTTTCCAAGTCCCGGTCCTCCATAAATATAGAGAGGATTGTATGCTTCACCCGGAGATTCAGCAACGGCAAGTGACGCCGACTGCGCAAAACGGTTATTGCTGCCGACGACGAACGTGTCGAATGTATAGTTCGGATTCAGATTTGATCTGTCCGCCTTTTCGGAAAGTGCATTTTTTTTCGGTACGCCGCTATTGCCGGTGCGGATATTTTTTGTCTGTTCCGGCAGGATGAACTTGATTTCGTATTCTGTCCCCGTAAGTTCTGCAATCGTTACCTTTAAAGGAAGATAATATTTTTTTGAAATATAGCTTAGGGTCATCTGTTCCGATGGAACCAGTATATATAAAGTGCTGCCCTCGACGCCGTAAACTTCGAGCGGGCGAATCCAGGTATCAAAAGAAATATCACTGATATCATGCTCATGTTTGACGGTTGAGAGAATCTCGTCCCATTTTTCTAAAATTTTATCCATTTTAATCCTCATTTTTGCGCTGTATTTTGCGCATAACAAATATGAGCTTACGCCCAAATTTGTACGCTCCTGATAAAAAATCCTACATAGTTCTATCCTACACTATTTTTTTGCTTTTATCAATGAAAAGTTTGTACAGGGTATTTTAAGTTAGGGTGAATGCAAAAAAACCCCAATTTGGGCAAAATAGAAAGCCTGAATAATAAAAATTTGCATGAAGGGAAAAAATATGTGTGAATAAGTCGAAAAAAGTTATAGACCGCGAAATATAAGGGATTATCCTGTTTATAAACAGATTATCCGTGGATTATCCATAAAATATCCACAAGTTATCCACAAATTGGGGATAACTTTGCGAAACCGCTAAAAATCGGCATTCTTCAACCCACATTTTTTAACATTTTCGGGGGATAACTGTGGAAAAGCAAATAACAAGATATAGGATGATAGAGTTTCTTCCTTATATATATAGTGGTCAACATTTTCCACAAATGGATAAATGTTGAAATGTAGATAAGTAAAATGAGGTCAAACAAAATTTTAGTGCTTGACTTGAAACATTTTTCTGCTATAATTGAGAATGATGTTTTTTAACTGAGAATATGCGTCTTAGGACGTTTTCTATCGCATCGTCATTTCAGGATGATGGTGAATGCCAGGCAGAGGAGGTGGATATAACATGAAGATGACATTTCAGCCGAAGAAAAGACAGAGATCAAAAGTTCATGGCTTCAGAAGCAGAATGAGCACAGCAGGCGGAAGAAAAGTATTGGCTGCTAGAAGATTAAAAGGAAGAAAGAAATTATCAGCATAGGCCACATTTTTGTGGTCTTTTCTTTCCTTAAGAAGAATGGATGAATAATGAGGTGGTGCATTTTGTACCACCTATTTGTTCATTCAAAGATATTTTATGGGTAAAGTAAGCAGAGACCTTCAAACAGACAGAAGGTAGTTGGTGCCTTAGGTAAATAATCAGAAAGGGCATACTAGGATGAAGTTTTCGGAATCATTAAAAAAGAACAGTGATTTCCAGAAAGTGTACAGGCAGGGAAAATCCTATGCGAACCGTTATCTGGTAATGTATGTTCTGGAAAATCATACAGAAGGAAATCGTCTTGGCATATCCGTCAGTAAAAAAGTTGGAAACAGTGTTATCAGACATCATCTGACCCGGCTGATCCGGGAGAGTTACAGACTACATGAAGACATGTTCAATAATGGTTTGGACATTGTAGTCATCGCAAGAAGTACGGCGCGCAATATCAGTTATCATGAAACAGAGAGTGCTCTGCTGCATCTTGGAGGTCTTCACAAAGTAATCAATCGTTAATTGCAGAAAAAAAGAAGATGGAATCATTTTGAAAAAAATATTAATTACTTTAATTAAGTTTTATAGAAAATATCTTTCTCCGATGAAAACGACCAAGTGTCCATATTGCCCGACCTGTTCTTTATATGGGTTGGAGGCAGTTGAAAAGTACGGAGCTCTAAAAGGGGGAGCACTTGCTTTATGGAGAATCTTAAGATGTAATCCTTTTTCAAAAGGTGGATATGATCCAGTTCCATAGTGGAGGTATTTACAAGTGTCAGATATGTTATTAACAGCATACAATGGTGCTATTTTAGGACCGATCGCCAAAGTACTTGGCTGGGTAATGAATGGTATTTATGCGTTGATGTCAATGATCGGTATTGAGAATGTTGGTCTTTCCATCATTATCTTTACTATCGTGATCTACGCTATTTTGTTCCCGTTAACTTACAAACAGCAGAAATTTTCAAAGTTATCACAGAAGATGCAGCCTGAACTTCAGGCGATCCAGAAAAAATATAACGGAAAAAAAGATCAGGCATCCATGATGGCAATGCAGGAAGAAACACAGGCAGTATATGAAAAATACGGTGTTTCCATGATGGGAAGCTGTGTGCAGATGCTGATCCAGATGCCATTGTTGTTTGCTCTTTACCGTGTATTTTTAAATGTTCCGGCATATGTATCCGGTGTAAAGAACAATTTCTCTACGCTGGTTGATGGAATTATGGCAACAAGCGGTTATCAGGATAAGATGACTCAGCTCGTTACAGATTTAAGAGTTATGACAACACCGGCAGCAGATTTTACAGTGTCAGATCCGACTGCACTTTCGAACTCTATTGTTGATGTTTTATACAAAATGAATTCAGCGGGATGGGAAAACTTAAAGAGTGCATTTCCTTCTTTGACGGATACCATCAATGCGACTTATGATACAGTTTCACATGTAAACAACTTTCTGGGACTGAATATTTCAGATACACCATGGCAGGTCATGACGACGAACTTTGCGTCACATAACTTCCTGTTTGTAGTATTAGCACTTCTTGTACCGGTTATTTCTTATCTGACCCAGGTACTTAACATTAAGCTGATGCCGCAGGCTGCTCCGTCTAACGGAAATAGCGATAATGATATGGCTGCACAGCAGATGAAAATGATGAACCGCACTATGCCGATCTTTTCATTTGTAATGTGTTTTACCGTTCCTGTAGGTCTTGGTATTTACTGGATTGCCGGTGCCGTAGTACGAAGCGTTCAGCAGTTTTTCTTAAATAAACATTTTGAGAAAATCAATCTTGAGGCTGTGCAGATCAAAAGCTGTCCACCGCCTTTTGCTGCGTGGTGAATGTGCCAGTTATTACGGCATCCCGGTTCAAATGTCACATTTGCCATAAATACAGCACAGTTCTTCGGATCTGTCAGTGGATTCAGATAAGAATTACCGATAAAATACTGTGCAAATCCTGTATTCTCCGCACCCGTTCCAAATACATTCCGTTTTTCAAATTCTTCTCTACTTATAGTCTTCATAATTGTATTGCTCCTTTCCGTTGACGGATTCTATCATCTGCTTCCCCATCGGAAGTACTTATAAATTCTACAACTTGAAGTGCACTATAAGTCAAGAAATTTCTGCTAGTTTGTAAATTTTACAGCCGTACCATATGCAATGACTTCTGCTGCCCCCTGCATAACTGCAGAAGATGCATAACGGATATTTACAACCGCATCAGCACCTAAGCTCTCTGCCTCTTCCACCATGCGCTTTGTTGCAAGTGCTCTAGCCTCATTCATCATTTCATTGTATGCCTTTAACTCTCCGCCAACTAATGTTTTGAAACTCTGTGTAATATCTTTTCCAATATTTTTGCTCTGGATCGTGCTTCCCTTTACCAGACCAAGCATTTCTAAATTTTTGCCGCTGATATAATCAGTATTTACTAAGATCATCTTCTTCTCCACTCCTTATCTCCTGCACACGTTCTACGGTTACTGCAAATGCTACTCCTGCCAGTGCCAGCGGAATAATTACCATCAATAATTTCATGATGACAGTCAGATCCGGGATCAGCATAAATACCGCAGCAATTGCAACATAATACACGATCAGAACTGCTGCAATGATAATCGGAGCGATCATTTTGTTTCGATGTTCCTTTTTCATAACTTTTGCCTCCTTTGTGTATTATCTAATTAATACAATAATACATTCAACAGAATATGTCAACCACAAATCAACGCAAAATATCCCCAGTCCCAGATGATATGTTCAAAACTGTTTTCCAAATATTCGTAAATATCATCTTCCTCATATCCCGTCATGCGGGAGACCACAACCATATAATCACGCACATCTTCGTAGGAAATTCCTCTTCGGCAGGAAGTTGAAATTCCTTCTTCGCAGAAGCTCCCCTCCCCCTGACTTAACAGCCAGTGCAGAAAAACAGCATGCCTTATTGTGGCATATTCCATTGCGATCCACTGCACCTGCACGACCATCTCCTCTAAATTTCCTTCCGGTTTTAAAGAATCTGCATACAACTCTGTCAAAAGGAACCGCCGCATCAACGGCTGGTATTTCAAAAACTGTACTTCAAACTCCTGCCATTCTTTTACAACTTCCTCATCGATTCCCTGTTCGGATAACTGTTCTGCAAGCTGTGCCACAGGCTCTAAGTATTTTTCATACAATCCTTCCCTGCGATAATTCTCTGCAAGGTCCAAAAACAGTTCGTTGCGCTCCTCAATGGAATACTGCAGTGTCTGTTCAATTCCATCAATCGTTTCTGAAAGTTCTAAAAGGAATCCACCCGGATACATTTTTGCCATGTCTGTCAAATCCAGTCCCAACGCATCTTCTGCCGCATCTTTTACCTGCTTATTTTCCATACACCCATCTTTTGCCTGCTCATCTTCCACACGCTCATATAGATCAAGCAGCACATAAAAAATCTTCATCAGATTATGCTCCGGCGTATGCGCTCCATCCTCCATCAGCTTCATTAAAAATGCGCGCAAGTTCACAAGCGGCGCAAGTTCCCGATAAGCAGATGTATCCATCTCTCCGGAAAATGAAATATGTTCTCTTTTCCGCAACAGATCAATGACCGCCGGACAAGACGGCATCAGGGCGTATTCTGTGACATCTTCGTTAAAGGTATGGATCTCTCTTGGAAAAAGCTGACAGGTCTGTGAAAGTATCTCATCCCCATAAGTAAGAACCAATCTGCACAATTTTTTGCCATTCAGAAATGGACAATTTTTCTCTTTATTTAATCCGATGACTCTGCTGCCATCCTTCTTTCTTACATACCCACTCAGCTTTTCTTTTTTTGCCTGCTGTCCTCTATCTGTATCATACATCCCGTCCGGCGTCAGAGTGTGTTTCCACTTTACAAAAGTGTCCTCATCCACCCCGATCTTCCATTCCCTGCAGCATGTAAAACTGCACCGGTCTGCTATACAGGTAAAATCTTCATAATAATCCGGCTTCATTTCTCTCTCCTAGCTTATGAATAAATATAGGGCTGTTTTTTCAAAGGGTATTTTTACCTTTTGAAATCCAGCCCCACATTTTTTATAAAATCTTCGTCGTCCACTTTGAGCAGTCCCACACGGCGTTCACCACATCCTGATAGAAATCCGGCTCATGACAGATCAAAAGTACTGCTCCGCGGTATTCGTTTAGAGCACGCTTTAATTCGTCTTTTGCATCCACATCCAGATGGTTCGTCGGCTCGTCCAGAAGCAGGATGTTAGTCGTGCGGTTCATCAGTTTGCACAGACGTACTTTCGCCTGCTCACCACCGCTAAGTACACGCACCTGGCTTTCGATATGCTTTGTGGTCAGACCGCATTTTGCAAGTGCTGAACGCACTTCGTACTGGGAAAAAGCCGGAAATTCTTCCCAGATTTCTTCGATACAGGTATTTTTATTTTCCCCTTTGATCTCCTGCTCAAAATAACCGATCTCTAAATTTTCCCCCAGAGTGACTTCCCCTGATAAAGCCGGAACCAGTCCTAAAATGCTGCGCAGTAAAGTCGTCTTTCCGATACCGTTTGCACCGACTAAGGCGATCTTCTGACCGCGTTCCATAGAAATATTAAGCGGCTTTGATAACGGTTCATCGTACCCGATGACAAGATCTTTTGTCTCAAAGATATATTTTCCCGGTGTCCTTCCAAGTTTGAAATCAAACTCCGGTTTTGGACGCTCTGCGGCAAGCTCGATCACATCCATTTTATCAAGTTTTTTCTGACGGGACATCGCCATATTTCTCGTAGCAACGCGGGCCTTGTTGCGCGCCACAAAATCTTTTAACTCACTGATCTCCTGCTGCTGTTTGCGGTATGCAGCCTCAAGCTGTGATTTTTTCACTGCATAAACTTCCTGGAACTTATCGTAATTTCCTACATAGCGGTCAAGTCTCTGATTTTCCATATGATAAATGATATTTACCACATCATTTAAAAACGGGATATCGTGTGAGATCAGGATAAACGCATTCTCGTACTCCTGCAGATAACGCGTCAGCCATGCAATGTGCTCTGCATCTAAATAGTTTGTCGGCTCATCCAAAAGAAGAATGTCCGGTTTCTCTAAAAGAAGCTTTGCAAGCAGCACCTTCATACGCTGTCCACCGCTTAAATCTGAAACATCATGGTCAAGTCCCAGTTCCAATAATCCAAGTGCTCGCGCAACCTCCTCCACTTTGCTGTCGATAACATAGAAATCATGCATCGTCAGCATATCCTGGATCACACCAAGTTCTTCCATCATGGCATCCATCTGATCCGGATCGGCACTGCCTAACTGATCGCAGATCTCATTCATGCGTTCTTCCTGCTCAAACAGCCACGCAAACGCCGACTTTAGGACGCTCTCGATTGTCATCCCCTTCTGCAGGGTGGAATTCTGATCCAGATATCCGGTCCGCACATTTTTCGCCCACTCAACTTTTCCCTCATCCGGCATCAGTTTTCCGGTCACAATGTTCATAAATGTGGACTTTCCCTCGCCATTGGCTCCAACTAATCCGATATGTTCCCCCGCAAGCAGGCGGAATGAAACATCCTCAAAAATTGCACGGTCGCCAAAGCCATGGGTCAGATGTTCAACATTTAATATACTCATATTTTTCCTCTTTACTTTCTGTTATTATCTATATGGTACTCACGTTTTGTTCCGGCAAAACCACTATTGTATGCTCACGTTCAGCATCTTTTCCGTCTTCCGGTACACATGCCGGTACGCCGGGAACAAAAATGCGTCCGCGAAGATCCATGCGACCGGGCTTGCAAAACATGCTGCCGGAAAACCAAACAGCGGCACTAATGCAAATCCGACGAGCGTTCTCGCCGCCATCTCACAGACACCTGCTAAGATTGCAAACTTGCTGTATCCCATACCCTGGATCAGGAAACGGACGATATTGACAAATGCGAGTGGAATGTAAAATGCACTGTTGATCAATAAAAACAGGTATACATTCCCGATGACTTCCACCTCAGCGCGTTCCACGAAGAACAGTGCAAGATTTCTTCCGGTCAGCGCAAGAATAACAAATGCAAGGATCGCATATCCGATTCCAAGCATGGAACATGCCTTTAATCCCTTCGAAATACGATCCATTTTCTTTGCACCGACATTCTGTCCGCCATAAGTTGCCATCGTCGATCCCATCGCATCAAACGGGCAGCAGAAAAACATTCCTATCTTGCTTCCGGCGGTCATGGATGCAACTGCGTTTGAACCGAGCGTATTGACTGCACTCTGTAAAATAACGCTTCCAATTGCCGTGATGGAATACTGCAGTCCCATCGGCACACCCATGCCACAGAGTGTTTTCATATAAGAACTGTTCCACCGGCGTTCCTCTGCATCCGGATGCAGGATTTCAAATTTTTTCCAGCTGTAGATCAGGCATCCGATTCCGGACACTGCCTGAGAGATCACCGTTGCAAGTGATGCGCCAGCTACACCCAGATGAAGATTTATGATAAATACAAGGTCTAACGCAATATTCATCACAGATGAGATTACCAAAAACACGACGGGGGTCTTGCTGTCTCCCATCGAACGGATGATGGCCGAAATAAGATTATACAAATATGTTGCCGGTATTCCTGCAAAAATGATCACGATATACAGATACGCCCCGTCGATAATGTTGTCCGGCGTGCGCATCAGTTCTAAGATCGGGCGGCAGAATACTACTGTGACTGCCGTCATGACCACTGCAAAAATTGCAGATAAATAAATGGCATTTACCATAAATGCACGCAGTCCACGGTAATCCCCGGCACCAAATTTATGTGCCAGTGGAATTGCAAAACCGTTGCAGACACCCATACAGAATCCGATGATCAAAAAGTTTAAAGATCCGGTGGAACCTACCGCTGCAAGTGCATCCACACCGAGAAATCTTCCGACAATGAGTGTATCCACCAGATTATAAAACTGCTGAAACAGATATCCAAACAAAAGTGGAATGGAGAAACCTAAAATCAGCTTCATCGGAGAACCATTCGTCATATCTTTTGTCATATTTCATCCTCTTTTCCCTTATATTTCCCCACAATGTTTTTCAAAAATCTCAAAAAAACTGTCCGTCTGTATACCATCTGTGGTATCTAATGTGAGTTCATCCCACATATCTTTGTTGATACTGGAATTCAGTCCCGCCACAAACTGGTTATAGACATCATCAAATGCCTCTTTTTCTCTTTTTTCCACGATATTGGACTTGTTTGCCTCTGTCAGTTCCTCATTATATTTATTCAGGCATTTAATAAAATAAAACCCTTTGCCTGCCTGGATCATAGACGACGTCTGTCCATTATCAAGATTAAACGCAACCTCCTCGACCTCTTTGGGCAGTTCATCCCTGGCCACCGTAGTCTGTATGGAAGAAAGTTCATTATAGTTATTTGCCACAGATGCAAAATCATCTCCACGCTCTAACTTTGCTGCCACATCACTTGCCTTTGTACTGTCTGCGACAAATATCTGCATGATCTCGATCACACGCGCCTCATCGTCACTGACTTCCTCATTTACACTGTTTGTCAGCGAATTATAAAGTTTCTGTGCTAATGCGTAATGCTGATAATATTCGCTGATATCGCTCTCCGTCACTTCAAGATAAGTATTTTCTTCTTTTGAAAGTGATGCATAATACTCTGCCGCCGCCTCTGATATTGCAGAAAGCTCATCCTCTGAAAGTGCAACTTCCCTTGACTGTGCAAGCAGATCCATGCTGACCACCTGGGTTAATTCTTCCATTGTGACCGCTTTGATATATTTTACCAATGAATCATCCCCGAAATCATGTTTCCAGAGATCCACACCATATGCCGTCCCGTAGATATTCTGATAATTCGTCAGATAAACCCGCGCCTCTTTCAAACTGCAGACGGTTCCCTCGATCTTGAATACCTGACGGTCATTTAATATATTCGAAACCACAATATTTTTATTTCCAATCCGGCATCCGGTCAATAACAGCGACATGCCACACAGCACAGCTGCTACCCTTGTAAATTTTCTCTTCATCCTAATTTACCCAATCTGATAGAAAGTCCTATTGTTCCATTGATTTTAAGATACTTCTTGCAACGGAAATTCCGTTTGCAGATGCCTGCTGCAATCCTCTCGTCACAGATGCTCCGTCTCCGATCGCACGCAGTCCTTTTACGCTGGTTTCAAAATCAGAGTTGACCACTACCTTGTTGGAATAGAATTTTACTTCCACACCGTAAAGCAGTGTCTCGTCGCTGGCAATACCCGGTGTTACCTTATCGAGTGCCATAATCATTTCCTCAATATCGACCATGATACGGTGCGGGAATACTAAGGAAAGATCACCCGGCACAGCATCCTTTAAAGTCGGGATCAGGTTATTCCTGCAGAGGCGTTCCTCCGTTGTTCTTCTTCCTCTCTTGAAATCACCAAATGTCTGTACTAAGATTTTTCCGTCGCAGAGCATGTTGGAAAGCTGTGCGATCTGTTTACCGTACTCGATCGGTGTCTTAAATGGTTTGGTAAAGTTTTTGGAAACCAAAATTGCAAAGTTGGTATTGTTGGTCTTTAAATCTTTCGACTTGTATGCGTGACCGTTTACCACCGCAAGTCCGTTATCGTAGTATTCTGTTGCGACCTCACCGGACGGGTTGGTACAGAAGGTACGCACCTTATCATCAAATGTCGGTGTATGGTAAACCAGTTTTGCCTCATAGAGGTTCTGATTTAAAAATTCCATGACCTCATCGCGCACCTCCACACGTACACCAATGTCTACGGTACCTACCTTTGTTTCAATATCATGCTGTCCGCAGATATGTGAAAACCAGTCAGCACCCTCTCGTCCAACTGCAGAAATAACCTCTGCTGCAAGATATTCCTCATCTTTTTCGGTAATGATCCCTTTGACCTTGTTATCCTCAATGATGATATCTTTGACCATGGTGTTAAATTCCATCTCAACGCCCTGCTCTAACAGATGCTCCTGCAGTCTGGAATAGATTTTGTAGCCTTCCTCTGTTCCAAGGTGGCGGATCGGACATTCGATCAGTTTTAAGTTTGCATTGATCGCTTTTCTGCGGATCTCACGGATCTCTTTTTCTTTATCCACTCCGTAAACTTTTGTATCTGCACCGAATTTTAAATAAATATCATCGGATTCTTTTAATAATTCCACGGTTTTATCATAGCCTAAAATTTCCGGCAGATTTCCTCCGACATCCGGGGAAAGTGACAGTTTACCGTCAGAAAAAGCTCCCGCTCCGGCAAATCCGGTCGTGATGGAACAAGGTTTACATCCAACGCAGACTTTTGTCTTACGTTTCGGACATTCTCTCTTTTCGATTCGTCTGCCCTTCTCGATCATTAAAATTTTCAGATTCTTCTTTGCATGGATCAGTTCATATGCACAAAAGATACCAGATGGACCGGCTCCAATAATAATCACATCATATTGTTTCATTCTTTTTTCCTCTTACCTGTCTATTTGTCCTGTTTACCGATTTCTCACACGCATCTGTATTTTGGCATAGCGTATTCCATAAAAACGTCATTCCTACGCTTCCACGATCAGATATCTGCCGTCCGGGATTGCAAAAACTTCCTCTGCCTCTGCTAAATCCGCATTGCTCATTCCGGCAATATCTGCGCCCTCATCTTCAAAATAAGCACGGACTTCTTTGATATTTTTGCAGACAACTGCCATGCAGTCCTCTAAAAATTCTTCGGCCTCCTCCGGCGATTCTGCAACATTTTCTTTAAAAAGCTGCATCTGATGTTCCAAAAAATACTGTACTACCGCTTCATCGTACATAATAATCCTCCATTCTGTGCAGTGTAAAAATCTCATTTTTCACACTGTATTTTCCCGCTTATCTACCATGTATATGGGTCAATTCCCA
>OKVF01001506.1_pt1 | contig 17108 bp, 14 predicted proteins | sample 1604831 | NCBI WGS metagenome assembly OKVF01 (sample SAMN01760980, study PRJEB22395) | human gut metagenome
CAGTAAAGAAGTCTACAGCACCAGCTCTTCAGAAGGGTTACAACTCACTTCAGAAGAAGGCAACAGATATCTCTTCTCCACAGAAGAGAGGTGTTTGTACAGCTGTTAAGACTGCTACACCTAAGAAGCCTAACTCAGCTCTTAGAAAGATTGCCAGAGTACGTCTTTCTAATGGTATCGAGGTAACATCTTACATCCCAGGTGAGGGACACAATCTTCAGGAACACAGCGTTGTTCTTATAAGAGGTGGAAGAGTAAAGGATTTACCAGGTACAAGATACCACATCATCAGAGGAACACTTGATACAGCAGGTGTTGCAAAGAGAAGACAGGCTCGTTCTAAGTACGGTGCTAAGAGACCTAAGGACGCTAAGTAATTAAGCCTGAATTAAGACACGCATTTATATGAATGCATGCAAGTTTTACAATTTGCAAGAGTCAGATTTGTAAGAATCTGATTTTTACGAACAAATTAAATTTTGAATTGTGCCGGAATTAGATTAATCAAGAGGTTGCAGGTTAATATATACGGCGCGAACACATTTTTTATTTGTGAGTACCTATGATTTAATAAATTTATTAAGGAGGGAAGAACCGTGCCACGTAAAGGACATACACAGAAAAGAGATGTATTAGCAGATCCTATTTACAACAATAAGGTAGTTACTAAGCTTATCAACAACATTATGCTTGATGGTAAGAGAGGAGTAGCTCAGAAGATTGTTTACGGTGCTTTTGATAGAGTTGCAGCTAAGACTGAGAGACCAGCTATCGAAGTATTTGAAGAAGCTATGAACAATATTATGCCAGTTCTTGAAGTTAAGGCTAGACGTATCGGTGGAGCTACTTACCAGGTACCTATCGAAGTTAAGCCAGACAGAAGACAGGCTTTAGCTCTTCGTTGGATGACTACATTCTCTAGAGCAAGAGGCGAGAAGACTATGGAAGAAAGACTCGCTAACGAAATTCTTGATGCAGCTAACAACACAGGTGCATCAGTAAAGAGAAAAGAAGATATGCACAAGATGGCAGAAGCAAACAAGGCTTTTGCTCATTACAGATTCTAATTATAATTATAGGAGGTTTTATCCATGGCTGGAAGAGAATATCCATTGGAGAGAACCAGAAATATCGGAATTATGGCTCATATTGATGCTGGTAAGACAACATTAACAGAGCGTATCCTTTATTATACTGGTGTTAATCACAAGATTGGTGATACTCATGAAGGTACTGCTACTATGGACTGGATGGCCCAGGAGCAGGAGAGAGGTATCACAATCACTTCAGCTGCTACAACATGTCACTGGACACCTGAGAAAGAGGGTAAGCCAGATAAGACACAGCCAGAATACCGTATTAACATTATCGATACTCCAGGACACGTTGACTTCACAGTAGAGGTTGAGCGTTCACTTAGAGTACTTGATGGTGCCGTAGGTGTATTCGATGCACAGAACGGTGTTGAGCCACAGTCAGAGAATGTATGGCGTCAGGCTGATAAGTACAATGTACCTCGTATGGCTTTCATGAACAAGATGGATAAGATGGGCGCTGATTTCTTCGGATCATGCAACCAGCTTATTACAAAGCTTGGAAAGAATCCTGTACTTGTACAGATTCCTATCGGTAAGGAAGATGACTTCCAGGGTATTATCGACTTATTTGAGATGAAGGCATATGTCTTCAATGGTGATAAGGGTGATGATATCGTTGTTGGAGATATTCCTGCTGATTTAGCTGATCAGGCTCAGGAATACCATGACAAGCTTGTTGAGCAGTGTGCTGAACTTGATGAAGACCTTATGGAGAAGTTCTTTAACGATGAGGAAATTTCAGTTCCAGAGTTAAAGGCTGCTTTAAGAAAGGGTACTATTGAAGGTACAGCTATTCCTTGTCTTTGCGGTACAGCTTATAAGAACAAGGGTGTTCAGAAGCTTCTTGATGCTGTTATCGAGTACATGCCAGCTCCTACAGATATCCCAGATATCACAGGTGTTGACGAAGACGGTAACGAAGTAACAAGAAAGTCATCTGATGAAGAGCCATTTGCAGCTCTTGCATTCAAGATTATGACTGATCCATTCGTTGGTAAGTTAGCATTCTTCAGAGTTTACTCAGGTACATTAAACGGTGGTTCATATGTACTTAACTCTAATAAGAATAAGAAAGAAAGAGTTGGCCGTATCCTTCAGATGCACGCTAACCAGAGAAAAGAAATTGATAAGGTTTACTCAGGAGATATCGCTGCTGCAGTAGGTCTTAAGGTTACAGTAACAGGTGATACTATCTGTGATGAAGCACATCCAGTTATCTTAGAGTCTATGGAATTCCCAGAGCCAGTTATCGAGCTTGCTATCGAGCCAAAGACTAAGAATGACCAGGGTAAGATGGGTGAAGCTTTAGCAAAGCTTGCTGAAGAAGATCCTACATTCCGTGCTCATACAGATCAGGAAACAGGTCAGACAATCATCGCTGGTATGGGTGAGCTTCACCTTGATATCATCGTTGACAGACTTCTTCGTGAGTTCAAGGTAGAGGCTAACGTTGGTGCACCTCAGGTTGCTTACAGAGAGTGCTTTACTAAGGCAGTTGATGTTGATAGTAAGTATGCTAAGCAGTCAGGTGGACGTGGTCAGTATGGTCACTGTAAAGTACGTTTCTCACCACTTGAAGCTAACGTTGATAAGTTTGACGTTGAGACAAAGAACACAGTATTAATTAACGAACCTCCAGTACTCTTCTGTGAGTCTTCAGTAGTTGGTGGTGCTATTCCTAAGGAATATATCCCTTCAGTTGCTGACGGTATCAGAGAAGCTGCTAATTCAGGTATCTTAGCTGGATTCCCAGTTCTCGGACTTAGAGCAGATATTTACGATGGTTCATACCATGAAGTCGATTCTTCAGAAATGGCATTCCACATTGCTGGTTCTATGGCATTCAAGGATGCTATGGCTAAGGCAGCACCTGCCCTTCTTGAGCCTATCATGAAGGTTGAGGTTACTATGCCAGAAGAATACATGGGTGATGTAATCGGTGATATCAACTCACGTAGAGGACGTATTGAGGGTATGGAAGATATCTCAGGTGGTAAGATGATTAAAGCATTCGTTCCACTTGCTGAGATGTTCGGATATGCTACTGACCTTCGTTCTAAGACACAGGGTCGTGGTAACTATTCTATGTTCTTCGATAAGTATGAGCAGGCTCCAAAGTCTGTTCAGGATAAGGTTATTTCTGATAGAAATAAGTAATAACTATAAAAATATAGTTGAAATATTTCACTAAATGAAATATAATAAATATCAGCTATGACAAAGCCCGAGGGGGATACCCCTCAGGGTAATCTAAATATTTTTAGGAGGATTTTAAACAATGGCAAAGGCTAAATTTGAGAGAACAAAACCACATTGTAACATTGGTACAATCGGACACGTAGATCACGGTAAGACTACATTAACAGCTGCTATCACAAAGACTCTTCATGAGAGACTTGGTACAGGTGAGGCTGTTGCATTCGAGAATATTGATAAGGCACCAGAGGAAAGAGAAAGAGGTATCACTATCTCTACAGCTCACGTTGAGTACGAGACAGAGAAGAGACACTATGCACACGTTGACTGTCCAGGACATGCTGATTATGTAAAGAACATGATCACAGGTGCTGCTCAGATGGATGCAGGTATCCTTGTTGTTGCTGCTACTGATGGTGTTATGGCTCAGACAAGAGAGCATATCCTTCTTGCTCGTCAGGTTGGTGTTCCTTACATCGTTGTATTCATGAACAAGTGTGATATGGTTGATGATCCAGAACTTCTTGAATTAGTAGATATGGAAATCAGAGAACTTCTTAACGAGTACGGATTCCCAGGAGATGATACTCCAATCATCCAGGGTTCAGCTCTTAAGGCTCTTGAAGATCCTAACAGCGAATGGGGAGATAAGATCCTTGAGCTTATGCATACTATTGATGAGTATGTTCCAGATCCAGAAAGAGATACAGATAAGCCATTCCTTATGCCTGTAGAGGACGTATTCTCTATCACAGGACGTGGTACTGTTGCTACTGGTAGAGTAGAGAGAGGTGTTCTCCACGTTAATGAGGAAGTTGAAATCGTTGGTATCCACGAAGATATCCGTAAGGTAGTTGTAACTGGTATCGAGATGTTCAGAAAGCTTCTTGATGAGGCTCAGCCAGGTGATAACATTGGTGCACTTCTTAGAGGTGTTCAGAGAGACGAAATCCAGAGAGGACAGGTTCTCTGCAAGCCAGGTTCAATCACACCACACCACAAGTTTACAGCTCAGGTTTACGTATTAACAAAGGATGAGGGTGGACGTCATACTCCATTCTTCAACAACTACAGACCACAGTTCTACTTCAGAACAACTGATGTAACTGGTGTTTGTGAGCTTCCAGCTGGTACAGAAATGTGCATGCCTGGTGATAACGTAGAGATGACAGTTGAACTTATCCATAACGTAGCTATGGAGCAGGGTCTTCGTTTCGCTATCCGTGAGGGTGGTAGAACAGTTGGTTCTGGTGCTGTTGCTACAATCATTGAGTAATTGTTATTAATACAGTTCTTTCAAGGGTTTCCGAGGTTATCGGAAACCCTTTTTTGCGCGAGCAGCTCCTTGAGAAGTCATGGGCAGTTTGCAGTCGTGCTCGCGAAGTAATGAACTAGAATATGATAAAAAGAGGAGTACAACATGCTATACATAATGCGTCATGGCAGGACGGACTGGAATGTACGTCATAAATTGCAGGGAAGAACAGATATACCGCTTAATGATGAAGGCAGAATGATGGCGGCAGAGGCTGGGAAACAGTATTCAGATATACATTTTGACATATGTTACTCATCTCCTTTGGAAAGAGCAAAAGAAACAGCAGACATTTTCTTGAAGGGAAGAAATGTTCCTGTGTATACAGATGACAGACTTGTTGAGATGGGATTTGGAGTATATGAAGGAATAGAGAATTCATTTGCTATAGATGACTGTCCAATTAATACTCTTTTTAAGAAGCCTGAGAAGTATGTTACAGTTGAAGGTGGAGAAAGCTTTGAAGAACTTTTTGCAAGGACAGGGGAGTTTATAGACAATGTAGTTATGCCACAGGTAAATAGTGGCAAAGATATACTGATTGTTGGTCATGGTGCCATGAACTGCAGTATTATAGCAAAATTCAGAGGAACACCACTGGATAAATTCTGGGATGGAATGACTGATAATTGTCAGGTGGTAAGGCTTATATAATATTATAAAACACAATTTTACGATTTATTCAGACCAAATCATGCTTGGTTTCGTATATAAGTATAGAAGTTAATAAATGAGACTTTGACTTACAACGGAAGGTTAGGATGGTGATTGGGATGAGTAGGAGAGATAGCAGGAGAAAATACAAAAAAAGAGGAAAAAGGAAGAATCAAATATTCCTTGTAATGATGACTATACTGGCATGTACGGTAGCAATTGTATTAACAGTCAAGATGAATAATAAGAATGTCAGCAAAGGTGTAGCAGTAGGTGCAGAATATACAGCAATTAAGAGCGATGGTAATGTGACGGAGGAACAGCTTTCTGTAAGTGAAGAGACTGTAAATAATTTACCAGATGTATACAGAATAGAATGCTATGAATCGCTTAATCAGAATCCAGAGCTGCCAACAGGATGCGAGATTACATCGTTAACCTCCGTACTAAATTATTATGGCTGTAATGTTGATAAAACAACTATGGCAGATGAATATCTTAAGAAAGGCAATGGCAGCTTCTACGAAATGTTTCTTGGTAATCCAAGGGATAACACAAGTTATGGATGCATGTCACAGCCAATTGTTAATGCAGCTAATAAATATTTCAAAGTTAATAATATGTCAGCAGTTGCAAAGAATATCAGCGGAACAGATTTTAAAGAGATTCTAGGTATGGTTGCTCAGGGTGACCCGATAGTAATATGGAATACAATAGATATGAGACAGCCATATGAATCTAAGACATTTGTATTTAATGGGAAAGAATATACATGGATGTCTCCAGAACATTGTGTTGTAATTACAGGATATGATCTTAATAAGAATATTGTTTATATAATGGATCCTATGGAAGGTAATATAACAAGGAATCTTGAGACATTTCAATCAAGATATGAAGAGATGCACAGCCAGGCTGTCTATATTATAGAATAATTAAGGGAGGGCAATATTGTCCTCCCTTTAGTCATGTTATTAGTTTGATTTAATATTATGCCTTGCATTAAGCTTCTTTGCACAATGTATGAATGCAGGGAACAAAAATGCGTCAGCAGCAATCCATGCGATTGGTGAGGCGAGGCATGCACCCATGAATCCAATACTTGGAATGAGTATGATGGCTGCAAACGCACGGCCAATCATCTCTAAGATACCAGCTGATATTGCAAATACGGAGAAGCCCATACCTTGTATGCAGAATCGGACTACGTTAACACCTGTAAGCGGAATGTAAAAGCATGCAGATGCAAGAATAAACTGTCTTGTAAGAGCAATAATTGTTGTCTCAGATGCATTAACGAATAATAATGCAATATAATCTGTAGTGAAATACAGTGCAATAAGTGAAAGAACACTGTATACTGAACCGATTATCATAGCAGAGCGTACGCCCTGACCAAGTCTTTTGATCTTGGCAGCTCCAACATTCTGTCCGGCATAGGTTGCCATGGTTGAGCCGAGTGCATCAAATGGACAACAAGTAAAGTTGAACATCTTAGAACCGGCAGTCATTGCAGCTACATATGTTGAACCAAGTGTATTAACAGCAGCCTGAAGGATTGTACTTCCGATGGCTGTTATTGAATACTGGAGTCCCATAGGAACACCGTTCATACACAGGTTGGTGATGAATCTTCTATCAAGTACCCTTTCTGATTTGTCACCTTTTAAGATGTCATATTTCTTATACATATATATAAGGCAGGTAAGTCCCGAAATTAACTGTGATGTTACAGTTGCCCAGCCAGCTCCGGCAACACCCATCTTACATACAAGAATAAGAAAGAAATCAAGTGCTACATTTATTATTGAAGAAAGCACAAGGAAAACTACAGGTGTCTTACTATCGCCAAGCGAACGGATAACACCGGACACCATGTTGTACAGGAATACAGTTGGGATTCCTATGAATATAACTACTATGTAATTATAGGCATGGTCAATAATATCTGCCGGAGTATTCATGATAATAAGTATCCTGCGGCAGAATATTACGGATGCAAGCGTAAGCACTATGGCAAACACAATACTGCAGATATATCCGTTAAATACATATTTTCTAAGGTCAGCAGGCTTCTTTGCACCAAAGCATTGGGCAACCGGAATCACGAATCCGTTACAGACTCCCATACAGAAACCGATTATCATGAAGTTGATAGAACCTGTTGCTCCAACTCCGGCAAGAGCTTCAACACCGAGAGTTTTACCAACGATTATTGTGTCAACAAGGTTGTAGAACTGCTGAAACAGCATTCCGAACAGCATTGGAACTGCAAATCCAAGAATATGCTTGGAAGGCGAACCATTTGTCATGTCTTTTACCATAGGATTTCCTCACTTTCGTATATTTATAAAGCCAAATGATTATACTATATTTTTACAAACTGTCAAACTGATTTTGCATGAATTTGAATTAATTTAACGAATTATTGTCTTAATATGAAATGTCTGTTAAAATGCATAGGTAATATTTATGCGGAGGCAGACATGAAGAAAACTTTTGATGTTAAGAGACTTACAATGCTGGCATTACTTACAACAATTGCACTGACAATATTTGTTGTGGAATCAGCGATACCTACGCTTGTTCCAATACCAGGAGTTAAATTAGGACTTGCCAATATAGTCACACTTTTTGTATTAAAAAGGTATAAATTCAGTGATGCAGCTATTGTGCTGGCTATGAGAATTATACTGGCTACAATATTTACAGGGCAGGCAGTATCATTTATATATAGTGTAAGTGGTGGATTTTTATGTCTTATTGTGATGGCAGCTGTTAATAAATTGCTTAGGGGACAGTATATATTCCTTACAGGTATACTTGGCGCGGTGTCGCACAATGCAGGTCAGATTCTTGCTGCATTTTTCATACTCAGATTGTCAGGTATATTTGCGTACATGCCGTTCCTTGTGATAAGCGGTGTTATAACAGGTCTGTTTACGGGACTTGTGTGCTTCTTTGCAGACAGATATATTCCTAAAAAATATACTATGTAGCAGATGGAGGAGATTGTGAAAAAAAGAGTTATTACAGTGGTGGCCGTGATTGTTCTGCTTGTCGGGGCAAGTGTGGCTTCTATTATATATATGAAATCAGGAAAGAATGACGGTAGTAAGACCGCTTATATATACAGAGATAACGAATTGTTAAGAACTGTTTCGTTAGATGATGTTAAGAATCCGTACACGTTCAGGATTGAATACGGGGATGGAGAGTATAATGATATTTTTGTCGAGAATGGAAAGATTAAGATTGCTGATGCAAGCTGTCCGGATAAGCTGTGTGTGAATATGGGATATATATCTGAGCCTTTAATGCCAATCACATGTCTGCCTAATCATCTTGTTATCAGGATTGTGAATGACGGCGAAGAATCGCCGTCACTCGATGGAGTTGTGTATTAATTATTTCATCCAGCGGCCAGAAGCACCACATGGAAGTACAAGTCCGTTACTTGAAACAGGAAGACCTACTTCCTGTGAATCACAGTGTCCGCCAAAGCTCTTAAGTTCTGTGCTTAACATATAAGTAAGAACGGCTGGCTGAAGACCTGTAGTGTATGAATTAATAAGGAAAAATAATGGTTCATCAGAAAGAAGCTGTGCACAAAGCTTAACAAGCGGGTGTATGGCTTCTTCTATTTTCCAGATTTCTCCTTTAGGACCACGTCCATATGAAGGTGGATCCATGATGATTGCGTCGTAATGGTTGCCTCTTCTTATCTCTCTTTCTACAAACTTTACACAGTCATCAACTATCCAGCGGATAGGCTTGTCAATAAGTCCTGAAGACTGTGCGTTTTCTTTAGCCCATGCGACTATACCCTTAGAAGCATCTACATGCGTAACATTAGCACCTGCGGCTGCACATGCAAGTGTTGCTCCACCAGTATAAGCAAACAGGTTAAGAACCTTTACAGGTTCGCTGCCACGCTTTTTTCTGGCATCAGAGATTATCTTTCCAAACCAGTCCCAGTTAGCAGCCTGCTCAGGGAATATTCCTGTGTGCTTGAAGCTGAATGGCTTTAAGTTGAATGTCAGCTCCTGTTCAAATGAAGGACTGTTGTAGTGAATCTGCCACTGCTGTGGAAGGTCAAAGAACTCCCATTCTCCGCCGCCCTTAGAACTTCTGTGGTAATGACCGTTCATATTCTTCCAGCCACGCTCTTTCTTAGGAGTGTCCCATATTACCTGTGGGTCCGGGCGTACAAGAATATACTTACCCCAGCGTTCAAGTTTTTCGCCCTTAGAGGTATCTATTACTTCATAATCTTTCCAGTTGTCAGCTATAAACATAATTAAGTATCCTTTTCTATATAAAAATGTGTTGCAGTTTGGTACCGCATTTGTTATTAAATAATTATATACGAAAATATTAATAACTGCAATCGTGCAAAAATGTTTTGAACAGGCAAGTTTTATGTTAATATATTTCTATCGAAATCTGATTAAGGGGCGTTGCATATTGAAAAATGTTAGTTTAAAGAATATACGGAAAGATATTGTATCAGGAATAATTGTTGCTCTTGTGTCAATTCCTATATCAATGGGATATGCACAGATTGCGGGACTGCCAGCGGTGTATGGTCTGTACTGCTCTATTCTGCCAGTGCTTATATATGGACTTGTGACATCTTCGCCACAGTTTGTGTTCGGAGTGGATGCAACTCCGGCGGCACTTGTCGGTGGAACACTTGCAACGCTTGGGATAGTGTCAGGCTCTGAGGAGGCGAAGGCAGTGGTTCCATCGATAACTTTAGTTGCAGCATTGTGGCTGCTGCTTTTCTTCTTTATCAAAGCAGGGCGTATTGTCAATTACATATCGACACCTGTAATGGGTGGATTCATAAGCGGTATTGGTGTGACAATAATTCTTATGCAGACAGCGAAGCTGTTTGGAGGTAATGCGGGAACAGGAGAGGCAATAAAGCTTCTTATACATATAGCTGGGGAGATGAAGTCGTTTAATCTGTTGTCAGCAATGCTTGGAGTCGGAACAGTTGTGATTATTCTTGTTGCGAAGAAGTTCATTCCAAAGTTTCCGATGTCAGTACTTCTTATGGTACTTGGTGCACTTGCAACTGCAATTTTTCATATTGACAGATTCGGTGTTAAGCTTCTTCCACATGTTGATAAGGGGCTGCCGGGATTCTCACTTCCTGATATGTCAGTTGTGTTTAAGAATCCGTCAGATATAATACTTCTTGGACTTTCAGTAGCAGGTGTTGTCATGGCGCAGACATTGCTTGCAACTAATAATTATGCCAACAAATATGGCTATAAAGTAAGCAATAACAGAGAAATTCTGTCTTATGCTGCTGCAAATGCGGCTTCTGCTGTAATTGGCGGATGCCCTTTGAATGGAAGTGTGTCAAGAACAGGAATTGCAGACCAGTTTGGTTGTAAATCACAGGTTATGTCAATAACAGCTTCTCTGACAATGCTTCTTATAGTGCTTTTTGGAACACCGGTGCTTGAGTATCTTCCTGTACCAATACTTACAGGAATTGTTGTTGCAGCACTGATAGGAATTACTGAATTCGGGCTTGCAGTTAAATTATGGAAAACAGACCATACGGAGTTTGCAATATTTGTAGGAGCATTTTTAGGTGTTCTGTTATTCGGAACGATATACGGAGTTGTAATCGGTGTTATTCTTTCATTCATAGCTGTTATTGTCAAAGCGGTTGAACCACCAAGAGCATTTCTCGGAGTTATAACGGGACAGGAAGGGTTCTACAGTCTTAATAGATACCGTAATGTAAAGAAGATAAAAGGTGCGGTTATATACAGATTTAACGGTGCGCTTTTCTTTGCAAATATTAATACATTTGTTGATGATATAGAAAAGAATCTTGATGATAATACTAAATGGGTAATTATAGACGCCGGAGGTGTGGGTTCTATTGATGTGACGGCAGTTGACAGGCTTATGTCTTTATATAAGGCACTTGAAAAGAAAGGAATCAGATTCTATATTACAGAGCATGAACACACACTTAATGACCAGCTAAGAGAGCTTGGTGCAGGTGAGCTAGTTGAAAAAGGTGTTGTTAGAAGAACGATTCCGCTTGCTCTAAGAGATGCAGGGCTTGACAGACCTTATCCTGTCGAGGAGGGGGAAGAAGAGCAGGCTGTTTCTGGCGAGGTACATGAGGACAACGAAAGACTTGCAGAAATTGAGTGGGCTTTTGGTGCAGATGCAGACGAATGGCTTGAGAAGATGGCAGCAGAGATGGCTGATGAGATTGGCAGTGTCAAGAAAGATGAGAAGAATGTTATTGTTGATGCTGAAAAGCATGCTGCATGGGGAAGAATCGGACTCTTTGATGAGAATGACCTGCTTGAGCGGCTTGAAATGCATTTGTTTGACGATAAAAAATATCCTAATCTTGATATTGATGATATTGAGAAAAGAATTGATGAGCGCCGTGTGGTTGTTGAGAAGAAACTGGTACAGATTAATCCTGACGCAATCCAGATGCTTAAAGAACACAGAAAGGAAATGCTTGACAGATTAAAGCTTCACAATCCGTATGCATATGAGCATATGATGGAGCAGAAGAGGAAGCATTATGAACATCTGAAGAAGAAAGATCCGGAGCTTGCACAGAAGCTTAAGAATTTCTATAATCTTTCAGACGATGACAAATAATTTATATAACGGAGATAATAGTGAATATATTAAATGTAGAAAAGGTCAGCAAGACCTACGGAGAAAAGGAACTTTTTAATAATATAAGTCTGGGAATTAACAGTGGCGATAAGATTGGACTTATAGGTGTGAATGGAACTGGTAAGTCTACACTTTTAAAGATTATTGCAGGTGTTGAAGAACCGGATGAGGGACAGGTTGTCAAGGGCAAGGGGATTGAGCTTGCGTATCTTGCACAGACACCTCTGTATTATGAGAATGAAAATGTACTGGAATATGTTATGCGTGGAAAGCATGCGGACAGCCAGCCAAAAGCAAAAGAGATTCTTAACAAGCTTGGAATAACAAATCATGGCGCAATGATGAATATTTTATCAGGTGGTCAGAAAAAGAGAGCGGCACTTGCGAGAACTTTAGTTGAGCCGGCAAGACTTCTTATTCTTGATGAACCTACGAACCATCTTGACAATGACATGGTGCTCTGGCTGGAGCAGTTTATTAAGAGTTTTAAGGGGGAACTTATCATGGTTACTCATGACAGGTATTTCCTTGATAATGTAACTAACAGGATTGTTGAGCTTGATAAAGCTTCCTTGTACAGCTACGATACGAATTATTCAGGCTTTCTTGAGCTCAAGACCCAGCGTGAGGAGATGGAGAGGGCAACTGAGACCAAGAGACAGAATATATTAAGGAAGGAACTTGCGTGGATAAGAAGGGGATGTCAGGCTCGTTCTACCAAGCAGCAGGCCCGGATTGACAGATTTGAGGATATGAAGGAAGCTTCAAAGCAGGCGAGAGCCAGATTTGACAAGCAGCTTATGGATATGAATTCGGTCAGCAGCAGACTTGGAAGAAAGACTGTTGAACTTCACAACATTTGTAAAAGCTTTGGAGAGAGGACAATAATAGATGATTTTACCTACATTTTTCTAAGAGATGACAGAATCGGTATTGTCGGTGATAACGGATGCGGCAAGTCTACGCTTATGAAGATTATAGCAGGCCAGCTTGAACCGGACAGCGGTAGTGTTGAGGTCGGAGAGACTGTAAGAATTGGATATTTCATGCAGGAGAACGAACCACTTGACGACAGTCTTACTGTGCTTGAGTTCGTAAGAAGCATAGGCGAATATGTTACGACGGCAGATGGAAAGGCAACAGCGTCACAGATGTGTGAGAAGTTTCTTTTTACTCCGAAGCAGCAGTGGACGCCTATAAGCAAGCTGTCAGGTGGTGAGAAGAGGAGACTTTATCTGTTAAGTGTTCTTATGAGTGCGCCAAATGTACTTATTCTCGATGAGCCTACCAACGACCTTGACATTGAAACTCTTGAGATACTTGAGGAGTATCTTGATGGATTTGCGGGTATTGTAATCACTGTTTCACATGACAGATATTTCCTTGACAGAGTTGTTGACAGGATATTTGCATTTGAGGCAGGAGGCCACCTTACACAGTATGAAGGTGGTTATACGGACTACAGGGATAAATGTGTTTCTTCTATATATAATGTGGAATCAAATGGAACATCTGATGCGCCCAAATCAAAGGCAGCAGGTCAGGTGAAGAAAGCATATAACAGCCATGAGAATAAGATTAAGTTCACATATATGGAGCAGAAGGAATATGAGACTATAGATGATGATATAGAGGAGCTTGAAACTAAAGTTTCAGAACTTGATGACGAGATTGCAAAGAATGCAACTTCTTATTCTAAGCTTGCAGAACTTACTAAGGAAAAGGAAGATGTGGAAAGGCAGCTTGAAGAAAAGATGGAGCGATGGGAATATCTTAATGATCTCGCAGAAAAAATTGAGAAACAGAAACAGTAGTAAATATTAACAAAACAAGTGACAGCAGAACAGATTATTTGGTTGAGCAAATCATATATTCATGGTATGATGATATATGATTTACTATATTAATCATATGAGGGAGGAAAAATTATGTTTTGTCCAAATTGCGGAACAAAGAACGAGGACGATGCACTATTCTGTGGAAACTGTGGAACACGCCTAGTGATAGATGTGCCTCAGGAGACACCGGTGCAGGAAAGTGTGGAAGAAGAGCCAGAGGTAACACCGGTACAGGAGAATGTGCCAGCAGAGCCGGAGGAAACACCGGTACAGGAGAGTGTTACAGCAGAGCCGGAAGTAACACCAGTACAGCAAAGTGTTCCAGTTCAGCCACAGCAGGCTTTTGGTCAACAGCCTGTACAGCCTACACAGTTTACAGGTCAGAATTCTGGTCAGCAGCCTGCCAATAATAAGCCTGCCAGATTCCCTAAGGGTATAATTGCAATTGTAGTTGCGGGAGTTGCTGTGATAGCTGCCATAATTATATTTGTATGTGTGGGAAAGAATGTGACAGATTATAAGAAAACTGCCAAGCAGTATGTTAAGGCGGTTGCAGAGTGCGAATGGAATGATGCGTATAGTCTTATTAATCTACCTGATGGGGAGTTCCTTACAAAGGAAGCATTTATTAATGTTCATGCAGATGCGACTGGTGAGAAAGTTGAAAAGATGGCAGCAGATGACATTGTCTCAACATATAGCAAGATGCCTGGTAACAAGGCTGTTAAGGTCGGATATATAACAGATTCGGGAATGCAGTATAATGATGTGTATCTAACAGTAGCCAATAAGCACTATATGCTTTTCTTTAAGAAGTATAAAGTCAGCGCTGAGAATCTTGTAGTAAAGGATGTTACAATAAAGGTTCCAAAGGGACTTACGTTATATATTAATGATGTTATTGTTGGCGATGGATATAAGTCGGATGCATCTAAGAATGGAAACGGCTCTTCTGATGAATATGTTATACCATATCTGTTCAATGGAAAGAATAATATTAAGGTAACTGGAGAATTTATAGAGGACTACACAACACAGCTTTATGCAGCACATGATGAAGATACATTTACTGTTGGAACATACAATGCAAAATATGTTAATTCGAAGCTTGAAGAACTTAAGACACAGGCAAGAACAGATGTGGATGCAATAATTAACGCTGTACAGGCAAAGAAAGATTATTCAGCTATAGCCGACAGGGTGTGTAAAGAAGAAAAGAAGAACATAGAGTCAGCTTATAAGAATATTTACGACAGCTACAATGACAAATACAAAACTGTATCCAATTTGAAGATTTCCAAATTCACAGCTTCTATCGCGGATACATCTTTCAGAGTGGATTCAGATGATGGATGCCCGGTGATTAAAGTTTCAATTAAACTAGGATATACATACAAGATACAGTACTCAGGAAGTGATAAAGCTAACGACAAGAATAATAACAATAATTCAGCTTACATATATTATAAATATGAAGATGGTAAGTGGAAGATTAATTCTATGTATCTTGGATTTGGATTTTATTAAAATACTGTTTTGACCGGGACTTATGTTCCGGTCAAACTTGTTCTGCATTGTACTAAAAAAAATACAATTTTTTCTGTTGATTTTATATAGAGAGTAGTGTATATTAATACTTGCTGTGACATTGATAGCTGTGAAGCGTGAGGTTGCTGCTTTAATAAAGCAGGTTTTCCGTGGAGCGAATGTCAATGCTGGAGATAATCTCCGGCGAAGAAACTGGCGACAAGTCACTGTACCAAAATCATCTGCAATCCGCAGAAATGACGCGCGTGGGTCGAATTATGAATGAGACTATATGATACGCGTGGGAGTGTGTACAGTCACCGCTTGTCGTACTTAAACAATAAAGTGCGAAGGAGGCGACTTTTTTTATGGCAAATCAGGTAATCAGAATTACTCTGAAGGCTTACGATCATCAGTTGATTGATCAGTCAGCTAAGAAAATCATCGAAACTGCTAAGAAGACAGGAGCACAGGTGAGTGGTCCGGTACCTCTTCCAACAAAGAAGGAAGTTGTTACTATTCTTAGAGCTGTTCACAAGTACAAGGATTCAAGAGAGCAGTTCGAGCAGAGAACTCATAAGAGACTTATCGATGTATTATCACCATCTCAGAAGACTGTAGATGCATTATCTAAGTTAGAGATGCCAGCTGGTGTATTCATCAACCTTAAGGTAATGAACTAATCATTATCTGGAATTTTTCATTATTAAAGCAATAATCCTAAGGGTTTAATATAGAAGTAACAAGCAGTGGTGCGGGTTCCACTTATATTAGCTGTTCTAGGATGACAGGATGCGCTGTGTATCACACATCATCTTGTCCGCTGTAGATTAAACAGGAGGAAAATCAATGAAGAAGGCAATTTTAGCTACAAAAGTCGGAATGACTCAAATCTTCAACGAAGACGGTGTTTTAACACCTGTAACTGTTCTTCAGGCTGGTCCTTGTGTTGTTACACAAGTTAAGACAGTAGAAAACGACGGTTACGATGCAGTTCAGGTTGGTTTTGCTGACATTAGAGAAAAGTTAGTAAACAAGCCTGTTAAAGGACATTTTGATAAGGCAGAGGTTCCTTACAAGAGATTCTTAAGAGAGTTCAAGTTTGAGAATGCTTCAGAGTACTCTGTAAAGGACGAAATCAAGGCTGATATCTTCGCTGCAGGCGATAAGGTTGATGCAACTGCTATTTCAAAGGGTAAAGGTTTCCAGGGCGCAATCAAGAGATTAGGCCAGTCAAGAGGACCTATGGCTCATGGTTCTAAGTTCCACAGACATCAGGGTTCAAACGGATCAGCAACAACACCTGGTAGAGTATTCAAGGGAAAAGGAATGCCTGGACATATGGGTTCTAAGAGAATCACAATCCAGAATCTTGAAGTAGTAAGAGTTGATGTTGAAAACAACGTAATCTTAGTTAAGGGTGCAGTACCTGGACCTAAGAAATCATTAGTAACACTGAAAGAAACAGTAAAAGCTGCTAAGTAGTTTTTGCTAAGGAAGGAGGACCACACAGATGGCAAACGTATCTGTTTACAATATTGAAGGCAAAGAAGTTGGTTCAATCGAATTAAATGATGCTGTATTTGGTGTAGAAGTTAACGAACATCTCGTACACATGGCAGTAGTTAACCAGCTTGCAAATAATCGTCAGGGAACACAGAGCGCAAAGACACGTTCAGAAGTTTCTGGTGGCGGAAGAAAACCTTGGAGACAGAAAGGAACTGGTCATGCAAGACAGGGTTCTACAAGATCTCCACAGTGGACAGGCGGTGGTGTTGTATTTGCACCAAAGCCAAGAGATTA
>OKVF01001531.1_pt1 | contig 16886 bp, 17 predicted proteins | sample 1604831 | NCBI WGS metagenome assembly OKVF01 (sample SAMN01760980, study PRJEB22395) | human gut metagenome
GGAGGAGTTGGTAATTCAAACCATACTGTTCAATCGGGATGGCGAAGAATATGATGGCAGGGTAGTGAATGATTTTGAAGAATTGGCAGAAATGCTACGAGCATGTTGTAAGATACACATACTAGATAATACAAAATATGTAAAATTTTCTTGACTCTTCCCTTGGGGCATCCCTTATAAGTGTAATTACAAGGGAAACTTAATAGAAAGGAGCTAGAAAAAATGAATGACAAAATGACTTCAGGAGAAATTGCAAAAAAGGCGGGTGTTTCACAGAAAGCTGTCCGATTATATGATCAAAAGGGATTATTAAAACCCTCGGAATATTCCGAAGGAAATTATAGATTGTATGATAAAGAGGCGCTTTTGATTTTGGAGAAAATCATTGCTTTGAAGCAGGTGGGATTTTCCTTAGAAGAAATCCGTGATAGACTAAATAGTGAAGATGAACAGGATTTGGAAAGTATATTGCGCGAGCAGGTACGCATGATGGAGGATAAGAAATATCAGTTGGAAAAATCTATTCAGGCAATCAACAGGACTTTGGAACGAAATGTCGGGGGACTGAATTGGGATGATGTAGCTGATATTATTCGGATGATTGGAAAAGATCAGGGCGCCGACGAAAGACATTGGGATGCTCTTAAGCATACTGGAGATGAAATGGATTGGTATGTACGTATTTTTCAATCCTTGGCTATAAAAGCAAAGAGTAAGGTTTTAGACCTAGGGTGTGGTTATGCAAAGTTATGGCGAAATAATTGGACGGAAATTCCTATGGGGACTCAGATATTCGGCTATGATTTGCATGGAACCTGGGCAGACGATTTTGTGGAATATGTAGCAAAGAATAAGGAAAGATTACCTGATGAAGTACAAATAGAAGTAGAATTTATGGATGTGGAAACAGAGACTGCTTGGAGTAATATTCATCGAAATAAAAAATACGATTATGTGGTTGCGCATTACATTAATAATGTGTTGAATGATAAGGAACTACTATTCTCTCGAGTCAGTCAGGTCTTGAGTGATAATGGAATGTTCTCTTATAATGGAGCTTACGTCAATGATTGGAATAATTGGTTAAAAGAAATTCTGGATGAATTCGGTGGAGAAAGCGATTTCCTGGAAAAACTGACTATGAATGAAATAGAAAAACGAGATGAACTAAAGAGTATGCTGAGTAAATATTTCAGTAGAGTAGAATCTGTGTTGCTCCCTAATAATTGGCACTATTCGGAAGCGGATGACTTATTTGAAAAATTACTAAATGTTTATCCACAACATGAAAAGTTTTTAAGAAAAACGGAAAAACTTTTGAAGCAGTATTTCGCAGATAAGATAGATAGGGATGGTGAAATAGTAGTTACGATACATTCACAATTTTGGCATTGTTACCGTTAATAGATGTAAGAGGAAAAGTATATGAATAATTGTATGGTATGTGAAAGAATTGATCTAATTAAGCAAGGACAAAATCCTTATTTTGTTCGAGAGTTAAATACAGGATATGTGGTTATAGGGGATCATCAACGTATTAACGGATATACTCTCTTTTTGTGTAAGGTGCATGCAACAGAATTACACTTTTTAGAGCCTGATTATAAAGTGGAATTCTTGAAGGAAATGTCTATTGTTGCGGAGGCGGTTTATAACGCATTTAAGCCAGATAAGCTTAACTATGAGCTTATTGGTGCAGGAAATGGCGTTCATATGCATTGGCACATTTTCCCAAGGAGAAAGGGAGATACACCGACAGGCGGTCCGGTTTGGAAATTGGGAAGTGAATTGTCAGCGGAAGAACATATTCCGAGTTCAGAAGAGTTAGAGAAGTTAAAGCAACAGTTGAATGCTGAGTTGGACAAACTTTTGTAAAACACTTATATTGCATATAAACAGATGGTAGAAGGAGAACCTTCCTAATGGTAGTATAAAATGCCGCAGAGAAATCTGCGGCATTCATCGTGTAAAAAACTATTATCTATCTCGCATCCTCAATCGGAACATCAAAGGTTTGCAGAGAATCCTCATACTGTAACTGATAAATATCATCATCAAAATTACCGGAGTTATACTTGGTAATCATTTCTCGAACCACATGATTGAGTGCCGTAGAAAGCATGGAACTGTAAAAGTAGTTGATATAAACAATTTCGCCATAATATGCATTGCATTGACGTTCAATTTCAATGCCCAAATCTTCTAACTGACTTGTCATGGCAAGATATTCTGCAAATGCGATTGCTTTATCTTCATAGGCTTCTAATAATTGTGAACTCTTAAATGTGGCAGCGCACACATATTGTCCAAGGCCGGAGCGTTCAGGAGCCAATACAATTTCAATATCAAATCCGGTCTTAAGAAGCTTTTCAAAGACAGTAATAAAATCTTTGGCACGCTTTATCTTAAAGTGTTTTTGTACATTGTATAGCAAATCTTTATATTTTTCTGTAAGGGCATTCTTAGTTGCATCCTCTTCCTCGTACATATCGAGGGGATAACGACATTTCCATAAATCATATTCTTTTCTTTTTTTCTGATAATTAGAATCTTCCATATCGGCGTCAAGGGATGAATGAACCCGGCACCAGTGGTCCAAAAGTGCGTCATGGAATCTGCCGAGCGCGTGCTTTTCATCAAAATAAAGGATGGCTTTACCATCGTCTCTTCTTCCAATTTTTAATCCGTAGTTATCTTCCAATTCAAAGAAAATATGCATTACATCGTTGTCGGATGTGATGTTGTGGTCTTCCAAAGCAGATATATCTACATCCAATGCCTTTGCGATATCATTCAGCTTATCTTCTTTAGGAACCATTTTTCCACTTTCATATTGTCTGATACGTACGTCTGCGGTGCTGTTGGAAAAGCCTGCCTTCAGACCGAGCTCCTTCTGTGTCATGCCACGCAATGTACGAATAGTTCTGATATTATTTCCAACGCTCATAATAAGACCTCTTTTCTATTGAGATAGTTGTATTGTAACACAAAACAGAAATAATAGAAAGAGTAGAAATAAAAATATTTCTAAAAACACTTAAATATAAACCTTTCTGTATAATTCAAAGCGGATAGAAATAAAAATGTTTCTATTCCATGAGAAAGGAGGGAAAGTACATGGGAGATACAAACAGTAGACCTGCATATGTAGATGTTGCAGAGGTATGTAGAGATTGGGGCTGTAGTCGTTCCAAGGGATATGCCATCATTAAGCAGCTGTCCGAACAGATGAAGTCCGAAAATCCCCGCTTATTAACCATGAGCGGCAAAATCAATCGTATTTACTACGAAGAAGCTTGTATGAGGAGATAGGCATGGAAAGAGCAATAAAAAGGCTCTTGCGGCAACAAGAGCCGGAGACACATATATTGCTATATGCATCGTAGTCAAGGAGAGCATAGCATAAAAAGTGTCCTCTTTCAAGAGAGGAGATGATGAAAAGATGCCTGTTTTAAAGAACAAGACGCAAGGTAACTACGTAAACGTCTACAAGGGGATAGCGATGGACCCGGCTTTAAACTTAAGGGACAGAGGTATGATGCTGACATTGTTATCCCTGCCGGACAATTGGGATTTTACCACGGCTGGACTTAGGAAGATACTTCCGGATGGTAAGCATTCGATTAAGAGTAGTATCGACAGTCTGCAGGGTTTTGGGTACCTAAGTAAGGAGCAGAGCCGTGGCGAAGGTGGAGTGTTTGGAGAAAACGTCATTGAGGTATATGAGACGCCACATTCACCGTTTCCCGATTTTCGGGTACCGGATAATCCGGCAGCCGTTAAACCGGTAGCCGAAAACCGGTCACAATTAAATAATAAGAAATTAACTAATAAGAAATCTAATAATAAGGGATTAAATAATCAATCTATCTATCAGGAGTCAGAGCCTGATGGGATGGATGTGATAGAGGCTTACACAGATATCATCAAAGAAAATATTGAGTATGAATATCTCTTAAGGGACAATCCCTACAAAAAGGATGTAATCGAAGAGATTCTGAATCTGATAGTGGAAACAGTAAGCGTGAAGAGAAAAACGATACGTATCGTAGGGGCTGATTATCCCTATGAAATAGTTAAGGGTAAGTTTCTCAAGCTGGAGATGGGGCATATACAGTATGTTCTTGACTGCATGGACAAGAATGCCACCAAAGTGCGAAATATTAAGAATTACCTGCTTACAGCGTTGTATAACGCACCGAATACCATCGGGAACTATTATCAGTCAGAAGTTAAGCACGATATGAACGGAGGAGGATTTTAATGTCAGTAAGTAGAGATACAAGTAAAGGAACATGGACGGTTTATGCCAGATACACCGACTGGCAGGGAAAAGTGAAGGTGCTTCACAAAAGAGGTTTTAATACCAAGAGAGAAGCTGTGGAGTATGAGAGGGAATATCTTTTGAAGAAATCAAAGGATGTAACTATGGGCTTTGCACAGTTTGTAGAGTGCTATTTGGAGGACCTGAAGCCGAGGCTCAAATACAATACCTATCTGACCAAGGAGCATATTATCCGGACGAAAATATTGCCGTATTTCGATGATAAAGCACTGGCTGATATTTGCACATCAGATATTATGCAGTGGCAGAATGAGATATTGCAGATGCGCGATGATGACGGAAAGGGATATTCACCAACCTACTTAAAGACCATCTCATCGCAGATGAGCGCCATCTTCAATCATGCTACCAGATATTATGATTTGAAAGACAATCCTTGTCAGAAAGTAGGCAACATGGGAAAGAAAAAAGCGAAAGAAATGTTGTTCTGGACCAGAGATGAATTCTTTCAGTTTATCGAAACCATGAAAAGCAAGCCAATGTCCTATTATGCATTTGAGTTGCTATTCTGGACCGGCATCCGCGAGGGAGAGCTGCTTGCTCTTACAAGGGAAGATGTGGACTTGGAGAAGAAGATTCTCCATATTAGAAAGTCTTATCAGAGGCTGGAGAGAAAAGATGTTATTACGGAGCCTAAGACGGAGAAAAGTAATCGTGATATCAATCTGCCGGATTTCTTATGTGAGGAGTTGGAGGACTATTTCGGAATGTTGTACAAGTGCAACGGTGATATCAGGTTATTTGAGGTTTCTAAACAATATTTGCATCATGAGATGAGTAGAGGATGTAAAGAATCTGGGGTGAAGAGAATTAGAATTCACGATTTGAGACATTCGCACGTAGCGTACTTGATTGAGCTTGGTTTCTCACCGGTGGAGATTGCAGAGCGACTGGGTCACGAAAGTATTTCTGTGACTTACACATATTCGCATCTGTACCCGTCCAAGCAGAAAAGTCTGGCAGACAAGCTGAATGTGGATAGGAAAAAGGCGTTGGAGCAGAAGAAGGAGGATGGCGAAGATGAGTAGAATTTATAAGCGTAACAATTTGATTACGGGTGTGATTCCAAAAAAGAAAGATGAGCATGCACGCAGAAGAAATGTAATTATCAATAACCGCGTGACACAGGAGGACAGAGATATCATTTACAAGCGTATCGAGTTATCGGGGCTGACGATACAGGACTATATTACGGAATGTTGTAAGTATAGTAGGGTAACAGCAGTGGGGAATGTGAAAACCTTTGATGCTATCAGAAGAGAGATGAAGGTAATAGATGAACACCTTTGTCAGGTGCAGAGAGCCGATGAACTGGACTTACAGGTGTTGGAATCCCTTCGGGCAATATTGGAGATATTAAACGGATTTTATGAAGAGGAGGAAGCGTAAATTATGGGAAGTACAATTATTGGAATTGACCATGGATACAAAAATATGAAGAGTGCAAACACCATGTTTGCCACAAGATTATCTCGTCTGGACAGCAAACCGGACGAGATGCAGATGGATGGAGTTGTGGAGTTTGAGGGAGCTTATTACACCATTTACGGAAGTCCCCTTGCGGCAGTTAATAATCATATTAAGAGCGAGAGTGAGGAGTATTATATTCTGACTCTGGCATCCTTGGGAGAGGAGTTTTGGGCAAGGGGCATCCAGCCCGGACCTAACAAGATTCATGTGAGATTGGGATGCGGGTTGCCGCAGAAGTGGTATGACAGACAGAAGGAATCCTTTAAGGCGATGCTTTGGAAGAACAAGGAGCTTCGGTTCTCCTACTGCGGTAATACCTATAATGTTGTCATTGATAATGTGACCGTTTATATGCAAGGATTTGCTGCATTGCCGGTACTGGAATGTATTACACAAAAATCAGAGTATGTGGTGCTGGTGGATATCGGTGGAGAGACGGTTGATGTGATTGTCTGCGAAGGATTTCATCCGCTTCTTGATAAGTGCAGGATTGATACCAGAGCAACGATAGCTCTTCTAAAGGATATTGATTCGGAGCTGCAGAGTGAATTTGGAGAAACCATTCCGAAGCAGGACATTATCAAATATATCTGCAGAGGAAGCAGGGACACCGCTCCTAATAATCCCTATGAAGAGATAATGCAGAGATGTCTTTGCAGATATGCGGGTTATATCTTTACAAGGCTAAAGGAATGGGGGATCAATACCAATTACAGCACGATTTGTTTCTTAGGTGGCGGAGGGAAGATTATTCAGTCCTTTGGAAACTACGGAAGCAATATTCATTTCTGCGAGGATATGAAAATCAATGCCAAGGGATATGAGTACTTTGAAAAAGCATTAGCAATGAAGCAGAGGTAGCACCATGAAAAAGGGAGATGATTTCTTCCGGGTTACATTCAATCGTAGCTCGGAAGAGATACAAAGATTTGAGAGAAATATATCTGAATACACCAAGCAAAGCGGTCTTAGCAGACCGGTACTGATTGCAGCTGTTTGTAATTATTTTATCGAAAACGGCATGGAATTATCCGTAGTCGGTGGCAGAATGACGGTAAAAGGGATCATACCACAAAGCAGTAGTGTGTCTGACAATTCCCTGCCGGCCGTAGCATACACAGAACCCGAAGCAGAGCCGGTAAATGTACCGTCAATTTCAGCATCGGATTCTGATGAAATGCTACGAGCGATGGGCTTGATATGAATACTAAGGTATACCTCAGGTAATCTCACATCATGGAAATGTGAAAGTAGGATTACCCAAGGTATACCTTTTCTAATTAGCGGCTCCATCACAAGACCACTATCATCTGATGCAGGGGAATCCACTTTCCAGAGCGCTCAGATAGAAAAGAAAATCCCGAACCGGTATTTTCTTTTCATCATCGCACTTCTGTCAAGTATTTACGGTTGTGGCAGATGATAGGCAAGTTTCGCAAAATGGCAAGCCACTTTTGCATCGGACCAGCGGTGGCGCTGTTCCTAAACTTGCAAGGGAGTGCTGCTCCCTTTGAACCTACGGCGAGAGTTTCACTCTCTGCACACTGGAGCACACAGATAGTACGGCTGGAATTACAGAACGTCCACCGGAAGTTCTTCCATCCCATCCATCCTATCAGTTAGGGGCATCGCCCCCTGCACCCCACCAAAAGGTTTCGCACCTTTTGGATTACCGCAAAAAATCTACGAAAGGAGCAGAAAATTATGCGTAAAAGAAACAGAACGATATCCATCCGAGTATCGGAGCAGGAATACGAATCAATACAGAAAAAGATACAAGCAACCAAGCAAACACGGCAGTCCTTTATCTTAAATGCAATTGAAGGAGCCGCTATTCTGACAGCTAAGGATAGCAAGCTACTAAAGGATATCAGTATGCAATTGGCGGATTTATTGAAGCAGGTAAAGGGCATAGCGGTGAATATCAACCAGCTGGCATATAAAGCGAATGCATACGGTGAGATTCCCACTGAGAAGCAGATTAGGGAATACGGCACACAAACAGAAGTGTTACGAAGGGAGGCGGATGCGATATGGCAATTAATAAGACGGTCAATAAGTCGACAAAGACACACGGAGCCATGAGAAACTGCATGGAATATGTTTTGCGCGAGAGCAAAATCAATTCCTCTTTGGTGTATGTAAGCGGCCCCTTTGATGCAGAGAAAATCACTTACGATACGGTGTACCGTAGCTTCTTGGAGGAGAAGAAACTTTGGAACAAAGACTCCGGCAGAATGTATGCCCACAATATTATTTCATGGCATAAGGATGAGGAAATTACACCGGAGGAAGCATATGAGTTTGGTAAGGAATTTGTAGAGCAATGGTTTGCAGAATTCCAGACACTAATGGCAGTGCATGTGGATCGTAACCACATCCATCTGCATATGGTTACGAACACTGTCAGCTATATTGATGGTCACAAACTTCATACCACCAAGAACGAGCTGGAAGAGATGAAGCAGCTTACCAACCGGATGTGTGAAGTTAGGGGCTGGAGTGTACCGGAGAAGGGTAAGGATTTTTATGGAAATGATTTGGAGATTGGGCACGTCCGGGCTTGGAGCAAGGACAAATACCACATGCTACTACATAATACCAAGGAAAGCTATGTTGCTGCCTGTGCACTGGCAATATTAGAATCCAAAGCTGATGCATGCAGTCAGGATGATTTTATCCGCAACATGAAGCAAAAGGGTTGGCATGTGATATGGAAGCCCTCACGAAAAAATATCACATTTGTAAATGAGAAAGGCAAGAAGGTGAGGGATAGCAATATCCTCAAAACCTTTAACATCAATGTAACGAAGGGAGAGTTGTTAGATGAATTTATTAGAAACAATGAATGTAGGAACGGAATCCTGCGAGACGATGAAGAGGAACGAACCCGAAGCGCAGCAGAAGATGAAGAGCTTGCAGGATACTATCAGCAAGTGCAAGACGCTCTTGAAGGAACAGGCGCAGGTGATAGAGCAGAAGGAATCAAGGATTTCACAGCTAGAGAAGTCGCTTCTGGAGAAAGACGCAGCATATGCGAGGCTCTTGCAACAAAAGGAAGAACAAAAGGCACGCTTGGAGCGGAAGATAGAAAGCGAGAGGAGCAGTTACCGGTACCTGAACAGCAGGCTAAGAGAAACAGAAGAAGAGCTCGATAGGGAGCGAGGGAAGAGTGCTTGGGATAAGTTTAGGGAGAAGCATCACTTGAGACTCCCGAGAAAGAGATGCAGAAGCTGCTATTATACCAAAAAGAGTTTTGCGAATTGGTTTGCAGAGAAGATGCTGTTTCCGATAGGATGTGTAATATTTGCTGTGGCGGTGTTTGCGATTTTAATTCATCTTGATTTGATATGGTATATGTGGTAAGTAGGGGGGCTCTCTTTGGTAAGTGATTAGCAGAGAGAGTTTTCTTATCGAAGAAATGGTCTTAAGAATGTAAAAACGAAAAAAACGATTTAAAACACAGTAAAGCAGACAAAAACAATGAATATAGTATTGACAAAAGTGAAAAAATCACTTATATTAAAGAAAATGAAATAATGGAGGAGTATAGTATGCTGATTAGATTCAATGTTAAGAATTTTTTGTCTTTTGATAGAAGAGAAGATGGAAAAACAGAAGAGTTTTCCATGATTTCAGGAAAGGTAAGAAACAAAAAAGAACATATCTATGATGATGGAAAGATGAAGTTATTAAAGTTCGCTGCCATATATGGGGCAAATGCGGCGGGTAAATCTAATTTGGTTAAAGCAATGGACTTTATGCGTCACACAGTTATAAAGGGGTTGCCAGATGGTCATACTGAGCGTTATTGCAAAATAGAGCCTTCAAATCAAGATGAAGCTAGTTACTTTGAACTAGAAATTTTATTAAATAATAAATATTATGCATATGGATTTGAAGTGATTTTGAGCCAAAGTAAATTTATTGCAGAATGGTTGATTGAATTAAATGCAGATAACTCAGAGAAAGTAATTTTCCAAAGAGATATTATGACAGGGAAATACGAACTTGGAAAAGATTTAAGGCATAAAGGTCTTTACGAGAAAATAGATGTTTATGCAAGCGATGTAAGTGACGATACATCGGTATTGTTTTTAAATTTAATGAACCAAAATAAGAAAAATTTATATAACGAGTTTGATGATGCTGCCATAATAAGAGATGTGTTTTTGTGGATAAAAGAGCAATTTGATATTAATTATCCTGATCAACCTATTTCGGATTATTCATACTTGGCCAAGGCAAAGGATGTTCAGGAAGTCTGTAGAGTTATTTCTGCATTTGGAACCGGAATTACGGATTTTAAGATGGTAGACGTACCGGTAGAAAAGGTGCTTGGTGAGTTACCACAGAAATTGCAGAAAAGAATAATTTCAGATATTGAGCAGAAACAAGCAGAAATGAGAGGAAATGAAAAAATATCCGAAATAGCTCTGGTTATGAGAAGTAATACTAACTTTTTTATTATTACTCTTAGTGAAGAAGATGGAATAAAATGTCAGACAATAGAATTTTCTCACGGAGAAAAAGATGTATTATTTCAGTTGTCGGAAGAGTCGGACGGAACTGTACGTGTATTAGATTTATTAGAAATTTTGCTTGCGGGTGAGGGGAAAACATATGTAATAGATGAACTTGATAGATGCTTGCATCCAAGTTTGACATATAAGTTTGTGGAAACATTTTTGCAGGTTGCCGAAGAAAGAAATATACAATTGATTGTAACAACACATGAATCAAGACTTTTGGATTTTGAATTACTAAGAAGAGATGAAATCTGGTTTGTGAATAAGAATAAATTAGGGAAGTCGGATGTATATTCGCTGGAAGAGTATAATGCAAGGTTTGACCAAAAAATTGACAAAGCATATTTGGAAGGTCGATATGGCGGTGTTCCTATTTTTAGCACGGTTTTTCCTGTAAAGGAGGAGTAGTGCATGAGAGAAAAAAGAAGTTTTGCAGAAAGAACCAGAGTTCTTCCGAATGACGAAGTAAAGAAAAAATACTTTTTGGTATATGAGGGAAAAGATACAGAAGCCATTTATTTTGAAGCGGTTGACGTATTAAGAGAGCATATTTCAATTAACCCGTTGATAGAGGTTATCCCGGTTATTCGAAGCTATAGTGAAGACGGATGGAGTAATCCCAAGAAAATTCTTGATAGAATGATAAAAAATATTGAAGAATTAAAAAGTGGTGAAGTGTCATATGAAACGCTTTTCAATTGGATAATGGATTATTTTCATGATTATGGTATTTTGGAAAATAATCGACCGTTAGCAAAAAGTTATTGGACTACATTACAGCAAATATGTGAAGAAAAGCTAGAGGTATCTCTCGAGGAAAAGGTTGACAACCTTCAAATGGCATGTGAGTTGATTTTTGATATATTGAAAGAAGAATCAAAACTTGAAAATATAGTTGCTGACATTCCAAGAATAATTAATAATAGCGTGTTAACGTACTCGGAAGAAATTGATAAGATATGTTTGATTGTGGACCGAGATAAGGATAGCTTTACATCTGCACAGTATGATTATGTAGTTGAACAGTGTAAGAATAGAAATTACGGGATATATATTACAAATCCTTGCTTTGAATTCTGGCTGTTAATGCATTTTGATGATGTAAAGGAATTAGACCCAGAGTTACTGCTGGAAAATCCTAAAGTATCTGCGGAAAGAAGATATTGTGAACAGGAGTTAAGGAAAAGAATTCCTAAATATAGTAAATCTAAATATGATGCAATCGGATTGGTAAGAAATGTGGAAAAAGCTATTAGAAACGAGAGCCTATATTGCGAGAATGAAATAGAATTGAAAAATACGATAGGAAGTAATGTAGGAATGCTGATACGAGAAATGCAAAAATAGATTTTGTTTTATTGTGGAAGGGAGGTTGATAAAACGAAAGGGATGTGGAAATATATGAATGTGGCAACAAAAAAGCCGAAGCGGCAACTTCGACCTGTTGTTAATGACCATAAATGACCATTGGAATATTTAAACAATTCCAATTTATCATTTATCATTCGATAAATCAATCCCTAAACATGTGTTTGAAAATTAGCACCAAACCAGGTCATTGTTTGTTCATATAGAGTAACTTGGTAGTACGAATAGTACTACTGTATTAAGTGTACCTTAAAGGAGAGAAAACAATGAAGTTAAAGGTATCAAAGGAAAATCAAAAAGGTTTGAATACAGAATTTGTAAATGTAGAAACGGGTAGACATATCTCATTAGAGCATGCTGTTACTCAAATAAATAAAGGTAATAAAAGTTATGAAAATTACCAAGTTGTAAATAAGGCGAATGGCACAACTTATATCCGCTCAATTGCGGATGGTAGTAAAAGAAATAATATTGAATAGGAGGAGTTTTCGATGCGAAAAGCTTTAATAGTTGGAATTGATGATTATGCAAACTGCCCATTATTTGGGTGTTGTAATGATGCGGATGCAGTGAGTGATGAACTTATAAAGAATGGAGATGGTTCTCCAAACTTTGCAGTAAGAAAAGTTTTGAATGTGAAAACAAAAGGAGAATTACGTCAATTTGTGGAAGAGTGTTTTTCTGGAAGTGCAGATGTAGCGCTTTTCTATTACTCAGGACATGGACATGTTGATACAATCGGTGGATATCTTGTAACACCAGATTACGCTGTAGGAGACTATGGATTATCATTGCAAGACGTGTTAACAATTGCAAATAATTCGAAGTGTAAGGATAAAATCATAATCCTAGATAGTTGTTACTCTGGTACCTTAGGCACAATTAGCACGTTGGGACAAAATACATCAATTATTGGTGAAGGAGTAACAATATTAACAGCTAGTCATTCAACAGAAACTTCTGTTGAAATAAATGGTCATGGGTTATTCACGTCGCTTTTGTTAGAAGCACTTAAAGGAGGCGCGGCTGATGTGACGGGGCATATATCATTAGGCGGAATATATGCATATATTGACAAAGCTTTGGGACCATGGGAGCAGCGCCCTGTATTTAAAACAAATGTGACACGCTTTACATCGGTAAAAGATGTAGTTCCACAGATAAATATCTCAATAATTCGAAATATATGTACATATTTCGAAGAGGAAAATAGTGTTTTTCCACTTGACCCATCTTTTGAACCGACAAATACCCCGGCAGATCATCATGAGTTATTGGAACCGTATGCGACTGAACAGAATATGAAAATATTTGCGGAATTACAAAAATTAGAGGGTGTCGGATTAGTTGTACCGGTTGAGGAAGAGCATATGTATTTTGCAGCAATGAGGTCAAAAGGATGTGAATTGACTTCTATCGGAAAACAGTATTGGCGATTGGTTAACAAAGGTGCTATTTAAGGGAGGAAATGAAAATGGCAAAAAAAAGAACTTTTATCAGCTTTGATTATGATAATGATAGTGATTTGAAGAATTTATTGGTTGGACAGGCGAGGAACTCAGATTCTCCGTTTGAAATTACGGATATGTCTATTAAAGAAGCCATTGACTCTAATTGGAAAGCAAAAGCGCGCACGCGTATTAAAGGTTGTGATGTAGTAGTTGTTATTTGCGGGAAGTATACAAATACGGCAACAGGAGTAAGTGCGGAGTTAAAGATTGCACAAGAAGAGGGAGTTTCGTATTTTTTACTTTATGGTAGAAGTACAGAGAATTGTGTTAAGCCAATTGGTGCAAAAAGTACGGATAAAATGTATAAATGGACATGGGATAATCTTAAGGCGTTGATAGGAGGAAGTCGATGATGAAAATATTTATTTCACATAAAAAAGAAGATGAGTTGACAGCGTTAAAGGTTGTGAATACATTGACATCGGCAGGCGTAGATGCTTATTTAGATTTGCTGGATAATATTACTGCAGATGACGGCGAAAAATTGACTAAGCATATACGAGGGAAACTGCGTGAGTGTACAGATGTGATTGTTATTCTTTCAAGCAATACAAAAAAATCATGGTGGGTTCCGTTTGAGATTGGGATGGCAACTGAAAAGGACATGCCAATAGCAAATTATTTGATTAGTCAGGAAAGTTTACCGGATTATTTGACATACTGGCCACGTTTGAAGAGCCAAGATGATGTTTTAAAGTATGTTGAAATAAGAAATAAGGTTTCTAAGCAAATCATTTTAGAAAAGGCATTGAACCATGGTTACTACCAAAGAGCAGATGGTGGAATATCAGAAACACAGAAATTTTATCAGGAATTGAAGAAACATTTATAGTATCAGATATGCATACAGGGAGGAAATATGTTTAAGAATATCACATTAGGTAAATTTTCATATGATAAGGGTGGACAGATTTATTTGGCTCCAGGAGACAATATGGAATATGGATTAGAGTCATCTTCCTGTATGCATGAACTGTTTCATGCCCATTTGGCATTGGCATCTAATGTAGGAATGCTAATGCATTTGATAGAACTTGAACTTAATAGTGAGCAGGAAGATTTGCAATATATGACAGATTTGATTAGCATAAGAGAATCGTTATATGAGTCAACAAGAACTGTGCAAGAAGTTTATGCAAATAGTCTTGAATTGCTTTGGGTGGAGGAAAACTATGGAATAGGAGAGCGAAATCGGGTTTATGAAAAGAAAACTATTGATTATAAACAGTATTTGGATATTGCAAAGGTCAATTGGGACAATGTAGACGAAACGATAGAAAAACGAAAAAAGAAAATTAACAAGTTATGCATTTCTGTTTTGGATATGGATATATTAGCAGAACAATTTTGGTTATGGTTACAGGAGCCGACACGTTTGGGAGAGATAATTGCAGATAGGTTAAACTATGCATTTACGAAACAAGAGTGTGTAAAGGATTCAAAGAAACTTAATCAAGATGAAATTATTGAGCTTGCAAAAAAGAAATTTAATTACCTTGGAGATAGATTGGAGGAAGGGTTTCAATATAGTAAGAAGCATTTGAATCTTAATTTAACGGAGTTGCTATTGGAGAACGTAAAGGTCTTTGATTATTCAGAGCTTGGAATCACAGAGGGAAAGCAATATGATTCAAAATGTGGAGCAGTAGGTGTAGTTAAAGTATTGCATATCAGTGATGGGAGTGTGGGTACTTGTATAATTCAACATTTTATGGAGGAAGGTATATATGAAATTGTTGAATTGGATAAAAGTAAAATGCATGAAATTTTAAAAGAAAAAAGATATGTAATAGTTCCGGGCGATGAGTTTCTGTTTAATAAAAATGAGGCTAAGTGTGAGGAAATAAATGATAAGATAAAAGTTGTATTACTTGATACTGTGAGAGATTTTAAAAAATGGGTTCAGAACATTATGGAGTATGAAGAAATATATATAGGCGATATTAATGAGAAGGGTGCAGAAAATTTCTTCACAGTGATTTATTTTAGAAAAAGAAAATGTGATAAAGTGATATATATGTTTCCGACATTAAGCATAATTGCGAATAATATATTTGAAGAATTGCAAATTGCAAAGCAGGTTAAGTATCCGGGAAATGGAATGGGATTTTATAATATTTTTTCTGCGTTTAATGATTGGGGCAACATTTTAAAAGTGTTGAAGGAAACAATATCATTTGTGACAAAAAGTAAAGGTAATATTATACATAATGATAATCCGTGCTCTAAGTTATTGAATCCGGCAAAATTTGATATCGGAGATAACATTTTTAAAATTGTTGGTAAAAACTATTTCTATACTAATGCTGTATTACCAACCTTGCAAACGGAAGCTGAACCGTTTTGGATATTGATGGAGTTTGAAAACGGAGAAAATAACGGGAATATTAAGTGCGAGACTAAAATAGTAGAAGATATAGAATCAGGAGAAAACACGTTAGGGATTGTATATTTTTACGATAAAAGCAGTGCAGAAAATTATCGTAAAAGGATGGTAAGGGAAAATCCGGAATTAATAAATTATCAAGCTGTTGGAATGGATGAAGTTTTCTGGTTAGAGGTAAAAAGGATGTTGCAAATGAAAAAAATAGCAATGATTTTTGTGCGTAAAAATGCGATTGAGGGAATTTGTAATGACGGAGAGCAGTTCGAGTATTTGAGATTATTGGAAATGAAAAAGAGGTAAGGATTGATAGGATAGTAAACAAATGTTGAAATGACATCAGTTGCGGTTGCATCATGGTTGCAAAAATCCTCAAAAACCCAAATAATCCATAGAATAAATGGAATTTCTATACAACATCTAGTGCCAAAAGAAAATCTGCCTTACTAAATACAGTACTAATTGGGAGTATCCAAAAGTTTGTGTAAACCTCCAAACTGATGTAAGATAAAATTACTCAGTTTGGAGGTTATTTTTATGGCAAGAAGAAAAGACAGCCCACAAAAAGCAGCAATGAGAGAAATGATGCGTGACTATCTGAAAAATAATGATATCAGCATCAAAGATGGCACCGATGTTAACAGCATCATGCGTGACATGATGTCTGTCATTTTGGAAGGTGCTTTGGATGAAGAACTGGATGAAGAATTAGGATATTCCAAGTATGACTATCGAAACAAAGAAACAGACAATAGTAGAAATGGACATTCCAGCAAAACCATGCACACCAGTTATGGAGATATGGATGTGGCAATCCCAAGGGATCGTAATGGGGATTATGAACCACAGCTGATTAAAAAATATCAGAATACCGTAACTCAGGACATGGAAGAAAAAATACTTTCCATGTATGCCAAGGGAATGACAACCGGAGACATTGAATCCCACATGCGTGAATTATACGATATTGATATTTCTGACAGCACAATCAGCCGGATCACAGACAAAATCCTGCCGATTGTAAAAGAATGGCAGGAACGCCCTTTGGAAGAAGTGTATGCTGTAGTATTTATGGATGCAATCCACTATCATGTCCGCAGTGAAGGACGTATTGTAAAACGTGCAGTTTACATTGCCCTTGGTATCGATATGAATGGGAAAAAAGATGTTCTTGGAATGTATGTTGGAGAAAACGAAAGTGCAAAGTTCTGGCTTTCTATCATGAATGGATTAAAAAACAGAGGCGTTGAGGATATCCTGATTGCATGCGTTGATGGTTT